>Ga0123339_10001512_pt1 | contig 16151 bp, 14 predicted proteins | sample lystaG_FD_89956 | JGI IMG/M metagenome (GOLD analysis project Ga0123339, IMG submission 89956) | Glacier valley bacterial and archeal communities from Borup Fiord, Nunavut, Canada, to study Microbial Dark Matter (Phase II) -... | ecosystem: Environmental > Aquatic > Freshwater > Ice > Glacier ... | reverse complement strand
TGCCCTTGAACCTGTCGGGGGCCACGACGATGCGCATCTGCGCTCAGACCTCCGGCCGGCCGGGCAGGTCGCGTGGCCGCGGCTGCGGGACGATCAGGCTCGAGCCGTTGTCGGCGGCCAGAACGCTCTCCGAAGCCGGACTGGCGTCGGGGGCGCTGCCGGAACCGCGCGAATCAGATCGCCTTCCCGCCCGAGCAACCCGACCGTCGCCGAGGCCGCCACGACGTTGTGCATGGTGACCATGATGCCGGCGGCGCCACCGACCGCCTGGGCCGCCACGACGATCTCGGGGCTCACACCGATCTGGCCGGCCGTGGAGTTCGAGGAACTGGCGGACCGCGCCTGAGCCCTGGGTGCGCCGGGGGGCCGCAACCGGGCCGACCCCCCGTGTTCAGCATCGTCATGCGCCGTCGGCTCCTACCGGTCCGGGCAGGCCGGGCGGGGCGGCGGCGGACGCAGTACCAACGTCGGCAGCCCCCCACAGGGGGGCTGCCATCGCCGGTGGCGACGCCTCTCGAACAGAACCATGTGACCTGACCAGCTCGAGGTTGCCCAGCGCGTCCTGCGACAGGGCGCGTGCGGGTTCCAGTCTGGAGCCGCCGACCAACAGGAGCAGGAACGGGGACCTCCGGGTCGACGACGACGGAGCCGTACGGTCCGGACAGAAGAGTCCACTCCCTCGGCCGGTCAGCCCGCCCCAAGATCATCGACTTCCTGCGGATCTCGGTCAGATCATGCTGCGCGCCGGGTCGTGACCAACGAGGTCGACCGACTTGTTTTTACCGTCCGGCGGTGAGAAACTGGCACCGTGACCTCAAGTTTACACGAGTTGACGCGTGCGGACCCAAGCCCGTCTGGAGGTCTGGGCAGGAGTCGATCCCGGGTCCTGGGTCTGTTGCAGGGCGCCGGTGAGCCGCTTGGTGTCGAGGACGTGGCCAAGCAGGTGGGTCTTCATCCGAACACCAGTCGTTCTCACCTGGATGCCCTGGTCAAGGCGGGGCTTGCGGAACGAACCGTGGAGGCCCGAACGCGGCCCGGCCGACCGCGCGCCCTGTACACCGCCCGCCCCGACGGTCCGCGAGCTGGGCAGCGCAGCTACCGGCTCCTTGCGGACATCCTCGCCAGCTACATGGCTGCGCAGGTCCCGGAACCCACCACTGCTGGGCTGCATGCGGGGCAGGTCTGGGGCCGGTATCTCGCTGTGCGCCCACCCCCCTTCCAGCGCCTCGACGCGGTCGCCGCCACGGAGCAGCTGCTACGCACGCAGGACGACATGGGTTTCGCCCCCGAAGCCGTCACCGTCGGACGTAAACAGCAGATCCTGCTGCATCACTGCCCGTTCCTTGAGATCGCGGATCAACACCGCGATGTCGTGTGCGCGGTCCATCTGGGACTCATGCAGGGGCTGCTCGCCGAACTTGACGCATCGGTGGACACCGAACGCATCGATCGGCTGGTGGAGCCGACGCTGTGCATCGCTCACCTCGGTCCCCGGACCGACGTGACGTCGAGCAGGCCACATCGCGGCGGCTGACCGGCCCGATCAGCACCAGAGCGCGGATGTGGCGATGGCCGCCCGGCTTGCTATTTCTTTGCTGTTGGTAGTAAAAATGAGCACGCCCTCTCTTACGCCGCGCTCACTCTGAGGAGACCGGATGTCGCTGGGCACCGCAACGCCCCTCGGGGTCAGTGCTCCGCTGACGCTCGCGGACCGGAGTCTTCGTGGAGGGCTCTGAGCCGTGGCACGGACGCCCCGGTCGCGTCCTGACGGGGCCTCGTCCCGAGTTCTGCAGAACCAGCAGCGACAGCGACCGACTGACAAGGAGATCGAGATGAGTGCACCCACGACGTCCGTCGTGTCCAGTGAGGTCCGTGCGCTGGCGAACCAGGACTACCAGTACGGCTTCACCACGGACCTGGACGTCGACAGCGCCCCCCGGGGTTTGAACGAGGACACCGTCAAGTTGATCTCGACCAAGAAGAACGAGCCGGCGTGGCTGCTGGAGTGGCGCCTCCAGGCCTACCGTCACTGGACGACCCTGACCGAACCACGCTGGCAGAACGTCACGCACGCCCGCATCGACTACCAGGACATCATCTACTATGCCGCTCCCAAGCCGAAAGTGCAGTTGGCGAGCCTGGATGAGGTCGATCCGGACATCCTGACGATGTTCGACAAGCTCGGGATCTCCTTGGCCGAGCAGGAACGCCTCAGTGGCGTCGCGGTGGATGCCATCGTGGATTCGGTGTCGGTGGCGACGACGTTCAAGACGAAGCTGGCAGAGGTCGGTGTCATCTTCTGCTCGTTCTCCGAGGCTGTGCACAGCCATCCGGATCTGGTGCGCAAATACCTCGGCTCGGTCGTGCCTTACCAGGACAACTACTTCGCCACCCTCAACTCCGCGGTGTTCTCCGACGGTTCGTTCTGCTATATCCCCAAGGGCGTGCGCTGCCCGATGGAGCTCTCCACCCAGTTCCGCATCAATGCTGCGGACACCGGCCAGTTCGAAAGAACTCTCATCGTCGCCGAGGAAGGCGCGTCGGTGAGCTACTTGGAGGGCTGCACTGCCCCGATGCGTGACAAGAACCAGCTGCACGCCGCAGTGGTCGAGCTCGTCGCCCTCGATGACGCCCAGATCAAGTACTCGACCGTGCAGAACTGGTACCCCGGTGATGCCGAAGGTCGTGGGGGCATCTACAACTTCGTCACCAAGCGAGGCTTGGCGGCCGGCGTGAACTCCAAGATCTCCTGGACCCAGGTCGAGACCGGTTCGGCCATCACCTGGAAGTACCCCGGTGTCATCTTGAAGGGGGACAACTCGGTCGGCGAGTTCTACTCGGTCGCCTTGACTGCGAACCACCAGCAGGCCGACACCGGCAGCAAGATGGTTCACCTCGGTAAGAACACCACGAGTAGCATCATCTCCAAGGCGATCTCCGCCGGCCACGGGCAGAACACCTATCGAGGCTTGGTCGATATCCGTCGGTCGGCCGCGGGTGCCCGGAACTTCACCCAGTGTGACTCGCTGCTGCTGGGCAGCGACTGCGGAGCTCACACATTCCCCTACATCGAGGTGCGGAACCCGACCGGGCAGGTCGAGCACGAGGCGTCGACCTCCAAGATCGGCGCGGACCAGCTCTTCTACTGCCGGCAGCGGGGGATCGCCGAGGAGGAAGCGGTCTCGATGATCGTGAACGGCTTCTGCCGAGAAGTGTTCAAGATGTTGCCGATGGAGTTTGCGGTCGAGGCCCAGAAACTTCTCACCGTCAGCCTCGAGGGGAGTGTCGGCTAATGCTCACGATCAAGAACTTGCACGCCAAGATCGATGGCAGGGAGATCCTTCAGGGGGTCGATCTGAGAGTTGCCGCGGGCGAGGTGCACGCGGTCATGGGCCCCAATGGTGCGGGTAAGAGCACGCTCGCCAATGTGCTTGCCGGTCGGGAGGGCTACGAGGTGACCGGACAAGTGCGCTTCGACGGCGAGGACCTGCTCGCGATGTCACCCGAAGACCGAGCAGCTGCCGGCGTCTTCCTGGCGTTCCAGCACCCGGTGGAGATCCCCGGAGTCGGGAACATGTACTTCATCCGTACGGCGCTGAACTCGGTGCGCCGCCAACGCGGGCTCGACGAACTCGAGGCGATGGACTTCCTGGCGCTGGCCGAGCAACGCATGCAACTCCTGGAGATGGACAAGGCCTTCCTGTCACGGTCGGTGAACGAGGGGTTCTCGGGCGGTGAGAAGAAGCGCAACGAGATCCTGCAGATGGCGATCCTCGAGCCCAAGCTGGCGATCCTGGACGAAACCGACTCGGGTCTGGACATCGACGCCCTACGGGTCGTCGCCAACGGCCTGAACGCGTTGCGGGCTGCCGGGCGGGCGATGCTCGTCATCACCCATCACCAGCGGCTGCTGGACTACATCGTGCCCGACCGCGTTCACGTCATGGCCGCTGGACGGATCGTCCGTTCCGGTGACAAGGACCTGGCGGTCGAGCTCGAGGAATACGGCTACACCAGCGTCGAGAAGCAGACGGCCGCTGACCGCCCGACGCGAGTGCGGGCGTCGGCATGACGATGGCCACCGCCGCCGCGGGCGTGTTCTCGCGCCTGGAGCTCCCTGTCGGCGGCGACCATCCCGGTTGGCGGACCGACGCCCGATCGGCTGCCCTTGGATGGGTGGCAGAGCACGGTTTCCCGACGCTCAAGGACGAGGATTGGAAGTACACCGGGCTCGGGGCGATCTTGCAGGTTCCGTTCGAACCGGCGGCACCGGGGACAGGACACGGGCTGACCCTGAGCACGCTCGACACGCTGGCCCTTGACCTGGGTGGACCTCGGCTGGTCTTCCTCAACGGCCACTTCGCTGCGGAGCTGTCCCGGCTGACCGGGCTGCCCGATGGCCTCACGGTGACCAACCTTGCTGCGGTGGTCGCCGGGGGACCAGACCGCTTCGGACCGCGCTCCGTGCGTCCGCCGGGACAGCATCAGCACGCTTTCGCGGCCTTCAACGACGCGCTCACCGAAGATGGCGCGTACATCCATCTCGCGGCCGGGACGACTGTTGCAGAGCCGATCCAGCTGGTGTTCTTCTCCGACCCGGGCGGCTCTCCCCTGGTGTCGAGCCCACGGTCGGTGGTCCTGGCCGGGCCGGGGAGCCGGGCGACGATCGTCGAGACGTACGCGGGCGCCCCGGACAAGGTCTACTGCACGAACACCGTCACCGATGTGGTCCTCGAGGACGGCGCCCGCGTCGAGCACTACAAGGTGCAGGACGAAACTGAAGCGGCCTTCCACATCTCGACGCTCGATGTCCGGCAGGGTCGAGACAGCTTCTTCTCCTCGCACTTGATCGCCTTAGGGGCAGCGATCGGCCGACACGAGGTCCGGGTGCTGCTTGCTGGTGACGCGGCGCAGGTCAACCTCGACGGCCTGTACATGCCGCAGCGCGACCAGCACCACGACAACACCATCCTGGTGGACCACGCCGCACCCGGCTGCACCAGTCACCAGTTCTACACAGGCGTCCTGGACGGGAACGGCCGTGGGGTGTTCAACGGACGCATCATGGTCCGGCCAGGTGCAGACGGCACCGACGCCAACCAGAAGAACAAGAACCTGCTCCTGTCCGATCGCGCCGAGGTCGACACCCGGCCGCGGCTGGAGATCTACGCCGACGACGTGAAGTGCACCCACGGCGCGGCGGTGGGCCAGATCGACGAGGAAGCCCTGTTCTACCTGCGCTCTCGAGGGATCTCACACCAGTCCGCGCGGGGCGTGCTCATCTATGCCTTTGCGCAGGAGTTGGTGGAACGGATCGACCTGGAGCCGCTTCGAGCCCACGTGAAGATGCTGGTCACCAACCGGCTCGGCGGACATCGGTGAGTTGCTGACGTGAACCGGACCCGCCGAGATGCCGACGCGCCGATGGCTGCCCTCGAGACCGTGAAGGAGGCCTTCCGGTGAGCAGCGGTCTCGCAGAGCTGTACCAGGAGGTGATCGTCGACCATGCCCGCAGGCCGCGAAATTTCGGTGAGCTCGCGGATGCCACCCGGACGGTCGAGGGCCTCAATCCGCTGTGCGGCGACCAGCTCCTGCTGCACGTCAAGGTCGTCGACGGTCAGATCGGGGACGTCGCCTTTGAAGGCGTCGGGTGCGCGATCTCTCAAGCCTCGGCCTCCCTGATGACCATGGCGCTCAAAGGCATGACAGAACAAGACGCTCTCGTCCTGTTCGAGCGCGTCCACACGATGCTGACCGAACAGCCCTGCGAGGACGCCCCTTCGACGGGGCTGGGGAGTCTCGCCGCTCTCTCTGGCATCTGGCAGTTCCCGTCCCGGGTCAAGTGCGCCACCCTCGCCTGGCACACGCTGCGGAAGGCTCTCCAAGCCAATGACCCACCGGCCAGGACGGAAGAGCGACGATGAGCTCAGGCCGACACGTACCCATCGAACTCCAGCAGGACTGCGAGGCGATCTCGATCCCGGGCGGGGACAAGATGACGCTCCGCCGTGGGGAGCACGTCCTGGTGACCCAGACTCTTGGCGGGAGTTTCACTGTCCAGACCCAGCAGGGTTGGCTGGTCAGGATCAGTGCGGCGGACTCCGGCGCACTCGGCCTGGACGCTTCCGAGTCCGAGATCGAACCAGCCGATTCCGGCCCGTTCGAACTCCAGCAGGTCATCGCCCAGCTCAAGACCGTCTTCGATCCGGAGATCCCGATCAATGTCGTGGATCTCGGTCTGGTCTACCGGTGCGACGCGCAGCCCCTCGCCGACGGCACCCATCGGGTCGAGATCGACATGTCCATGACCGCCCCCGGCTGCGGGATGGGCGATGTCCTCAAAGAGGACGCCCGCATCAGGGTGCAGACGATCGCCGGTGTCAGCGACGTCACCGTTGAGCTCGTCTGGGACCCACCCTGGGACCAGAGCCGAATGTCCGAGGCCGCTCGCCTCCAACTCGGGATCTACTAGGCCGCCCCGGGCACGCCACGGGCGTGGTCTGAGCACACCAATGCCAAGAGCCCCGCGCGGACGCGCGTCTGCGTGCTGAACTCTGAGCTGTCTGTCTGGAGAGACACCATGAGCGAAACCACCATCGAGACGGCCAGCGCTGTCGGCATCGTCCTGACCGACCCCGCCGCAGCGAAGGTTGCCTCTCTGCTTGCGCAGGAGGATCGCGACGACCTCGCGCTCCGCGTCGCCGTTCAGCCCGGTGGCTGCAGCGGTCTGCGCTACCAGTTGTTCTTCGACGAGCGCTCGCTAGACGGCGACGCCATGCAGACCTACGGCGACAACGTGAAGGTCATCGTCGACCGGATGAGCGTGCCCTACCTCACCGGCGCCAGCATCGACTTCGTCGACACGATCGAGAAGCAGGGCTTCACGATCGACAACCCCAACGCCGGTGGCTCCTGCGCCTGCGGCGACTCCTTCAGCTAGCCGAAGAGCGCGGGCATGAATGCTCCCTGCGCTGGCGCCGCCCACAGGCTGCCCACCCCTGTTCCGCCACCCAACCCGTGGAGTGCAACAGCTCCGTCTCGAGGACTCCCATGACTGCCCTGCCCACCCCCGAAGAGCTCACCGCGGCGCTGTCGACGGTCCAGGACCCGGAGATCCACCGGCCGATCACTGAGATCGGGATGGTCAAGTCCGCGACCGTCGACCCCGACGGCACCGCGCGAGTCGCGATCTACCTGACGATCTCGGGATGCCCGATGAAGGACACCCTGACCGGGCGGGTGACGACAGCGGTCGGCAGGCTCGGTGGCGTCACGTCCGTGGTCGTCGAGCTCGACGTGATGAGCACCGAGCAGCGCCAGGCGCTGCAGACACTGCTGCGCGGCGACAACCCGCAGCGCGAGATCCCCTTCGCGATGCCCGGGTCGCTGACCCGCGTCTTCGCGGTCGCGTCCGGCAAGGGTGGTGTGGGCAAATCGTCGGTGACGGTCAACATGGCGGCCGCGATGGCCGCCAAGGGCCTGCGAGTGGGTGTCCTGGACGCCGACATCTACGGCTTCTCCGTCCCCCGCATGCTCGGCGTGACGCACAAGCCCACCCAGGTCGAGCAGATGATCATGCCGCCATCGGCACATGGCGTGAAGGTCATCTCGATCGGGATGTTCACCAAGGACAACACCCCCGTCGTCTGGCGCGGACCGATGCTGCACCGGGCACTGGAACAGTTCCTTGCCGATGTCTACTGGGGCGACCTCGACTACCTGCTCATGGACCTGCCGCCGGGCACGGGTGACATCGCGATATCCGTCTCGCAGCTCCTCCCTTCCGCGGAGATCCTGGTCGTCACGACACCGCAGCTGGCCGCGCAGGAGGTCGCCCAGCGGGCTGGCGCCATCGCGCTGCAGACCCACCAGCGGATCGCCGGTGTTGTCGAGAACATGAGCTACCTGCCCTGCCCGCACTGTGGCGAGAACCTCGACGTGTTCGGCGCAGGCGGCGGCGAGGCGGTTGCCACGTCTCTGTCCCGTCTGCTGGGCGCCGAGGTTCCGCTGCTGGGCCAGATCCCGATCGACGTGCGCCTGCGCGAAGGTGGCGACAACGGCACCCCACTCGTGCTGTCAGACCCAGATGCCAACGCCTCCAAGGAATTGCTGAAAGTCACCGACGCGCTCACGGGGAAACCCCGCGGGCTCGCCGGCATGTCACTCCGCCTCTCCCCCACCAGCCGATGACGCACTGGAGTCACGAGGGCTGAGGCGTGACGTCCGCCGAGACGTGAGGCGCCATGGCGCCTCGGCCGCATGAACTTTCCAAGATCGTCGTACGACGCCCGCTGAGATGGAAATGCTGCGAAGGAAGAGAGGCACCATGACCTGGGTCATCGCCGAGCCCTGCATAGACGTGCTCGACAAGGCGTGCGTCGAGGAGTGCCCGGTCGACTGCATCTACGAAGGCGAGCGGGCGCTCTACATTCAACCTGACGAGTGCGTTGACTGCGGCGCCTGCGAACCAGTCTGCCCGGTCGAGGCGATCTTCTACGAAGAGGACGTTCCCGAGAAGTGGGCGGTGTTCACCGCTGACAACGCCCAGTTCTTCACCGAACCGCTGCCTGGGAAATCCGAGTCAGTGCACTCCCCGGGCGGCGCCAGCAAGGTCGGACCACTCGGTGCCGACACGCCCTTGGTTGCCAGCTACCCGACCCCGAGTGAGGCAGCGGACGCGCCTGTGGATGGTCGCACCGGCGCCTGACCGGTTCACCGGACTTCCTCGCCTGCCGAGCTCCCAGTCAGGCTTTGGCCCTTCTCACACCCCGAGCGTGCGGTCGCCGGCTACGCCAAAGGCGGACGTCACCGGGACGCCGCACGCGTCAGCCCCACGAAAGAGAGCTCTGATGACCGACCCCCCCGTGAGTCTTCTGCCGGCGACTGTGTACGGCTATCCGCGGCAGGGCGCGGATCGCCAGTTGAAGACGACGATCGAGTCGTACTGGGCTGGACGGAGCTCAGCCGAGGCGCTGCTCGACGTCGGCCGTGCGTTGCGGCTGCAGCGACTGGCTGAGCTGCGCGCGGCTGGCCTCGGTGAGATCCCGAGCAACGACTTCTCGCTGTACGACCACGTTCTGGACGCCGCGTGGATGCTCGGGGCGGTCCCCTCCCGACACCGCGACGCGGTACCGGATGTAAGTACGCCGGACGGCCGGCTGGACCGGTACTTCGCGATGGCCCGCGGCAGCGCGGAAGCGGCGCCGCTGGAGATGACGAAGTGGTTCGACACGAACTACCACTACCTGGTCCCGGAGCTCGGCCCGGACACACAGTTTCACCTGGACCCGGAGAAACCGCTAACGGAGTTCCGCGAGGCACTCGCTGCCGGAGTGGTGACCCGACCGGTGCTCTTGGGGCCGGTGAGCTTCCTGCTGCTAGCGAAACCTGAGTTCAACAGTACGGCGGGATTCGAACCGCTGGCGCTGCTGGATCGGCTTGTGCCGTGCTACATCGACGTGCTCGCGCAACTTCGCGACGCGGGGGCGCAGTGGGTGCAACTGGACGAGCCATCCCTGGTGGCCGACCAGTCACCGACAGTGCTCCGCCACGTCGACCGGGCGTACCGGGCGATAACCGCATCATCTGATCGACCGAAGCTTCTCGTGGCGTCCTACTTCGATCGGCTCGGCGAGGCGCTGCCGGTGCTGGCTGCGACGCCGGTGGAGGGGCTGGCGCTGGACTTCACGGGCCCCGCCGCAGCCGACCTGGACGCGCTCGGCGCGATCGGCGGACTGCCGGGTAAACGGCTGGTTGCGGGTGTCGTCGACGGCCGTCGCGTCTGGCGCACCGACTTGACTCAGGCGCTGGGGACCCTCATCGGGCTGCTCGGACTCGCCGACCAGGTGGACGTGGCGGCGTCCTGTTCGCTGCTGCATGTCCCGTTAGATGTGACCCTGGAACATGATCTCGACCCGCAGACCGCGGGTTGGCTCGCCTTCGCCCGGCAGAAGCTCGACGAACTGGTCATCCTTGCTCGCGGTCTGACCGGCGGGGTAGACGTGATCGCCAGCGAACTGCACATCAACCAGTCATGCTTGGCTTCGCGTGCGAACTCGTCGATGGTTCGAGTCGAGGCGGTACGGGCACGATGTGCCGCCGTCAGCGATGTCGATCGGCACCGGCGAAGCATCTATCCCCAACGGAACATCGCGCAACAGGCTCGGCTGGGTCTGCCTGCATTGCCGACCACCACGATTGGATCGTTCCCGCAGACAACCGGACTCCGCCACGCCCGCGCTGCACTTGCCAGCGGACAGTTGAACCAGGATGCCTACGACGCCGAGATGCGCGCCGAGATCAGCGCCGTCATCCAAGAACAGACAGACCTGGGACTTGACGTGCTCGTCCACGGCGAACCTGAACGCAACGACATGGTCCAGTACTTCGCCGAGCAGCTGGCCGGCTTTGCGACCACCACACAGGGCTGGGTGCAGTCCTACGGCACTCGTTATGTCCGGCCGCCAATTGTTGTCGGCGACGTGTCCCGGCCCGAGCCGATGACCGTGCGCTGGGCCCGCTACGCGCAAAGCCTCACCGATCGGCCGCTGAAGGGCATGCTGACCGGGCCGGTGACGATGTTGGCTTGGTCGTTCGTCCGCGACGATCTGCCGCTGCGCGAGACGGCACGGCAGGTCGCGCTCGCGCTGCGCGACGAAGTGACCGACCTCGAGCAGGCCGGCATCGCCGTTATCCAGGTTGATGAGCCTGCGCTGCGCGAGACCCTCCCGTTGCGGCGCCAGGACCGGGCCAACTATCTGGCGTGGGCGGTCGAGGCGTTCAAGCTGACCACCGCGGGTGCGCGGGACGACACCCAGGTCCACACGCACATGTGCTACGCCGAGTTCGGGGGCATCCTGCAAGCGATCACAGATATGGACGCGGACGTGATCAGCCTCGAAGCGGCCCGTTCAGAGATGGCGATCGTGGCTGACCTGGCCGGCGTCGGCTACCCGAACGAGATCGGCCCGGGTGTGTGGGACATCCACTCACCGCGTGTCCCCTCCACGGCGGAGATCGGCGACCGGCTGCGCGCCGCAGTAGCAGCGTTCCCGGCGCGACGGCTCTGGGTGAACCCCGACTGCGGTCTGAAGACGCGCGCCTACCCAGAAGTCCGCGCCGGTCTGGCCAACCTTGTCGCCGCCACCAAACGGGTCCGCGCCGAACTGTGACACCCGTCATGAACGCTCCACCGTGCAGCGCGGCCTGTCGCAGGTACGCCACCAGTCACACCCAGGGCCCCGGCAAAGTTGATCTGGTCGTTATAGAAGTAGCGGCAGGGTCCGGTTGGGGTGTCGGCTGACGTGTCGGCAGGCGGCGGCGATGTTGGTCGCGCCGGCTCGGCGGTTGTTGCCGGACGCGCCAGATGACGACGACTGCGTCATGTTCGGTGATGACGTAGGGGCCGCCTGGCGATGAGTTCGGTGACGACGAGCCGAGGGTGTTGGTGGGTTGGTCGTCAGGTTGTCGCGGCCGGGCGGGCAGGGCCGCGCCACGGCGTGCGCGATGATTAGTCGCTGCGCAGCGGCGCGAGGAGCTGGCCTCGGGCGAGCATCGCGATGAGGTGCCAGACCGGCGCTTTCGGGCCGAGCAGGCGGATGACGGTGGCGGCGGCGGCCACGGCGAGTGCGGACAGCGCGTCAGCCAGCGCCGAGCCGCCGGTGGGCTCGATGGGTGGCAGCTGCGGGTCGTAGGCGTGCGCTGCAGTGGTGATGGCGCTCGTCTGAATCGCCCCAGTCCTGCTCGTCGAATCTCCCCACCCTGAGTGCCTCCTGCGTGGCGTCGCTGCGCAGGAGCGGGTCCCTTCGAGGGTGGCGGTCTCTGACCTCCACCAGCTCCTCGAAGGAACCCGCGACCGGATGCTCACACAGGAGAACGACGTGGACGTGCACGCTTTGAAGCGCCAGGGCTGGACGGTGTCGGCGATCCGGAAGATGTCAGGCTCACCACAGACGACGGTGTAGAGGTAGCGGGCGCGTCGCTGGCCGGTTGAGGGTCGAGGTCCCTCAAGGATGGGAGTTCTGGCGCTTCCACCTGAAGGACCTCGACGTTGGACGCTACTTTCGCGCGCCCTGACCTGACGACGTTCTGTCGCTTGGACGACCTCGGTCTGCAGGTCCTGGGCAGCACCTCCCAGCCGTCGCGCAGGCGGGCTTGCTCGGTGTCTCGACCGACCAGCTCCGGGCAACGCCAGCGCCTCATGCCCGAGTATCCGCGCATGCCGTCGGACGCCGCGACCCACCGCGTACAGCTGGCGACCCTGATGAAATCGCATGCGCAGGGTCGGCGCCCAGCACATCAGGGGTCGGCTGCTGCTGCACGGACGAGTTCGAGGAGCAACGGCCGAGCCTTCCTCCGGGTCGGACTAGCCCTGCCTAGCCCTGCCTAGCCCAGGGCTAGGCAGGGGCTAGGCAGGGCTAGGCACGCGTACGCCGGCATCGGCCTCGCGCCGCCGACGGGCTTCCCAGCGCTCGCCGATGCCGGCGACCTCGACGGAGATGAACTCGAGGAACTCGACCGAGAGCGCGAGCCGAGCGCCCGCGCGGGACGCCTCGCCCCCCACCGTCGCCACCCCGTCGGCCAGCGCCCGGATGAAGGGGTCGTAGATGCGGGCGGAGTTGAGCATCATGTCGTGCCAGGCGTCGTCGCGGACGACGTAGACGTCACGTCGGCTCCCCCGCTCCCGTTCGCGGTGGATGAGGTGGAGGCCGGCGAGATAGTTGACCGCCCCCGAGACGGCCGCGGGGCTCACTTCGAGGGAGTCCGCGAGCTCGGTCGCCGTCATTCGGCCGCTCTCGGTGGCCAGCAGGCAGGAGAAGACGCGGGCCGGGAGCCGGGGGAAGCCGGCCTCGGTGAAGGTCGACCCGAGGCGTTCGACGAACGCCCCCACCTGGGCGGGATCGGTCGCTGGGCCTTCGGTCGGCGTCGCCCCACTGTTCGCAGGCGAACTGGCGGGTCCCGGTGGGGGCGGGGGAGTCGCGTTGCGTCGAGGCATGGAAGCGAGTTTAGGGCATTCAGTTACTTCTGAAACCCATGTAGCCTCGACCCCATGAGTTTCGCCATCGAGGTCCACGACCTGCACAAGTCGTTCGGCTCCTCCGTCGCGCTCGACGGTCTCGACCTCGAGGTCGAGACCGGTGAGGTGCATGCGTTCCTGGGCCCCAACGGTTCCGGCAAGTCGACGACCATCCGCATCCTTCTCGGGCTGATGCGCGCCGACAGCGGCACAGTGACCCTCCTCAGCGGCGATCCCTGGGCCGACGTCGAGTCCCTCCACCGGCGCCTGGCCTACGTCCCCGGCGACGTCAAGCTGTGGCCCAACCTCTCGGGCGGCGAGGTCATCGACCTGCTCGGCCGGCTCCGCGGCGGACTTAACGCCAGCAAGCGCGGCAACCTCGTCGAGCGCTTCGAGCTCGACCCGACGAAGAAGGGCCATACCTACTCCAAGGGCAACCGCCAGAAGGTCGCCCTCGTCGCCGCCCTCTCCTGCGACGTCGACCTCCTCGTCCTCGACGAGCCCACGTCCGGCCTCGACCCACTCATGGAGGGGATCTTCCGGCAGGCCATCCAGGCCGTGCGCGCCGACGGCCGCACCGTCCTGCTCTCGAGCCACATCCTCAGCGAGGTGGAGGCGCTGGCCGACCGGCTGAGCATCATCCGCTCGGGCCGCAACGTCGAGACCGGCAGCCTCGCCGACCTGCGCCACCTCACCCGCACGACGGTCGACGCCGTCCTGACCAATCCGCCTGTGCTGCAGGAGATCTCGGCTCTCGACGGTGTGGCCGACGCCCGCCTCGACGGTGACCGGCTGAGGTGCTCGGTCGAGACGACCCACCTCGGTGATCTCCTCGCCCACCTGGGGCCACACGGCATCCGCAGCCTCACCTCGCAGCCGCCGTCGCTCGAGGAGCTCTTCATGGAGCAGTACCGCCACTCCTCCCCCGCCACGACACCCCGCCCGGTGGGGGTACGTGCGTGAGCGGTTACGCCGGCACCGGCACCCTCGTGCGGCTCGCCCTGCGCCGCGACCGGGTGCTTATCCCCGTGTGCCTGCTCGGGTTCATCGCGCTCGCCGGCGGGTCGGCGCGGTCGACGGTGGCCCTCTACCCCGACCCGACCCAGGCCGTCGCGGCGGCCAGGGCGGCGGCGCTCTCCCCGGCGATCGTGGGCATGTACGGCCCCATCGCCGCCCCCGACAACCCCGACTCGATCGGCGCCTTCAAGACCCTCGTCCTCGGCGGGCTCTTCCTGGCCATCTTCGCGTTCGCCATCGTGCGCCGGCACACCCGCACCGAGGAGGATGCCGGGCGCACGGAGCTTGTCGGGGCGGGGGTCGTCGGGCGCCGCGCCCCGCTGACGGCGGCCGTTCTCATTGCCGCCGCAACGGTGCTCATCACCTCGCTCGGCTCAAGCCTGTCGATGGCCGGGGCCGGGCTCGGGCTCGCCGGGTCGCTCGCCTTCGGTGTGGCGTGGGCCGGCATCGGGCTGTCGTTCGTCGGCGTCACGGCGGTCGCGGCCCAGCTCACCGAGACGACCCGAGGCTGCGCCGCGGTCGCGCTCGGCACCCTCGGGGCGACTTATCTGCTGCGCGCCGTGGGTGACACGACGAGCGGGGCGGGGTGGCTGACCTGGCTGTCACCGATCGGCTGGGCCGAGAAGGTGGAGGTCTACGGCGCCAACCGTGTCCTCGTCTTCCTCCTCCCGCTCGTCGTCACGGTCGGGCTCGTGGCCGTCGCCTTCGCCCTCCTCCAGCGCCGCGACCTCGGGTCGGGGCTCGTCGCCGCCCGACCCGGCCCGGCCACCGCCGCTGCCTCGCTGCGATCGCCCCTCGCCCTGGCCTGGCGACTCCAGCGCGGCCTGCTCGTCGGCTGGGCCATCGGGTTCGCCGTCCTCGGACTGGTCCTCGGCGCGGTCGCCGGCAGCGTCAGTGCCTTCGTCGACAGCCCCGAGATCGCCGACATGCTGGCCAAGCTCGGCGGCAACGCCCCGAGCCTCGGCGACACCTTCATCTCCACCGAGCTGCACTTCATGGCGGTGGCGGCCGCGGCATACGGCATCTCGGCGGCCCTACGGCTGACGTCCGAGGAGGCCGACCTCCACACCGAGCAGGTCCTCGCGACGCCGGCCAGCCGCCGCGCCCACCTCGGCGCGCACGCCGTCATCGCCCTCGGCGGCAGCGCCCTGCTCATGCTCGTCATGGGCACCGGCGTGGCTGTCGGGGCGGCCGGTGAGTACGGCGGTCTCGGCGGTGCCCTCGGCCACCTGCTCCCGGCCGCCCTGGCCCCGGTCCCCGCCGTGTGGGTATGCGTCGGGCTGGCCCTGGTGGTCTACGGCGCGCTCCCCAAGGTCGTCGTCGTCGCGTGGGCGCTGCTCGCGGGGTTCCTCGCCGTCGGGGAGTTCGGCCCGCTCTTCGGCCTCCCGACCGTGGTCGTCGACCTGTCGCCGTTCTCCCACGGCGCGATGGTCCCCGGCGGCGCCGTGCCCGGCGCCCCCCTCGCCGCCCTGGCTCTCCTCGCCGCCGCCCTGGTCCTCGCCGCGGGCGTGACCTTCCGCCGCCGCGACCTCGTCAGCGGCTGACCTGCCCCCGCCCCCGCCCCCGCCCGTCGGCCCGCCTCCGGATTGGGGTGCGAACGCGTCATCCGAAGCGTGTCATTTTGAGAGGGAGATGTCTGACGGTGGTGTGAAGGGAGATGTCTGACACCCGTGGACACGGTCGTGGTGGCTCTATCAAGGTCAACTGGCCCCACCGTGTCAGAGGTCAGTTGGGCCACTAGTGTCGCGTGTTGGAAGTGACTTAGCTGTCCGTGGTTGAGACAGTGCCTCATGTCGCGCGTGGAGCCGTTGGTGTTGCGGGCTGGGGACGAGCAGAGGCTGCGGGAGTGGACCCGGTCGTCGACGATCCCGGCGGGGTTGGCGCAGCGGGCCCGGATCGTGTTGCTGGCCGCGGAGGGCGTCAGCAGCGCGGAGGTGGGCCGGCTGGTTGGGGTGAGTCTGCCGACGGTGCACTCCTGGCGGGTCCGGTACGCCACCGGGGGCGTTGCGGCGCTGGATGATCGTCCGCGGTCGGGCCGGCCGCCGGTGCACGACGAGCAGGCGATCATCGCGGCGACGTTGGAGCCGCCGCCGGCCGCGCTGGGCGTCACGCGCTGGTC
>Ga0123339_10001509_pt1 | contig 16180 bp, 13 predicted proteins | sample lystaG_FD_89956 | JGI IMG/M metagenome (GOLD analysis project Ga0123339, IMG submission 89956) | Glacier valley bacterial and archeal communities from Borup Fiord, Nunavut, Canada, to study Microbial Dark Matter (Phase II) -... | ecosystem: Environmental > Aquatic > Freshwater > Ice > Glacier ... | reverse complement strand
TACATGTTTCATACACGCCATTGCACGTTTGCCGGCATACGACATTCCAAGCGCCGTTTCCAGAGCAGTCTTCTCATTGACAGACCATTTGCAATGTATATTGCGTTCTTCCGCTAAGGGATGATCCTGAATAAATTCGGTAATCTCAGTGGACGGTGTCCCGGGATAAGCATACACCCCTGACATTCCTCCATCAATGGCGCCCTGTCCGATGGCTTCAACCCCCAAAAACAAATGCTTTTGCATATCAATATATTAGATTTTAAACTCGGGATCAAAAATAGTGCATTCGAGTTGTAAAACAACTCTATCAACTATTAAGTGAAGGATAAATGTGGAATTGAATTTAAATTTGTAGATTATCTTTCTCATAAAAACACCTAAGTTACAACAATAGCATCAATCAAGGAATTGTGTAAAATGATTATATTTGAGGAATTAACAAGATATTATGGCATTTGAAATGATTGATATTAAAAATAAAAATGGAATTCAAGCAATTAGGATTCCAGAGAAAATGAAATTGAATGATGACAAAGCATATCTGAAAAAAGTCGGTAATGCCTTGTATATAATACCATTTCATAATCCATAGCAAAACCTGATAGAAATATTGAATCTTTTACTCCTGATTTTATGGACTCAAGAGAATAACCTGATAACCAACAAAGAGAATCAATTGATGGAATACATGCTTGACACCAATATTTGCATGTACATTATCAAAAGAAAGCCTGTAAATGTTTTGGATAAATTCAAAAGTCTATCAATTGGTACCTCTGACATTCCCACAAGCATCCGGTAAGCTAAGGGCGATATTCTATCATGGTTCCAGATATGTCTTGTTGATCAGGTATGAATTGTTCCAATTTTTCTATATGACCCTAAGACCGTCTGCATTAGAATTGGACAGCCCTGATGGTCGGGCAAAGTATCAATTGCAGGATTGTATTTATTATTAGCTTTGCCAACTATATCAACTCAAGCCATTGGCCTTGTGTAAATTTTAACCTGTTAAACCAACTCAATTGAAATATTTCTGCCTTTCTATATCAGTTTTACTGTTTTTACTTTCGGGTAACCAACTGACTGCCCAAACGGCTGCAAAGGCCATGCGGGTTACCTCTCCTCCAACCATCGACGGACATATCAATGAGGCGGTTTGGGAACAGGCCACTCAAATTGATCAATTCGTTCAGCGCGAACCCAATTCTGGTGAGCCTGTTTCAGAGAAGACCATTGTTTCAGTATGTTACGATAATAATTACTTGTACTTCGCAGTGAAATGTTACGACGATCCTGATAAAATTACTGCCAAGGAAATGGCACGTGACGTGAGCCTTGGAAACGACGATCGTGTGCAGATTATTCTTGACACTTACCTTGACCACCGCAATGGCTATTGGTTTCAGATCGGGCCACGCGGCTCTATAGGTGATGCGCTGATCAGCGAAAACGGCGCCTCCATGAACAAGGAATGGGATGCCCTGTGGACGGGAAAATCAAGCATCAACAGCGATGGATGGGAAGCTGAACTGGCCATCCCGTTCAAGACCATTGGCTTCGATCCTGATAAAACTGTCTGGGGAATGAAGTTAATCCGCAACATCAAACGTAAGCTTGAAGCATCCTACTGGCCTGTTGCAAACCTCAATACGCACCGTTTTCAGATTTCTGATTCAGGATTGCTCACTGGGCTGGAAGGAATTACCCAGGGAATTGGCCTCGATATCTCGCCTTACGCGATCGGGGGAATGAATACCCGTAACGGTGAGAAAAATACCTATCATGCTGATGCCGGTTTAGATATGTTCTACCAAATCACACCCCGTCTGAAAGCCTCCCTTTCAATTAATACCGATTTTGCTGAAACAGAAGTGGACGACCGGCAAATCAATCTTACCCGTTTCAGTTTGTACTTTCCAGAGAAACGTGACTTCTTTCTTGATGGATCAAATTATTTCAAATTCGGAATCGAAGGTGACGACAACAATCCTTACCGTAATGCAATCGTGCCGTTCTTCTCCAGAAGACTTGGGCTCGACAACAATGGTAACATGCTCCCGGTAAGGTATGCAGCCAAAATTACTGGTTCTCAGAACAACTGGAATATCGGTATGATGCATATCAGCGATGAGCGTGACTACGGAACGGACAGCCTGCACCATTACCAGAATTCGCAACTTACTGTTGGTCGGATCAGCCGCAACATTGGCGCCCAATCATCAATTGGGGTGATCGGTACCTGGGGAAATGCAATTTCGGCTGACGATAACAAGGTAGGAGGGTTCGATATTAAATTGGCAACCTCTAAATTTCAGAAGAACAAAAATATTGCCTTGACAATGTTTGGAATGATTTCAGACACGCGCGGCAAAAAGGAAAACAATACTTCCTGGGGTGCCGACATTGCTTATCCGAACGACTTTTTATACTTCGGATTGGGTCATTATGAAGTGGCCGAAAACTTTGTGGCAGGCATCGGTTTTGTTCCACGCACCAATATCAAAGCCTCTTACGGAAATTTCTCCATAGGACCAAGGCCTGACAGTTGGGGAATCCTTCAGTTAAAAAGCGGCGCCGGATTTAATTACATGACGAACTTCGACAATATAATGGTTACACGGGTGGTGAATTTTTCTCCCCTGGGAATCCGTTTCAAATCGGGAGAAGAAATCTATTATTCAATCAGTCAGCAATATGAATTGCTGAAAGGGGATTTTAACATCTTCCCCGGATTTATTATTCCCCAAAATGACTATAATTTCTGGTATCAAAATGTTCAGTTCATCACTGCCGGGAGCCGCAATCTGGCAGGTGCAGCAAGTTTCGGATGGGGTGATTTTTTTAATGGCAGCAAGCAGGATATGAAACTGACGGTGAATTATAAAGTTGCTGTGCCATTGTTCATTGGAGTCAATTATTCAGTCAACCATGTAACGCTTCCTGAAGGTGATTTTACAGCCAAAATCTATCAACTCAATGCCAACATTTTGTTTAGCCCCACAGTTACACTTTACAACTATTTTCAATACGACAATGCCACTGAAAGAATGGGTTGGCAATCACGCTTTCAATGGATTCTGAAACCCGGAAATGAAGTGATCCTTGCCTGGACTTCTGGTTGGTCTCAACCTTCCGATCGTTTTATCATGAATGAAAGTGCCCTTAGACTAAAGCTGAAATACAATATAAGGTTTTAATATATTGCCACACCTTTATATATATATATATATGTTAACAGTAGAAGTATATTATATCCACCCCCTTATTTTATAATATCCCAGTGCCGCAATTTCCCTAACAATTAGAATTTCATATTTCAGATGATTCCAGAATTGATATCTGATGGTGGTATTATTTCCTATATCTGGAACAGGGAGTTTATTCCCGCCCAATTCATCATCTTTAAAAATCAGGTCGGCTTCCAACGCATTCTCAAAAGCCGGCAAAGCGCTCACTCGGTTAAATCCTGCCTTTTTAAAGACCAGTACTGCACGCCGCATGTGTTCGGGTGAGGTGACTATCAGGATTGATTTATTGGTAAGTTTTTCCGAATTAAATTGTTGCAGATTAAGTGCCTGCGACCTTGTATTGGTGCCCAATTCCTCATACATTATTCGCGTTGAGTCGATTCCTTTGCTGATCAATTCAGCCGCAACCAGGTGAGCTGTGGAGTTAAGATCAGCTGCATTGCCTGGAATGGAAATTATAATCTGGCTTTCCAGAGATTCAGTGGCTACTTTGAATACAAAAAAAGCTCGTATTAAATTAGATTCACTAGGCATTCCGCCTCCACCCAGCAACACGATGTAATCAGGCTTTTCGGTAATCTGTGATTCACTGGTACCCAACCAATAATATCCCCAGAAAGGCAAAGTGGTAAAACTAAGAATGATAGCTACCAGAAACAGTACTCCGAATCCGGCAAGCACCGTACGAAGCACCCTCCAAATGTGATTGACCTTATTTTGTTTTGCCATACCTGCTTGATTTTTAAAATTGAAAGGTAAAGAAATTTCAGGAGTAGTCATTAAGAAAATGAGAAAGTGAGAAGGCAACAGTGAGCAGTCACAGTATTCAGATGCTTCGCAGGAGATCGGCACGCAACTGGAAACTGGAAACTGGAAACTTGAAACTGGAAACTGGAAACTTGGAACTGGAAACTTGGAACTATTTTATACGCTGTTCATTGCATCTACTGGGTCAAGGCGGGAAGCTGAGAGAGCAGGAATAAAACCTGCCAGCACACCAATCACCCCCGAAATGGTAAGTCCCAGAGTGATGTTTGCCAGGGTCATGGCGATGGCCATACCTGATACATAACTAAAAATAATGGTGGCAATAAATATGAGGAAAAGTCCCAATATTCCACCCACCATCGACAGCACGACGGCCTCGAAAATGAATTGAAGTAGGATAAAGAATTTCTTTGCGCCAAGCGCTTTTTGGATTCCAATAATCTTGGTTCTTTCTTTCACCGACACGAACATGATATTGGCAATTCCGAAACCACCAACCAGAATACTAAAGCCCCCAATAATCCATCCGGCAAAATTGAACACCTTAAAGAAAGTATCAAATTGTTTTGATATCTGGCTTACCTCGTTGATGGCAAAATCGTTTTCCTCCATCGGTTTCAATCGGTGCAGGGAGCGCATAATCCCCACAAGTTCAGCTATAAATTCATCATGATCGATGTTGGGTTTGGCTTTTATATTGATCGCCTGCCCCTGGTCGCGGTTGCGGGCATCCACCATATTCATAGCAAAAACCACCGGAATATGTACGCGCTTGTCCATGCTGGTACCAAACATATCGGTTCCCTTTTTTGTATAAACACCAATTACCTGAAACCGGTACCCCTGAAGTTTAATCAATTGGCCAACCGGATTAACCTGACCGAAAAGATTGGTTGCTATCTCGCTTCCCAAAATGGCCAGGTTCGCTCCTGAATTTGATTCCGACTCAGTAAAGTAACGCCCTTTTTCAATTTCCAGGCTCCATGTGTTAATTAATCCATGAGTAGTGGCAAGCACTTCGGTATTTTCCGCTTTGCTATTTTCGTATTGTACCGTACGGTTGAAGCCAAAGAAATAAACAGCATCTTCAATATTCTTGGATCTTCGGGCCAAATCTTCAGCCTCTTCCATGGTTGGTACCGGACGGTTCAAGTATTTCCACCACGGATATTCCGATTCGCCTTCAGGCGGTGTCCATGGCCATTTCTGAATGTAAACCATGTCGCTGCCCAACGAATTCAGACTGCTGCGGATGTAATTTTCCAATGAATCTATGACCGTGAATACCGAAATAATGGCAAATATGCCAATGGTAATTCCCAGCAGCGATAGAAATGTCCTTAGTTTATTCCCACGAAGAGAACCAAAGGCAAACGAAAAACTTTCAATAATTAATCTGGTTAACAGCATAGCCTTCCAATTGAAAAGTTAATATACGATTATGAACCTTAAAAATTAGTTGCACAATTCTGAAATGATTACAGAACTTGATTAAATTTTTATTCATTATCCTCAATATGACAGATACTATTTGTTTTTTTTATGCCAGATGTTCCAATTATCATCAAAATAAATAACCGCAGGATGTATCAATGCTAGTATGCCAGGGATAACTCGCCATCATCTGATACCAAACATCCACCCATTCCATAGTAACAGAGGGAGAAATCCAGGATCGGTAGCTTATTTTGAAAAGTAGATAGGAAGGTGCAAAATAGACTCCCCTGAGTATTCGAATTGGCGTTAACTTCGTGTGCATTTGTACTGATAATCAATGATTTGAAGCAGTAATTCCTGGTGGTTTAACAGTTGTATAAGAAGCTATATCGGTTTTTAAATCCTACAAAATGATTCATTCCAGTATCTTTTCCTATCTTGTGTGCGATAATTGCATAAAATTACGTCTTGATAATCAGGTAGTTACAAATCAGATTACACGAAGTTAACGCCGATCCGAGTGCTCGGGGTCAGGGACCGGCTGAATAGCTCTTTTATATTGATCCCAAGTGCTCGGGATGCCCTACGATCAAATTGACTGTGTGAGTTTTTCAGCAGATACTACATTAGGTTTAGAGAGGGGGTTATTGACCTGGTTACTAAGATTTGGAAAAAATCAAGGTTTTTAAATATCAACATCTGTACGTTTGGCTTTGGAAAAACTATTCCTCACATTATTGTGATCTGATCTTTTATTCCTTAATTTTTTATTCTTAACCCAATAGGATTTAGTAAATATATAGTTTTTCTATTCAATACCATATACCGATGACTTACGTTATTGCTTTGTTGTGGCTTCTTAATTGACAATTCTTCAATGAATACAATTTGAAATTCATTGTTATTATAAACTTAATTAAGCGGTTTTGTAGGAAAGAGAATCAAGGTGTTTTATTATCTTTGAGGCCAAATTAGAAAAGGATTTTAGATGAAGGACTTGAAAAAGATTAAATCAGCCTTAATTTCAGTGTATCACAAAGATAAGTTGGACAAGATTGTTAAAAGATTGGAAGAATTAAATGTAACGATCTATTCAACTGGAGGAACACAATCATTTATTGAAGAATTGGGGGTTTCCGTTATTCCCGTTGAGGAACTTACCAGCTACCCTTCCATTTTAGGGGGGCGTGTTAAAACTTTGCACCCCAAAGTATTCGGTGGAATACTAAACCGCAGGGACAACGCTGGTGACCAGCAACAAATTGCCCAATATGAAATTCCTGAAATCGATCTTGTTATCGTGGACTTGTATCCATTTGAAGAAACGGTGGCTTCAGGAGCATCCCAAGAAGACATTATTGAGAAAATAGATATTGGTGGCATTTCGCTGATCCGTGCAACTGCCAAGAATTTCAACGATGTGGTAATCATTTCCTCGCGTGACCAGTACGAATCATTATTTACTTTACTGAATGAAAAAGATGGCGCCACTTCACTCATCGACCGTAAAGAATATGCCCGCCTAGCATTCGCCACTTCATCCCATTACGACAGTGCGATATTCAACTATTTCAACCAAGGCAAATCGGAAGAAGCACGCATCAGCGTAAACAATGGTCATGTGTTGCGATACGGTGAAAATCCTCATCAGGCAGCTACTTTCTTTAAAATCAACAATTCAAATTCAGACATTACTTTGGCGAATGCACAGGTTTTGCAAGGCAAAGCGCTTTCGTATAACAATATGCTTGATGCTGATGCTGCCTGGAAATCGGCCAGCGATGCCTACCATTCAGTGACGCATTTAGAAAATAAAGTGGCTGTTTCGGTTGTCAAACACCTGAATCCTTGTGGTCTGGCTGTTACAAACAATGTCCAGGATTCGCTCTTACTGGCATGGGCCGGCGATCCGGTGAGTGCTTATGGAGGCATCGTATGTTTTACCGGTCCTGTCGATAAAACAATCGCAGAATGGTTCGACAAGCGTTTTGTCGAAATCATTATTGCTACCGGTTATACTCCCGAAGCCCTGGAGGTTTTAAGCAAAAAGAAGAACCTTCGTGTGCTGTCAACCCCTGTTAAACCTGAAATAACCGGAGAAAAGCTCTATCGTTCCATCAGTGGAGGATTGCTTATTCAGGATGAAGACGAAGGGTTGGAAACAGAATTTAAGAATGTAACAAAAATACAATTCGACAGTTTAAAATTGAACTTGTCGAAATTTGGCATTATTGCCTGCAAACATCTGAAAAGCAATGCCATTGCATTGGTAACTCAAACTCCGGATGGATCGTTCTGGCTGACAGGAACTGGAATGGGGCAACCCAACCGGCTCGACAGTCTGCGCCAGTTAACCATCCCGCGTTTCAACCTGAAAGAAGGGGTTCGGATTGAAGATTCTGTACTCATTTCAGATGCTTTCTTCCCCTTCAGAGACAGCGTTGAAGCTGCCAACGAATTTGGAATTAAATACATTGTAGAGCCGGGAGGTAGCATCCGCGACCAAGAAGTGATCGCCGCTTGTGATGAATTCGGTATTGCAATGATTTTTACCGGCGTGAGACATTTCAAACATTGATTTGAAATTAACACAGCCAGTCATTTTTGTTTTAGTATAAACTCAGAAAAACATAAAAATGGGATTGTTTTCATTTTTGACACAGGAAATTGCCATTGACTTAGGAACTGCCAATACGATCATTATCCACAACGATAAAATTGTAGTTGATGAGCCGTCGATTGTAACCATCGACCTTAAAACAGAAAAGCTGATAGCGATTGGGGAAAAGGCCCGACAGATGCAGGGGAAAACCCATGCCAACCTGAAAACCATTCGCCCTTTACGTGATGGTGTGATTGCCGACTTTAACGCAGCCGAACAGATGATCAGAGGCATGATAAAGATGATGAACCCTAAATCAAGGTTTTTCACTCCATCATTGCGTATGGTGGTTTGTATCCCTTCCGGCTCAACTGAAGTGGAGATTCGTGCTGTGCGCGACTCGGCTGAACATGCCGGTGGCCGCGATGTATATATGATTTATGAACCAATGGCAGCGGCTATCGGTATTGGCCTCGATGTTGAAGCACCTGAAGGAAACATGGTGGTTGACATCGGTGGGGGTACTACTGAAATTGCAGTGATTTCGCTCGGCGGACTGGTAACCAACAAATCCATTCGTATTGCAGGTGATGATCTGACGGCCGATATCATGGAATACATGCGTCACCAACACAATATTAAAATTGGTGAACGTACGGCTGAAGAAATTAAAATCAATGTAGGATCGGCCTTGTCGCAACTCGAGAATCCCCCTGCTGATTACGTTATCCAGGGTCCTAACCAAATGACTGCACTTCCTATTGAGGTTCCGGTTTCTTATCAGGAAATATCTCATTGTCTGGAAAAGTCGATTTCAAAAATTGAAACCGCTATTCTAAGCGCCTTGGAACAAACTCCTCCTGAATTGTATTCCGATATTGTAACACGGGGTATTTGGCTTGCTGGCGGTGGTGCACTTCTTCGTGGTTTGTCAAAACGTTTTACTGAAAAAATTAATATTCAGTTTCATGTTGCCGAAGATCCATTGAGAGCTGTGGCCCGCGGAACTGGAATCGCACTTAAGAATGTAAATAAATTCACTTTCCTTATCAGATAAATAATTCTGAAAAGGAAGGGGTAAACCTTCCAGAGAATGAGAAGTTTATTTCGTTTCTTATTGCAAAATTATTTTTTGATGATGTTTCTGGTACTCGAAGCCTTTTCATTGGTGCTGATTGTCAGTTTCAACAATTACCAAAGGGTATCATTCTTTAATTCAAGCAATAACTTTACAGGAGCTGTGTATGAAAAATTCAGTTCGTTTGACGATTATTTCAGCTTAAGCCTTACCAATGCTCAATTGGCTGCTGGCAATGCTTCGTTGCGCAAACAGTTACAGCTTAGGGTCATGCAACAGGATAAGTATCCGGTAAACCGACCTGATACGGTTCAGGCGCCGGCCTATATTTTTACTTCAGCAAAAGTGATCAATAATTCGGTCAACAAACAGTTTAACTACATCACCCTCAACAAGGGGGCGAGGCAAGGCATCAAACCCGATATGGGTATCATTGATGCCGACGGTGTGGTGGGTGTAATTACCAATGTATCACCCAACTATTCAACCGGATTGTCGTTGCTTAACAAGCGATTGAGTATACCGGCCAAGATTACCAAAAACAATTATTTTGGTTCCCTGGTATGGGATGGTGAACATTACAATACCGCCGATCTGAAAGAAATTCCTTTTCACATCATTGTAAACATTGGCGATACGGTGGTGACCAGCGGGTATTCAAATATTTTTCCTGAAGGAATCATGATTGGGACCATTAAAAAGTTTGATGTTGAAAGCGGAACAAACTTCTACAACATCAAAGTGGAGTTGTCGACCAATTTTAAAACTGTCAAATTTGTAGAGGTAGTTCAAAATACCAAACGGGAAGAATTGATAAATCTGGAATCAAACAACGTGGGGGAATGATAAAAGACTTTGGTAAATATGCGATCATGTTTGTGGTACTGGTTCTGGTCCAGGTACTGATCCTGAATAATATCCAATTCAGCGGATTTGTCAATCCTTATGTTTATATTTTATTTATTCTCCTGTTGCCATTTAATATCCCCGGATATTTGCTTTTGGGGCTTTCATTTCTTTTAGGAATCTCCATCGACATTTTCAACAATACTTTGGGGCTTCATGCGGGGGCAACCGTTTTGCTTGGTTTTCTAAGGCCTGGAATAGCTAATTTGATATCCTCGCGCGAAATCATTGAAAAAGGTAATACTCCCAATATGAAACAGTTGGGTTTTGCCAGTTTCCTGAAATATATCGTTATCGCGGTTTTTATTCACCATCTGTTCCTCTTTTATGCTGAGGCATTTTCATTCGGAGGTTTCTTCCATACTTTGCTACGGTGTGTCCTGAGCAGCATTTTCTCGATTGTGATCATTCTGGCCAGTCAATTTATTCTCTTTAAAAATATACAATAAAGTGGATACTTTCTCAAAACGCAAGTATATAATTGCCGGTATCATACTGGGAATAGCCGCTATTTTTATTCTACGGCTCTTCTCGATCCAGGTTACCAACAAATCATACAAGCAATTTGCTACCAGAAATGTGCTCAGGAAAATTATTACTTTCCCCGCCCGGGGCCTGATTTACGATCGCAACCATGCACTGATGGTTTATAACAAGGCTGCTTATGATTTGCTGGTTGTTCCAAGGGAAGTAAAGCCATTTGATACCACGGCACTTTGCAACATCATTCAACTGGATAGGGCAGACTTAAGGGAAGCAATAAAAAAAGCCAAGCTATTTTCATGGTACAAGCCATCAATTATCGCGGGTCAGATAGCTCCCGAGATTTATGCGCCCCTTCAGGAAAAACTTTATAAATATCCTGGATTTTTTGTTCAATCCAGAACCCTGCGCGAATACCCCAGCAAAAGTGCTGCCCAGGTTTTAGGGTATGTGGGTGAAGTGAGCCCTTCGACAATTGAAAAGGATAAATACTACCGGTCAGGCGATTATATTGGTATTACCGGCCTGGAGAAAGCTTATGAAGATCAGTTGCGCGGGATAAAAGGGGTGAACAATTATATGGTGGATGTTCATAATAGTATTAAAGGAAAATACAATGGTGGTATATCAGATACAACCGCTATACTGGGACAAAATTTACTTACCGGACTCAATGCCAATGTGCAGGCCTATGCTGAATTGTTGATGACCAATAAACGGGGAGCTATTGTAGCCATTGAACCTGCTACAGGCGAAATTATTGCAATGGTCAGTGCCCCCTCTTATGATCCTAATTTATTGGTCGGTCGACAGAGAAGCGCTAATTACGGCCTCTTGGCAGCTGACTCAATTAATAAACCCATGTGGAACCGGGCCATCATTGGTACCTTTCCCCCCGGCTCGACCTTTAAAGTGGTTAACGCGTTGATTGCTTTGCAGGAACATTCCTTAAGTCCGTTCGATCGGTTTTCTTGTGCCGGACAAGGTTCCTCGCCTATCAGATGTACACACAACCATGTCAGCCCGCTTGGTATGCGCGAAGGTATCCGTGAGTCGTGCAATTCTTATTTCTGGAATTTGTTCCGGTCTGTTATCAACCATTCGGCCACTCCTGCTGAGGGCTTTCAGGCATGGCGTGACTATGTGATGAATTTTGGATTTGGTCAACGATTGGGCACTGAATTGTCTTCCGAAGTAAAAGGAAATATTCCGGAGGTGGCCTATTACGATAAATACTTTGGCCAGCAACATTGGAATTCGTTGACCATTCGATCTTTGTCTATTGGGCAGGGCGAACTACTGGTTACTCCGCTTCAATTGGCCAACATGGTTGCAACCGTTGCCAACAGGGGATATTATATTGCCCCCCACCTGGTAAGGGCCATCCAGGACACCAACAGGGTATTCCGTGAATTGAAATATGAGAAAAAACTTTCGGGCATCAATCCTGAATATTTTAGTATCGTGATTGAAGGAATGCAAGCTGTTATTGAAGAAACCCGGTTGAACCAATCTATACATATTGACAGTGTGATCATTTGCGGAAAAACAGGAACTGTTCAGAATCCGCATGGAGCCGACCATTCTGCATTTGTAGCTTTTGCACCGCGTGACAATCCAAAGATCGCCATTGCTGTTTTTATCCAGAATGCAGGGTTCGGAGCTACGTATGCTGCCCCCATCGCAGGGTTAATTATGGAGAAATATCTGAACGATTCGATTGCGCCCAGAAGAAGAGAACTTGCACAAAGATTGATAGATACGGATTTAATGAATGTAATTCAAGTTAAAAAATAAGCAACCGTGCCAAATAGAAACAACGTTTGGGCAAATATAGACTGGATCACAGTATCCATTTATCTGGCGATGATGTTCATCGGATGGATCAATATTTATGCTGCTGTGTATAATGAAGAACATAAGAGTATCTTCGACTTCAGCCAACAATACGGGAAACAGTTAATCTGGATCTTCGCAGCTATTTTTATTGCCATTTTGATGATCAATACTGACTCTAAATTCTTTGTGACATTCGCCTTTCCCATCTACGTCATTATTGTGTTGATACTTCTTTTGGTATTATTCATTGGTACTGAAATCAATGGCGCCAAAGCATGGATCCAGATTGGTAATGTATCGCTTCAACCTTCCGAATTTATGAAGATGGCTACTTCCCTGGCCATTGCGCGTTACATTAGTTCGTACACCTTTAAAATGCACAATTTCAAATCGCTGCTAACTCTTTGCGGAATCATATTGTTCCCCGTGGCCCTTATATTTTTGCAGAATGATACCGGTTCAGCCCTTGTCTTTGGCGTATTCTTATTGGTCCTTTACAGAGAAGGACTCAATGGAATTGTTTTGTTCTTTACCTTTTTAATCGCCCTGGTCTTTATCCTGACCATGGTGTTCGATACCTTCATAACTGTCTGGATACTGACTCTTGTCAGCTTCCTGGTTTATTACCTGTGGCGTCGCAAGGTAAAGATGACACTCATTGCCCTGGGTATATTCGGTTCCCTTTATTTGTTATTTTGGCTGATCAGCTACCTGATTCAGGCAACCATCGATCCCCTTTATTTCCTCTTACCCGCTGCTGTTTTGTCGGCTGGTTTATTCTACCTGTATTCACTGGTACTGCGAAAGAAAAATATTGCCCTGCTCATTGGAATTTATGCAGGAAGTGTACTGTTCAGTGTATCTGTTGATTATGTTTTTAAGAATATAATGGAACCTCACCAACGTGCCAGGATCAATGAGCTGCTGGGCATTCAGTCCGATTTACATGGTGCCGGATACCATGTCAACCAATCAAAAATAGCCATCGGGTCGGGTGGATTTTTCGGCAAGGGATTCTTACAAGGTACCCAAACCAAATTTGATTTTGTGCCTGAACAAAGTACCGATTTTATCTTCTGTACAGTGGGCGAGGAGTGGGGCTTTTTAGGAACCACCCTGGTCATAGGTCTTTTTATGGGCTTACTCATGCGCTTGATCTATCTGGCCGAGCGTAACCGTTCCAAATTCAGCCGTGTGTATGGGTATTGTGTAGTTACCATTCTCTTCTTCCACTTCGCGGTTAACATTGGAATGACCATCGGCCTGGCACCTGTTATTGGGATTCCTCTGCCTTTTTTTAGCTACGGAGGTTCCTCCCTGTGGTCATTTACATTACTTCTTTTTGTATTCGTGCGCCTTGATGCCAACAGGTTTGAACAATTGAGCTATTAACCGAATTAAAAGGAAAAAAGGTATCCACGAATTACACGAATTAAAAACGAATTATAAGAAGAAGCAGAATTAGAAGATCAGCTTATATCTGTGTTGCATTTTTCTTTTTTAATTCTTTTTTAATTCGTGGAAAGTCTTTTTATGTAGCAAATTAGTTTAAAGTATATTATGCATCCTATTCTTTCAATCATATTAATGTGCATACTCATTCTGGTAGGTATGCTATTTGTAATGAGCCCCGGAAAACCGCTACCTTTCCTGGATGCAAACGGAAATTTATTGGCAGGCAGCATTTCTGAAAAAATACATTTGAATGTAAATGGCCTGATGCAAGGTATGTTTATCAAAGGCAAGGATGCAACGAATCCGGTATTGCTGTACCTTCATGGGGGTATGCCTGAGTATTTCCTGACACAGAAGTATCCTACGGGTCTTGAAGACTATTTCACCATGGTTTGGTGGGAACAACGTGGCTCTGGACTTTCTTACAGTGCCAACATTCCTCCTGAGACAATGACGCTGGAGAATATGATATCCGATACAAAGGAGGTGACCAATTACCTGCGCAAGCGCTTTGGACAGGATAAAATTTACCTTATGGGACATTCCGGGGGAACTTTCATTGGGATACAAGTGGCTGCGCGAGCACCTGAATTGTACCACGCCTACATGGGTGTGGCTCAGATGTCGTATCAGCTTGAATCCGAAAAACTGGCATACCATTATATGCTTCGGCAGTATAAAGAGAAGGCAAACAAGCACAAGGTTCGAAAACTTGAGTCAACACCAGTCACGCTGATGGATGGTATCCCTGATTCATACCTTTCATTGCGCGACCATGCCATGCACAGCCTTGGGGTAGGCACGACTCATGAGATGAAATCAGTAATGACCGGTATCTTTTTACCATCGCTTACCTGCCGCGAGTACTCGGTAATTGAAAAAGTCAATTTGTGGCGTGGCAAATCCCGCTCCGGCGTTAGCTCTCTATGGGAACCCATGCTGGTCACGGATTTGACCAAACAAGTGCCGGAGCTTCATATTCCGGTCTATTTCTTTCATGGCATATATGATTACACGGTATCTTACATTTTGGCAAAGGACTATTTTGACAAGCTAAAGGCACCCATGAAAGGTTTTTACACTTTTCAAAAATCAGCTCACAGTCCCTTGTTTGAAGAGCCTGAAAAAATGCAACTGATTGTGAAGTCGGATATACTTGCGGGAATTAACAACCTTGCAGATATAAAATAGACTTTCCAGAATGAGTTAAGGAATTCGATGGTAAATTTCGTGAAATCACAAAGTATACCTGATAAGCTACTGTCGTGCTACAACTAAAATGTCACAAAGTCTTTTGATGGTGTCTGGAACCATCCTCGGAAAGTCATTGGTAGGAACGAAGCAATCTCACAACATATAAAGAATTTACAGATTGCTTCGTGCCTACCAATGACAGATTTTGTAAGATGTTGAAAGTGAACCAGCTTCTGTGGAGCCTGAAGGAGTTGATTTTCACGTAGTGAATTAATATCCATAAAAAAAGCAATACCCGGGTGAACCAATTTCACGTAGTGAATTAACATCCATTAGAAAAATGAAGTATCAATAATAAAAAACAGCAAGCAATTGATACCTTGGACATCCCGAGCACTCGGGATCATCCCTTATGTCAATTCCCTACGGGAAATCGGGCCACAGGGGTATTGCTTTTATGGATATTAATTCACTACGTGAAACCTGTCATTTCCACATTTTGGCTATTAAAAATAGCTTTCCACTCGCAATGACGAGGCTGATTGAGATTCTGCCAATGCCATAGGCGCCAAAATAAGCGTAACACGACACTACTGTCGTGTCAATGATAAATTGATGCATCCGGCTTCAGCAATACATGTCCATAGCGTCATCCTGAAATAAGTTACCACTGACGATACCCGATTATCAGTGCTTTAAGACAAATCACCTCCACAAACACGGTTACTTTTATCAGTGCGTCATTGCGAGTTTCCACCCAATAAATTGGGTGGAAACTCGCAATGACGCTCCGGGGATGGTGAGATATTGAAACCAGAAGTGTCATTTCAAAGTTAACGTAACACTCTGAGCTTTTGCCTTCTTCGCTTTCAATCCAAATGTTACCTCTATGTTTTTTTGATAAACTCTTCGCATACAAGTAACCCAACTCCTAAACTGGGTACTCCTTTCTTCCTGAACTGTTGGTTTTAACATCGGGCGGCAATCTATTATCAATCACTCGTTCACCCGGGTATAGTCAGTTCTTTTTTATAGACCTACCTGTGGACTTACAGTAACTTTTCTGCTCGAAATCATCGTGAACCCATCCATAATTCATGTGATATTAAGAAGATAATAAGTAAATAATAAGAGGATATTAAGTAAATAATTAGTATCTTTACT
>Ga0123339_10001506_pt1 | contig 16192 bp, 10 predicted proteins | sample lystaG_FD_89956 | JGI IMG/M metagenome (GOLD analysis project Ga0123339, IMG submission 89956) | Glacier valley bacterial and archeal communities from Borup Fiord, Nunavut, Canada, to study Microbial Dark Matter (Phase II) -... | ecosystem: Environmental > Aquatic > Freshwater > Ice > Glacier ... | reverse complement strand
GTGGCGATCGCGACCAAGCTGAACCGCAGCCACGTGATCCACGGGGAGTTGGCTTATGTGCTGCCGTGCCTCGGCCGCATCGAGGTGGACGTGCAGGCCACCGGCGAGCAGGCGGTCTCAATGGAATCCTCGCTCGCGCATTTCCACGGCTCGCGCGGTCACGTGAAGCCCGCCTCCCAGATGCTGCGCTCCGAACCCGCCATCGTCGCGGGGCTGGCGAAGGCTGCGCTGCCGCCGAACGACCGCGTGCCGTGGGACGCGTGGACGGGCAATTACGCGCTGGTGCGCGACGCGATCGAGGCTACGTGGCCCGCCACCTTCCCGCGCTTCAACGAGCGGCTCTTCCAGCCCGGCGGCGTGATGCGGCCGCTCGCGGCGCGCGAGCGCAAGTGGAACACGCGCAGCGGCAAGGCCAATTTCATCGTGCCGAGCGCGCTCTTCGCGGGCGCGGCCGAAGGGCACGGCGCGGCGGACGTGTTCCAGCTCACCACGATGCGCTCGAACGATCAGTTCAACACCACCGTCTACGGCTATCACGACCGTTTCAGGGGGGTGCGCGGCACGCGGATGGTGGTGTTCATGAACGTGACCGACATCGCGCGGCTGGGGCTGAAGGCGGACGCGCTCGTAACGCTCGAATGCGCGATATCGGACGGGATCGCGCGACGGGTGACCGGACTGCGCGTGGTGCCCTACGGCATCCCCGAGGGTGCGGTGGGAGCGTATTTTCCCGAGGCCAACCCGCTGGTGCCGCTGGGCCACCACGATCGCCACGCGCATACGCCCGCCTACAAGGCGGTGCCGGTGCGGGTCGTGGTCTGAGCCGTTTGCCCCGGCTCTCGCGGGACATCGCGCCGTCCCGCTCTCTCCCCCTTGCCATCCTCCGCGACGGTCCACCCGCTCCCGCCTGTCGTGCGCTGGCCGACGAAGCCGCTGTCGCGCTGGTCTACAACGGCACCGCGCACGCGGTCCTCATGGCAACACCCGCCGATCTGGGCGATCTGGGGCGGGGGTTTACGATCACCGAAGGCATCGCGGCGGCGGGTGAGATCGAGCAGATCGAGGTCGCCGCGCACCCGCTCGGCCATGAAGTCCGCATGTGGCTCGCCGGGACCGCCGCCGCGCGCCTGGGTGGGCGGCGGCGCGCGATAACCGGCCCCACAGGCTGCGGGCTTTGCGGGATCGAGAGCCTCGATTCGGCGATGCGCGTGCCGCCGCGCGTGACTGCAGGCCTCGCGCTGACGCCGGTGCAGATCCACGATGCGGTCAGCGCGCTGCCCGCGCATCAACCGCTCGGGCAGGCGACCCGCGCCGTGCACGCGGCGGCGTTGTGGACCCCGGCTGACGGTATCGTGCTGGCGCGCGAGGACGTGGGCCGGCACAATGCGCTCGACAAACTCGCAGGCGCGGCACTCGCAGCGGGAATCGATCCGGCCGGGACGTTGCTGCTGCTTACGAGTCGCGTTTCGGTGGAAATGGTGCAGAAGGCGGCTGCGATGGGGGTGGGCATCATGGCGGCGATCTCGGCCCCGACAACACTTGCGGTTGCGACGGCGGAGGCGGCGGGCATCACGCTGATCGCAGTGGCGCGCGCGGACGGGTTCGAGCTGTTCGCCCACCCGCATCGGCTGCGCCTGTGAGCCGCCTGCTGGGCGCAGTGCTCGCGGGCGGGCAGTCGCGCCGCTTCGGGACAGACAAGGCGCAGGCGCTGCTGCACGGTCGCGCGCTGATCGATCATGTGCTGGCCGCGCTCGGCCCGCAGGTGGCGGCGATCGTGGTGTGCGGGCGGGTCCACCCCGGCGTGCGCTCGCTTGCCGACCTGCCCGCGCCGGGCCTCGGCCCTCTAGGCGGCCTCAACGCAGCACTCGCCCATGCCGCCGCGCACGGGTTCGATGCCGTGCTGAGCGCAGGCTGCGATTTGCCCGCGCTCCCGCCGGACCTCGCGTCGCGCCTCGCCCCCGGCCCGGCCTTCCTTGCGGATTGCCCCATCGTGGGCTTGTGGCCCGTCACGCTCGCCCCCGCCCTCGCCGCGTGGCTGGGAACCGGCGAAGCCGATCGCTCGATGCGCGGCTGGGCGCGCGCCGCCGAAGCGCGCGCGGTCCCCGGCCTTCGCCTCGCCAACATCAACACCCCCGCCGATCTGGCGGCCTATTCCATCGAGGCGAGCAGCGCGTCCAGCGGTGCGGTGGCAAAGGTGGTCAGCGAATCGGCCAGCGCATAGGGCAGCAGCAACGTGCGCCCGCACACCATCGCGCCGCACGAATAAACGACATTCGGCACATATCCCTCGCGCTCCTCGCCGTCGGGCCGCACCAGCGGTTTGGGCGTGCGCGCGAGCACTTTGGTGGGATCGTCCTTGTCGAGCAGCGCCGCGCCGATCGCGTAATTGCGCATCGGGCCGACGCCGTGGGTGAGGATCAGCCAGCCTTCGTCCACTTCCATCGGCGGGCCGCAATTGCCCATCTGGACGAACTCCCACGGATAGCGCGGCCGGATCACCCGCACCCCGCCCGACCAGTCGCGGAGCGAGTCGCTGGTCAGATACCAGATGCTCTCCCCGTCCTGCCGCCCCAGCATCGCATAACGCCCGCCCACACGGCGCGGAAACAGGGCCATGCCTTTGTTGAGTGTGGCGTCCCCTGTCATCGTCTGCATGCCGAAGTGGTGGAAATCGCTGGTTACAAGCAATTCGGACCGGATTTCCGTCCCGCTGAACGCCGTATAGGTGCCGTAATAGTGCGCGGTTCCGTCCTCCTCCACCATGCGCACCAGCCGCAAGTCTTCGAGTCCGTTGCGCTGGGCGGGTGTGACCGGGAAGATGACGCACTCGGAAACGTCGCAGCCGTCGGTGCAGGTAATCTCCACCTCGCCTTCCCGCTCGGACCGGGTGACGCGCGGGACCGAGGCGTGGCCGTTGGCCGCGTCCATCGTCACCGCGCCGCACGCGGCGAGCACGCCGGTGCGAAACGTGATCGACGAGATATGCCCCTCGCCCACGCAGCGCAGCGAGATCAGGAAGCGCATCGATCCTTCGGCCATGCCCGTCTGATCGGGGTGCGGCACGATGCTCGGGTTGAACAGCGCGGCCGCCATATAGCTGTATTCATGGCTGAAATAGCTGCCGATCAGCAGCGCCTGATCGGGTGTGGGCGTGTGCCCGGCGGTCAGATCGGGCGCGACCATCGCGTAGCGATCGCGCAGCAGCCGGGCGACATCGCGGTGCCGACCGGCAAAATCGGTCAGCACCCGGCCGAGTTCGTCTGCAACCTCGACCTCGCTGAGCGCAAGGACCCCGTTGACGATCCTTTGCGCGCGACTGACGTCCGACGGCGCGGGACCGCTCGGCTGCATCGAGGGGCTGAACGGACGCAGCACCACGCTTGCCGGATTTGGCCGTAGCAAAATGGGCAGGCGTTTGACGAATTCGGCGCTCGACATCGAGACTGGCATTCCCACCCGGCGGACTGCCCCGTCGGCGGGCGATCCGTCATGTCACGCGACGCGCTCGAGGCTCCCCCCCGCGCCCGCGTGTGCCGACAATGCCAGCATGTCGCTTAGGCTTTGCAGATACGCAAGCGTCGATTCTGCGCCCTGGTTCGCGTTGCGCCGGTCCGGATGCAATCCGTCGAAGCCCGCACCCGTTTCCACGTCCGCCATCATTGCCTTAAGATCGTTTGCGCCCATGAACCAGGCGAATGCGCGGTGCGCCTCCTCCGCCCAGCGCGCCTCGCCTGTGGCGACGTGCGCGGCGAGGCAGGCGGTGATCGACGCATTGGTCTCGATCGCCTGCTGATCGAACGGCAAGGGGGCCATGCGCACCCGGCCGAAACTGTCCGATCCGACCGGGCGGAACCAGCCGCCGGGCGCGGTCTGGTAAGCCATCAGCCATTCGAGCGTGCCCAGCCCCGCGCGCAATTGGGCGTCGTTGCCCGTCGCGGCCCCCACCTCGATCATCGCGTGGCACAGCCGCGCATTATCATAGGCCAGATGGTCCTCGAACCAGTGCCAGTCGGTCTGCGCCGCATCGGCGAAGCGCTGGGTAAGCCGCTGCGAGAGCGTATCGCGCAGCCGCGCGACCTCGCGGTGGCCCGAGAAGCGGCGCAGGAACGCATTTGCGCCCAGGATGCCGAGCGCCCACGCACGCGGCGATGTGAGTTCCGCAGTCGCGGGCGCGGCGCGCAGGAACAGACTGGTCGCCCAGTCGCCAAGCTGGCGCGGGCCGCCGCGCTCCACCACCGATCCCAGCGCCCAGACCGCGCGGCCGTGCGCATCGTCCGCGCCGATCGTCTCGAGCCATTCGCGCGCATAGTTCATGAAATTGGCGAAGCGCCGCCGCTCGGGCGACCATGCATGCTGGACGAACGCAGCATAGGTCAGCGCGAGGCGGATATCGCGCTCGCTCCAGCGCGTGTGGCGCTGCATCTCCGTCACGAAGAGCAGCGCGCGCGCGTTATCGTCGAGGCAATAGCCATGCGCGCGGTCCGCGACCGAGAGCACCGCGTGCTGCAACAGACCCGCGCTGTCGGTCAGCGCTTCGAGGTGGAGCATCGAAAGGCGCGGCAGCGTGCCCGCCGCACGCACCCCGGCTTTGAGCGGCAGCACATTGTCCGCGCGCGTCATCCGCTCGCCCACCGCTGCGCCGAACAGCGCGTGGTAGCGTGCGGCGACCACCGGCCAGATCGTCTCGCGACCGGCGATGTAGGCGCGTTTGCGCAGCGTGTTGCGGAACGGGCGGTCGGCGAGCATCCGGTTGATCGCCTCGGCGGTCGCGGGTGCGTCCGCGAACGGCACGAGCACGCCGTGATCGTCCGCAAGCAGCTCCTTCGCGTGCCAATAGGGGGTGGAGACGATCGGCTTGCCCATGCCGAAGCTGATGGCGAGCGTTCCGCTCGTGATCTGCGCCTCGTGCAGATAGGGCGTAACGTAAACGTCGGTCGCGGCGAGATACTGGAGTAGCGTGTGCTCGTCGACGAAGCCGTCGATGAAGCGCACATGCTCCGCGATCCCCAGTCGCTGCGCCTGCGCCTTGAGCGCATCGCGGTACCGCTCGCCCTCGTTGCGGACCAGATTGGGGTGGGTCGCCCCCAGCACGACATACAGCGCTTCGGGATTCGCCTCAACGATGGCGGGCAGCGCATCGAGCATATGCTCGATGCCCTTGTTCGGGCTGAGCAGGCCGAAGGTGAGCAGCACCTCCTTGTCGCCGAAGCCGAGCGCATCCTTGGCAAGCGCCGTATCGAGGAAGGGCTGATCGGGCACGCCGTGCGGCACCACCGCGATCTTGTCCTCGGGCACGCGGTAAGTATCGGCCAATATCTCGCGGCCCTTCTCCGCCATCACCACGAGGCGCGACGAGCGCACGATCAGCGCCTCCATCACCCGGCGCTGATCGGGGTTCGGCTCGGTCAGCACGGTGTGGAGCGTGGTCACCACAGGCATCCGTAGCCGCCCGAGCAGATTGAGCAGATAATCGCCCGCGGGTCCGCCGAAGATGCCGAACTCGTGCTGAACCACCACCACGTCGATGTTACTGACGTTCAGATAATCGGCGGCGGCCGCATAGGCGGAACGGTCCTGCTCCTCGATCGTGAACGCAACTTCGGAGGGATAGTCATAGGGACCGAGCGCGTCGTTCATCGCCACGACCATCGGATCGCTCGCGGGATTGGCCCTCGCGAGCGCGCCACGCAGATCGTGCGTGAAGGTCGCGATGCCGCAGCGGCGCGGCAGATAATTGCCGATCAGCGCGACTCTGCCGACGGTGGGCTGGGGCGTTGACGTGGACGCGACACTGGCGACGGACATGGACGGCTATTCCCCGGATGCATGGACATGAACGCGTGGACACCCGATTGGTGGCGCGCAGCGTAATTTATTCGTTCGCACTTGCAACATGGGAATTAGGCGGCATGCCTGAAAGTGGAACGCAAGAAACCGCGCGATGGTGGCGTAGTGCGGTCATCTATCAAGTCTACCCGCGATCCTTCCAGGACAGCAACGGCGACGGCGTCGGCGATCTTCCCGGAATTACCGCGCAGCTAGACTATCTTGCCGATCTTAGGATCGACGCGATCTGGCTTTCGCCGATTTATCCGTCGCCCATGGCAGACTTCGGCTACGATGTCGCGGACTATCTCGCGATCGATCCGGTCTTCGGCACATTGGACGATTTCGCTGCGTTGATCGAAGGCGCGCATGCACGGGGGTTGCGCGTACTGATGGATTTTGTGCCCAATCACAGCTCGGACAAGCACCCGTGGTTCGTCGAAAGCCGAAGCTCGCGCGATAGCCCGAAACGCGACTGGTATTTGTGGGCCGATCCCGCCGGCGGTGGTGGGCCACCCAACAACTGGATCAGCGATTTCGGCGGACCCGCGTGGACGTTCGATATCCTTACCGGCCAATATTATGCGCATGCCTTTCTGCCCGAACAGCCCGATCTGAACTGGCGCAACCCCGACGTTCGCGCCGCGATGCTGGGCGTGATGGATGCGTGGTTCGCGCGCGGCGTGGACGGCTTCCGCATCGACGTGCTGTGGCATGTGGTGAAAGCAGCAGGCTTCCCCGACAACCCGCCCAATCCAGACTGGCAACCGGGCATGGCCGAGATGTTCCGGGTGCATCAGACGCACTCGACCGATCAGCCCGAAGCGCTTGGCGTCGCCGCCGACATGCGCCGGGTGGCAGACGCGCACGGAGACCGGCTGCTGGTCGGCGAGATCTACCTGCCGTTCGATCGGCTGATGGCGTATCACGGCACCGCAGACGTGCCCGGCGTGCATCTGCCCTTCAACTTCGCGCTACTCGATACACCGTGGGATGCGGGCGCGGTCGCGGCGCTGATCCGGCAGTATGAAGCCGCGCTGCCCCCGGGCGCATGGCCCAACTGGGTGCTGGGCAACCACGATCGGCCGCGCGTCGCCTCGCGCTGGGGGCCGGAGCGCGCGCGCGCGGCAATGCTGCTCCTGCTGACGCTGCGCGGCACGCCGACGCTGTATTATGGCGACGAACTTGGGATGGCGGACGTCCCCATCCCGCCGGACCGGGTGCGCGATCCGCGCGAGCTGCGCGAGCCGGACCTCGGTCTAGGCCGCGATCCGGTGCGCACGCCGATGGCTTGGGGGCCGGGGCCGAACGCGGAGTTTACCGGCGGCGAACCGTGGCTGCCGCTGCACACCGACTGGCCCACCCGCAACGTCGCCGTGCAGTCCGCCGATGCGGCCTCGATGCTGACCTTCACGCGCGCAGCACTCGCGCTGCGCCGCGCCACCCCGGCGCTCGCACTGGGGGAGATTGCGGACGTTCGGGCCGAGGGAGACGTGCTCACCTACACACGCGCGCTCGGCGGGGAACGCCTGGGCGTCGCGATCAACTTTGCCGATGCGGAACGCCGGGTCGCGCTGCCCGGCCCCGCCACGCTCCTCCTCTCCACGCACGATGCGCGCGGGGCAGACGAAAGCGGCGCGATCCTGCTACGCGCAGCCGAGGGCGCGGTGTTCGCGCTCGCCTGATCGACGGAGGCCGCCATCCGCATCGCCATGCTCGCGCCGATCTCGTGGCGCACCCCGCCGCGTACCTACGGGCCGTGGGAACTCGTGACCAGCCTGCTCACCGAAGCGTTGATCGCGCGCGGGGTAGACGTCACCCTGTTCGCCACCGCCGATTCGATCACCGCAGGCACGCTCGAGGCCGTGGTCCCCGCGCCCTATTCCGAAGACCCGTCGATCGAACCCAAAGTGTGGGAAGCGCTGCACATCGCGCATTGCTTCGAACAGGCGGGACGGTTCGAACTCATCCACAACCAATATGATTTCATGCCGCTCGCCTTCGCGCGGCTCGTCGATACGCCGGTGGTCACCACGATCCACGGCTTCTCCAGCCCCCGCATCCTCCCCGCCTACCAAGCCTATCAGGACCGCGTGCATTACGTCGCGATCAGCACAGCCGACCGCGCGCCCGGGCTGCGTTATGCGGCAACGATCCACCACGGCATCCGGCTGGAGGACTTCCCCTTCGTGGCGGACGGGGGCGACAGCCTGCTGTTCTTCGGCCGTATCCACCCCGACAAGGGCCCCGCCGCCGCGATCGAGGTCGCGAACCGCACCGGCCGCGCGCTGACGATGGCGGGTATCGTGCAGGACGAAGGGCATTATGCGCGCGAAGTGGCACCGCATATCGATGGCACGCACGTGCGCTACCTCGGGCCGGTGGGTGGCGCGCTGCGGACGCACACGCTGGGCCACGCCGCCGCGCTGCTCCATCTGATCGATTTCGAGGAGCCGTTCGGGCTGTCGGTGGTGGAAGCGCTCGCGTGCGGCACGCCGGTTATCGCCACACGGCGTGGCTCGATGCCCGAGCTGATCGAAGACGGGGTGACGGGCTTTCTGGTCGAAACGCTGGACGAGGCAGTATCGGCCGTGGGTAGGCTCGGCGAGATCGATCGAGCCGCGTGCCGCGCCTCGGTCGCGCAGCGGTTCACGATGGACCGTATGGCAGACGCGTATCTGGAGCTCTACCGACGCATCCTGGGCTGAGGGCCGGGCCATAGTTCGGCGATGCGCCCTTCCAGACGGTAGTAAGCGAGGCCGACATATTCGTGCAGCGCGACATCGGTGCGCCATGCATTGAGAGCAGGATCCGGCGTGGAGCCATCGAAAAGCCTGATCCGCTCCCCGTTCACATAATCGACCGGGTAGGGGATCGGTTCGATCCCGGCTGCGCGGAAGCAGCCCATCGCGCGCGGCATATGAAACGCCGAGGTGACAAGCAGCGGCTTCGCCCGCGTGCCCAGTCTGCGGATGATGCCGAGCGCGTTCGTGCAAGTGTCGTCCGTATCCGCGACCACCGCAATGCGCGCAGGCGCGACGCCCAGTTGCAGCCATGCGGCGCGCATCCAATCCACGTCGCGCGGCAGACCCGGCGCGGGGGCGATACCGCCCACCGCCCACAGGCGCGCTGCGGGCAGTGCGTGGGCGAGCATCGCGCCCCCCACCATACGGTCGCCGGTCTCCCCGTATTCGGGCCGCCGGTGGCGCGCCGCAGCCGCGAGATGCTCGCCACCGCTGAGCACGATCACATCGTGCGCTGCGGCAATGTCCGCCGGAGGTGCGAAGCGCGACTCGAGCGGCTCGATCAGCGCATAGCCCATCGGCGAGAGATACATCGCCACGAACCAGGCAAGTCCGCCGAACGCCGCCAGGCGCGCGACCGTTCGCGCGCGCCTCGACGGACGGGCCAGCGCCACACAGGCGATCAGCAGCGCCCAGCCGGTCCACGCCTCGGGGCCGAACAGCGCCCAGAGCGCATAGCGGTTCACGCGCGCTCTCCGGCCCTTGGCATCAAACGCCGTGGTAGTTGCGGAACCAATCGACAAAGCGGGGAATGCCGACATCGATGCTGGTGGTGGGATGGAAACCCAGATCGCGCTCGATCGCGCCGATGTCCGCGTGAGTATCACGTACGTCGCCGGGCTGCATCGGCTTGAGGTTGCGCACCGCAGGCTTGCCCACCGCCGCCTCGATCACGTCGATCATCCGGCTCAGCTCTTCGGAACGGTGATTGCCGATGTTGTAGAGCCGGTGAGGCCCGACGCTGCCGCCGGCTTTGGGCGCGCCATCGTCGGGCGGAGGATTATCGAGGCAGGACACCACGCCCGTGACGATATCGTCGATGTAGGTGAAGTCCCGGCGCATATCGCCTTCGCCGAACACGTCGATCGGGCGGCCGTTCAGGATCGCATCGGTGAAGATCCACAATGCCATGTCGGGGCGGCCCCATGGGCCATAGACGGTGAAGAAGCGCAGCCCCGTCAGCGGCAGGCGGTAGAGATGCGCATAGGTTTCGCTCATCAACTCGTCCGCCTTCTTGGTTGCGGCATAGAGCGAGATCGGATGGTCCACCCGGTCCTCGACCGCGAAGGGGAGCTTCTTGTTGGACCCGTAGACCGAGGACGAGGACGCATAGACCATATGGCGGCAGGTGCCCGAGCGGCGCGCCCACTCCATCACGTTCAGATGGCCGACGAGATTGCTTTCGACGTAAGCACCCGGATTCTCGATCGAATAGCGCACGCCGGCCTGCGCGCCGAGATGAACGATACGATCAATCCCCTGCGCGCCGAGCGCGGCGTCAAGCGCAGCCTTGTCGGCAAAATCCGCATGAACGAAGTGGAACGAGTCGGGATGACGCGCCTGGATCGCGGCCAGCCTGTCGCGCTTGAGCGCGACGGGGTAGTAATCGTTCAGACTGTCGATCCCTACCACCCGTTCGCCGCGTTCGAGTAGCCGGAGCGCGGTGTGAAAGCCGATGAACCCCGCAGCGCCCGTAACGAGTATGCTCATGTTCCGTGTATCCCGCCTGGCGCGACAACGCCGTACGTTGCGGCCCGACATTCGGGGGCGCGTAACCCTGCGGCGCGTAACCCAAGCTGTGGGCGTGGGCAACCGCGTTTGCTGCACTGCGAAGGGATGGCAATGACGCTGGCGAGTGCCCTTGCAGCGCTGATCGCGCTGTTGTTGTCGCTCGGCGTGGGCCGTCACGCGATGGCAATCGGACGCTGGCTGGGCGTGATGGATTGGCCCGATCCGGCGGGCGGACGCAAGAACCACGCGCAGGTGACACCGCTGGTTGGCGGGTTTGCGGTGGTGCTCTCCGCGCTGGCGGCGCTCGCGCTGATGGCAACGACCGATCCTCGCTGGTCGGGACTGACCGCACTGCATCTGGAATGGTTCTCGTTCGCCGCATTTGCCATGCTGACGACGGGCATGGCGGACGATCGCTTCGGGCTGGGCCCGCGCCTGCGCCTCGTGTTCGGGCTGGTCGTGTTCACCCTGGTCGCGCTTTATGCGCCCGATTTCCGGATCGCTTTCCTGTCCTTCGGCGGTGCCGGGCGTATCTGGGTGCTGGGCGCGGGCGAAACCGCATTCACCGTCGCCTGTCTGGTGGGACTCCTGAACGCGGTGAACATGGCAGACGGCAAGAATGGGCTGGTGATCGGTCTGGCGACCATCTGGACGGTGCTGATCTGGCTCGCAGCCCCTCCCGCGCTCTCCCCGGTATGCGCCGCGCTCGCGGTTAGCCTTGCGGTAATGTTCGCGTTCAACATGCGCGGGCGCTTGTTTCTGGGCGACGCGGGCAGCTACGGCATTTCGGCGATCGTCGGGTTGCTCGCGATCTACGTCTACAACCACGCATTCCCGGTGTGGCGCGCCGAGCGGGTGGCGTTGCTGTTCCTCGTGCCCGTGCTCGATACGTTGCGGCTGATCAGCGCGCGCGCGCTACGCGGCGGATCGCCGTTCGCCGCCGACAGGGATCACCTGCACCATCACATCGCGTTCCGCTGGGGGTGGCCGCGCGGACTGGCGGTCTATCTCGCGCTGGTGGGCATTCCCAATCTGGCCGCGCTTGCGGTGCCGCAGGCGGCGACGCCGCTGCTGTTCGTGACGGCTGTGGCCTACGTGGCGTTGCTGATCCTTTCCACGCGCCACACTGCATTCAGTCCGCGCGTGCCGCAGGCCCGCAGAGGGGGCGGATTGCGCCGCCCCGCGCCGCGCGCTACGTCCGACCGTGCTGCTGGGGCATAGCCAAGCGGTAAGGCAGCGGTTTTTGGTACCGCCATCCCCTGGTTCGAATCCAGGTGCCCCAGCCAGTAAACACCCGTTTATCCGACGCGCGCGAGATCGTAGCGCAGCGCGTCGATCAAGTCCCCGATGGCGGTGAGCCTGGGTGCCTCGTCGTCGAGGATCGCGCGCGTCGCCGCGACCTTGAAGCGGTGCGCGAGGCCGGGCGGGGCAGGAGCGTCGACGGGGAGGGTCGACAGCAGGATGTCCACCAGCCGTTCGGCGGCGTGCAGACGACCCCACAGATAATCGTTTTCGCGGTATGCGCGCGCAAAGAACGCGGCAAAACTGTTCATGCGCGCGCCTTTGAGGCTGCCCGCGCCCGGGCGCAGGAACGATGTATCCTCGGGCGCGATCCGTTCGACCTTGATCTCGTCGGTCTCGTCCAGCCCATCGTCCTGGTGCAGCGGCAGCGTGGCAATGTCGAAGAAGGTGAAGCCCAGATAGGCGAGCAGCAGCGCCTGGCGCGCGTCTAAGGGCACACGCGCGAGGACCGCGACGAAGCCCGCATCGGTTTCCGCATCGAGCGCGCGCAGATCGAGCGCGGCGGCAAGTGCGTCGAGTGCGGGGCCGGGATCGGCATGGGCGTGCGCGGCGGTGGTGGCGCACGGCGCGGACAGACGCTCCGGCGCGGCGCGGGCGAGGAAGGGGGCAAGCAGCGCGTAAAGCTCGAGCTTGAGCGTTTCCAGCGTCGCGCGTTCCGCACCGCCGGTCGCAGCCGCGACGGCATTCATGGCGCGGATCAGGCCGCGCAGTCGGCGGATGCGGAAGCCCAGATCGAATGCGCGCAGGAACGCGACATAGGGCACGCGGTCCGCCTCGGGATCACCCGGCGCATCGACCGTGCCGATGCCGTGCGCGCGCACATGCGCCCAGAGCGCGGCGCGCACGCGCTCGGTCCCGCCCGCGCGCGCATCGTGCCCGCCCAGCGTTACCAGCAGTTCGGCGACTGCTTCCACGACGCCCGACAGCTTGAGCTGGCCGTAGGCCGGATAGGTGAAGCCGCTCTCCCGCGCGGCAAGCGTGTGTGCGCCGCCGCGCAAGCCTGCAAGGCGTTCGGCGGTCAGCCCTTGCAGTGCCAAGCCGGGGCCGAAGGCGTGCGCGATCGCTGCCTCGACCGCGGGGCGCATGCCATCGACCACATAGCGCAGCCGCTTGGCGCGGCGCGAAATCGCGTGGAGCGAATCGAGGCTGTCGCGGATCGGCTGCTCGCGTGGAATATCCGAGAGCGAGCGGAAGATGTTGGTGAAGAAGCCGGGTGCGCCAGGCGGTGGGCCGGGGCGCAAGCGGATTGCGGACTTGCCCGGCGTGGGATCGATGAACAGCACCCGGCGATCGACCTCGCGGTTGGCGGGGCGATGGCGCAGCGCGGCGATCGCGGGGCGGAAGGGAGCATTGTCGAGCACGCCGCCATCGACGAGCGCGATGCTGCCCAGATCCTCGCCGCGCGCGATACGGCCGGGGAAGACGCGCTCGAGGAAGGCAGCGCGGCCGGGCCATGCCTGCCCGCGCGCGGCAAGTTCGCCATCGATTTCGGCAAGCTGGAGCGCGGGGAAGATACCGGGGATCGATGCGGTGGCGCGCGCGGCGAGTGCGAGTTCGGGGGTGTCGGCGAGGTGGCGTGGCAGGGCTTGGCCGCTATCGTGGAAGGCGAGGACGAGACGGTATTCGGTCTCCACTACCTCGCCGGGCGAATTGAGCCGCAGCCGTTCGGGGTGGCCGTGAAAATCGGTGACGGTGACGAACAGATCGAGCGGCAGGCCGGGCGGGATCAGCGGCGGGCCGGGCGGGGCGGCCGCCATCGCATCGAAGGCGTTCAGGATATCGCGCGTGAAGTTTGCGCCCGAAAACGGCGGCTCGAACCAGCGGCTGCGGATCAGGCGGCTGAGGCGTCCGCGCACTTCCTCGCGCGTATCGGGCTCCACCTCCTCGAACAGTTCGGCATAACGACGGCCGGCCATCCAGATCAGCGGCTCGGCGTAGACCTTGCTCCAGCGCGAGGTGGGCTTGGCATCGGGATCGAGCAGCCGATCGATATCGGCCTCGGTCAGCCAGAGTTCGGTCAGTGCGCCGAAATCCTGGCCCGTGGCGATTGCGTGCGCGAGGAAGACCGCATTGATTCCGCCCGCTGACGATCCGGCTGCGATATCGGCGATCACCTGAAGCTGCTGGGTGCGGCCGACCTCGGCGAGGAGATCATGATAGACCCGCCCGGAGTCCGTCAGCGTATTCGGTTCCCGGTCGTGGAAGGCGCGGCTGGCGCGCAGCAGCTTCCATATCTCCTTGGCAACGCCGTGCATGTAGATGGCGAGGCTAACCCCACCATAGCAGACCAACGCCAGCCGCAGTTCCTTCTCGCGCATCGCCGAGCCTTACCGCGCGCCCCGCACCGCGCCTAATGGACCGGATGTGGTGGCAGGCGGGATCGCGCGCGCCGGAGTGGGCACCGGCGGGCTACCCGGTGGAGCTGCCCGCCAGTATCCGCACTCAATATTTAAACGAAAAGCCCGCGTAGAAGAAGCGGCCGATGTTCTCGTAGATGCCGCCGCCGTTGCCGGTGCCAGACACGCCATAGGGAGGGTTCTGATCGGCGACATTGTCGACGCCGGTATAGAAGCGATACTTCTTGTCCACCGTGATGCCGACACGCACATTGCTGTAAGTGATATCGGGATAGAAGACGACCGGATACTGATCAGCGTTCTCAGGCGGACGGCCCTGGACCGAGTTCTGGGCTTCATATGCACCGATCGTCATCCGCCCGATGTAGCGGAACTGATAGTTGAAATCGAACACGCCGTAGCTGAAGCCCGCATCGACACTGGCCTTCCACTCGGGATCACCAAGGTTGAGCTTTTGCTGGAGCAAATAATTGGGGCGACCAATATCGGTGTAGTTATCACGGTTGATCAGGTAGCTGACCAAACCGCGCAAGGTGAAAGAGAAATCGGCATCGACGCGGTGCGTGTAGGTGAGATCGGCATCGATACCCGAGGTCTTTTGCTTCGCGAAGTTGAACGGACCCGCGAGGAAGGACGCGCCCAGCCCCGGCAGCGGCGTATCCATACCACCGAGGAACTGATCGCGCTGGCCCTTGAAGGTGCCGTCCGGGTTGCGGAAGACAGCCGCGCAATACTGGTTGTTGATGCCCGACGGGCTATCGTAGCACTGGTTGATGATCGTCTGCGGCGCGAGTGTGAAGATCACGTTCTTGATTTCGATGTTGTAGTAATCGACCGAAAGGGTGAGCCCGCGGATCCAGCGCGGGGTCAGAATGCCGCCGATAGTGTAGCTCGTTCCTTCCTCCGCGCTGAGATTGGGATTGCTGCCGTTCAGGCCCGAAATGCCCGACTGCGCCACGTTGGAGAAGGGCTGGGTGGATCCATTGACCAGCTGCGTCGCAGGCACACCCGCCGCCGCGCAATTGGCCTTGCGATTGGGGTTGTTGTTGATCGCCTCGGACGAGCAGGGATCGCTCAGGCCGTTCAGGAACGTCTGGCTCGGCGTAGCGAACAAATCGCTTTGCGTGGGCGCACGCACCGAGACGGCATAGCTGGCACGGATGCGCAGATCGTTCACGGGTGCCCAGGTGCCGCCGACGTTGTAGGTCCACACCGTGCCGGTCTTGCCGATGTTGTAGTTGGATACGCGAGCTGCCGCTTCGACCGATAGCTCGTGGAAGAACGGCCGGTCCTTCAGCAGCGGTAAGCGGACTTCGGCGAACCCGTCGATCACTTCCAATGCAGGGGGCGCGAATGTGGGGATCGAATTGAGGAACGTCGCGCCGCTCGCGGTCAGATCGTCATATTTGGAATAGGCAGTCTCGCGACGGTATTCGGCACCGAACGCGAAGGCGATCGGGCCGCCGGGCAGGCTGAACAGCTTGGACGAATCGCCGCTGACTGAGCCGAGCGCATCATACTGATCGGCATGCTGCTTGCGCGTGGAGGTGTAGCCGAAATAGTTGAGCGCCTGCGGGCTGGGCGCGCCTTGGCCAAACAGGTTGACGGGCACGCAAGCCGGATCGTCGTTGGTGGTGATCGCATCCGCATTGATGCCGCAGACAATCTGACCGGAGGTGTTGCGGACCGCGTTCCGCGAATTGGCGAATTTCGCGGTGATCACGTTGCCGCGCGTGGCATAAAACGTATCGAGGTGGCCGTAGTTGAACGAAAGTTCATATTTCCAGGTATCAAGGAAATTACCGTTGATGCCCGCAACGATGCGATACAGTTCGCGGCTGTGATCCTCCCCGCGTCCGCCGAAATCGGTGTTGAAGCGGAACGCACGGAAGCTGGTCGCGCCCGGCGCGAGGCTCTGCGCGAGCACACCGCGCGCCTGATCGCTGAGATACGGATTGGTGGTGCTGAACGAGTTGTTGAAAAAGGTCGGCTGGCCCGCCTGCTCGGCGTTGACCTTGACGTATTTGCCTTCTGCAAAGAAGCGCAGCGCGGGTGACACCTCATAATGACCCATCATGTTGGTTGCATATTGCGTGACACCGGGATCGAGCTGGCTGGTGAGCAGCAGCGTCGAGCCGAGACCGCCGACCGAATAGGAGCTGCCGAATGGCC
>Ga0123339_10001505_pt1 | contig 16195 bp, 13 predicted proteins | sample lystaG_FD_89956 | JGI IMG/M metagenome (GOLD analysis project Ga0123339, IMG submission 89956) | Glacier valley bacterial and archeal communities from Borup Fiord, Nunavut, Canada, to study Microbial Dark Matter (Phase II) -... | ecosystem: Environmental > Aquatic > Freshwater > Ice > Glacier ... | reverse complement strand
AATATAGCAATATACGTGATAAAAAAGAGGACAAACGATCAGCTGAATTTGGAAAATATATCTCAATTCTTGGCGCAGTAGAAAATAACCTCAAAAATGTCGACGCTCACATTCCACTCAAAAAAATGGTCTGTATCACTGGTGTGTCAGGCTCAGGAAAATCTACTCTTATCAATCAAATTTTCTCCAATGAGCTCATGAATTATTTTTATGATTCTCGGCTTGATACTGGTAAATACGACGATATGCTCGGGCTCGACAATATTGATAAGCCAATCATCATCGATCAAAGTGCTATCGGGCGCACTCCTCGATCAAATCCAGCAACCTACACCGGACTTTTTACACCAATTCGGGATTTATTTACCGGACTTCCAGAATCCAAAGCACGGGGATATACCAGTGGCAGATTTAGCTTCAATGTCGAGGGTGGCCGCTGCGAAACTTGCAAGGGTGAGGGTATGATCAAAGTCGAGATGAACTTTTTACCGGATGTGTATATTGTGTGTGAAGATTGCAACGGACACCGCTACAATCGTGAGACATTGGAGGTAAAATATCGCGACAAATCGATTGCTGATGTACTCGAGATGACTGTGGAAGATGCCAATGACTTTTTCAAAAATAACAAACTAATCTATCGAAAACTGCAGACACTACTGGATGTGGGTCTTGGATATATCAAGCTTGGGCAATCAGCAACAACCCTTTCAGGAGGCGAGGCACAGCGTGTAAAACTGGCTACTGAGCTATCTAAAGTCGGTACGGGAAATACGATTTATATTCTTGATGAGCCAACCACTGGACTGCACCCGATTGACGTAAAAAAACTGCTTGGGGTGCTTCAAAAACTGGTTGATAAAGGTAATACTGTGGTGATTATCGAGCACAATCTTGACGTCATCAAGTCGAGTGATTGGCTAATAGATTTAGGACCGGAAGGTGGAGATAAAGGCGGGGACATTGTAGCAGTTGGCACACCAGAGCAAATCGCCAACGATCCCAATAGTTTTACAGGGTACTACCTCAAAGCAGTGATCTAAAGCTCGAGTTGACAATCCCACAAATACCACTCAATTTTACTACTCTGATGAAGAAAAATACTGGTGCACAAAAGCAAAAAAACCGACAACTGATTGTCTCAATTTCGTTGTTTCTCTTGGGTCGTGAAGAGCTCAGAAACCTATTTTGGAATATCCGCAGCGCCAAGTATAGTGGCAAGACTCAGCGAGTTGAGATTGGTATTTCGACGATTGATGGCAAGCTTGGTACCACTTTGGAAAAACTACGAAAAACCTGCAAACCACTCTCGCAGTACCTCTATGAGTCGGGTATTACCTTTCGCAAGGCGCATATTCACTTTTTTGTGTATAAACAGGACGACACCGAACAACGCGTAAATACTATTCTCGACTCAATTTCCCAAAACACTTCATCCCAAAACTAATCTTGCCCCATGTCTTTTCTCACTGATGCTTACAACGAAATCGTCACGCGCCCCGTCACCAACATTATCCAAATTTTTGAAAATATTACTCACGATACTGGCCTGGCCTTTGTATTAATTTCGATTTTAGTCAATGTTATCATGTGGCCGATTTACAAAAAAATGTATATCGATGGACAAAAAACACGATACTTGACGCCAGAATTAACCCGTATCCAAGAGAAATACAAAGCGAAGCCACAAGAAATGCTCAAAATGCGCGGCGAATTCTTGAAGAAGCACAATATCCAAAATGGCCGGTCTTTTTTAGCGATGTTGTTGCAAATTCCATTTTTGCTTGCGATATTTCATGTAGTACAACTTGCCTCAAGTCGCAGTGAAGTGACTGGTATTTATCCATTTATCTCTGCTGATGGTCTCGGGCACTTTAGTGGACAATTTTTGGGACTCAACGTGGCTTCGCGTTCCACCGATTATACGTGGGGATTTATATTACCGCTCAGTGTGGGAATACTCTCATATTTGCAGGGAATGTATATCTATAAGTGGGCCAAAAAACCAAACCTACCAGAACCAGAGAAGGTAAAAAAAGCCAACGCCGATCCAAATGCGCCAGATTTCGCAGATCAATTGCAAAAAAGTATGCAAGTGCAGATGATTTATGTGATTCCGTTTATCTATATATTTTTTAATTACAGTGTAACTATCGGACTCAATGCATATCTTATCACCGGTACTCTCATTGGAACGCTTCGCCAAATCTACCTCAACCGCCACTACGTCACCCACGCCCATGAACTCCTCAAGGAAATTATCCAAGACGACCCATATCTTAAAAAACAAATGCGTATCCTCAATGGCGAAAAGACTATCGAGGTAGCTGCGACCGAAATTGAGCAAGCAGCAAAGCCAGGTATCGTAAAAAAAACCACCAAATCGACAGCCAAGAAACCGCTCGCCAAGAAAAAATCCACTAAAAAAGCTAAAAAATAATTCATCTTATCTTGTATGCGACTCTCCCAACTTTTCAGTAAAACGAGCCGCGATGTGCCGGCAGATGAAACCAGTCTCAACGCTCAGCTTTTTATCCGCGCAGGGTATATCACCAAAACAATGGCGGGAGTATACGCGATGTTGCCACTTGGTTTAAAAATGCTCAACAAAATCGAGGCGATTGTGCGTACTAAAATGAATAACATCGGAGGTCAAGAAGTGTCCTTAAATGCACTCCACCCCAAGGAATGGTGGCTCCAATCCGGGCGCTGGTCGACAGTTGATATTTTGTTCAAACTAAACTCGCAAACTGGTACTGAGTATGCTCTTGCCCCGTCACACGAAGAGCAGGTGGTCCCGATTGCCAAGCAGTTTATTCAGTCCTGGAAAGATTTGCCTGAGTATGATCAAAAAAGCGGAGTATTCCCCCTATCGATTTATCAAATTCAAACCAAATTTCGTGATGAGTTACGCTCCAAGGCAGGTTTGATGCGTGGACGTGAGTTTCGGATGAAGGATATGTATGATTTTCATACGAGTGAGGAGAGTCGTGCAGCATACTACGAGTCCGTCAAACAAGCCTACCTCGATGCCTACTCAGATATGGAGCTCAAGGCATACGTAGTACAAGCCTCGGGAGGTATCTTTACGCAAAAACTATCGCACGAATTTCAAGTAGTGTGTAGTGCCGGTGAAGACAAGACATTATTGGTACCCGGAACCACCATTGCATACAATCAAGATGTGGCTCCTGCAAAAATCTCGGATGAAAACACGGTTGTAGAGTTTTTGCCACGCGAGGATATGCATTTGCCTGGCATAATCGGTGTAAATGCACTTTACAAAGTCATGGATGTCGACGTCGCGCATTGCATCAAAACACTGTTTTACATAGATAAAAATAATGTGTTTGTGGTAACTGCAATTCGAGCAGATCGCCAATTTAATGAGGAAAAACTTCAAAAATTGCACGCGATGGGTGAGCTCTCATTGGCATCTCCTGAGACAGTGCTAGCAATGACTGGCGCCGAAATTGGGTATGCAGGATTGGTTGATCTGATTGAAAGTGACACTCTAAAAATATATATTGATGATTCCTGTGAAAACCTGACCAATTTTGAATGCGGTACTAACAAAACGAATTTTCACTCAAAAAATGTCAACTTTGGGCGAGATATCCCACCACCTGCACATTTTGTAGATATTAAAGTTGCTTATGCCGGTGATATTCATCCCGAATCTGGGCAAAAATATGAAATGGTAATTAGTGCCGAAGCCGGAAATATATTTGACCTTGGCACCCGTTACACCGAGGCGTTTGATATCCGATATACTGACAAAAATAACACAATGCAGTATCCGATTATGGGCTGTCACGGCTTAGGCATCACGCGAACGATGGGGTTATTGGGTGAAATACACAACGATGATAAGGGATTGTGCTTGCCAGAGACTATAGCGCCGTATCATTATCATCTTATTAGTTGGTATGGAGAGAAAGATACCGAGTTCGCGCAAGATATGGTGCGTACCATAGCCAACAAGTTTTACGCTGATCATGCAGATGTAGTATTGTATGATGATCGTATCGACAAAAAAATTGGTATTGGATCAAAGCTTGCCGATGCGGACTTGATAGGGTGCCCAGTTCAGATAATTGTAAGTACTAGAAATCTGGCTCAAGGCGTAGTCGAAGTCAAAAACCGTAAAACTGGCGAGATAAATATGATACCAGTTGATCAAATTGACTTGATTTAGCTATAAAAAAAACTACCCTGTATTACGAGGGTAGGTAGTGAGAATATTAAAAAACTATTCTCCGGTGTGTTGCTTGAGTAGGTGTTTTGGCAGGCTTCGGTGGGACGGGTAAAATTACATAATATTTCCCAACCGTTGTTATAATTTCCTCCGCTACCAGAGATGCCAAGTGCTGCTTGATAACAGTTGGGTGTTCAGCGAGCATTTTGGTTAGCCCTCTTACACTGACACCATCGTCACCAGCATTTTTAATAGTTTGTTCGACTCTACTTCGAGTCAATATCATAAATACCTCCGATATGTTTTTAGCACACAATTTTGATTTAATCAAATGGTGGACTGCTGGATAACTTTTTTGGCTTGTGAACTCAGGTACTCAGCCTCGAGTTGTTTGTTTTCAAATCCAAATCGATAGACACTTTCTTTATGATTTGTACCAATGATACGAGTATTGTAGGGTAATAGACTGACGATACCCCGCCAAATGTTAGGGAAAAATAGTGCCTCGCAACTGTCGATAACAATCGTGGTGTTTTCAGCCACAATATTACAAAATTTACTCAGTTGATACGGTGAGATCAGCTGATATGATGCGTATTGATCAAATTCAAAAACTAATGCTTTTGGATTGCCATGAGCTACGATAATAATATGCCGCGGTTTGCCATAATATTGCGCAATCCTCAGGCATTTTTTGTAGCAATCGATAGCTGATATCGGCTCGATTATACGCAATAAAACTCCTTCATTTTGAAGTTCGCCCAGTAATTGAGTGTATTTGGCAGGGTGTTGTGCGGTATAATACTCACCATAACGATGAGGCGAGTGAATTAGCAGCACATACTCACTGATTGTATTGAGATGACGTTTCACAATGTGTTGTAGCACCTCCAATCCAAATGACGCTAGTTGAAAAATACTACAACACTGCGTCAAAATTTCGAGTGCATCTACTCGCCAGAGAGTGAGCTGGGTTATCAGCCTAAACGTGTGTACTAACGCTGCATACTTGTCCTGGACACTCACCGCAAACACATCATTTTCAACTGATTGCATACCGTAGTGGCAGGTGTACTCGAGTATGCTGTGATTGTACGTGATAGCAAGAGTTTGGCAATTGTAAATTGCACTACTAGGCCATTGCGTCAAAAGTTTATACGCGATACTTCGAATTTCACTGTTTGGACTTACAAAAAAATACTGTATTAGCTCATCTTCTCCAAATAGAGCATAGTGCCGAGTGAGCAGCGCCTCTAAATTATCTGAAGTCAAGATTTCTCGTAGTGCAAAATAAGCAACGATACCGTACCACTTTTGATGATCAAACGCATACTCAAATGTAAGCCCCGCCCCAAATACCTCAGTAAATGCTTCACAAAAAAACAGCGAAAAGTTAGCGTGTTGAGCTTGAGCTAGACATAAATCATGTCTGCACACCAGCTCTATCAAAAACAACTGCCGCGCATATACGATATACAATGAAGTATACAGTGCACGGTCAAGATTGCTGAGTGTCTCAGTATCGACAGTCAACATCTCACTAATATGCGACAAGAGCATAAAAGTATGCACTCTTTGCAAACTAAATGCATGATCTACAAGACTAATCAACACTTCGGTTGGATACAACTCCTTGGCAGAAGTCACAAATAAAGTCGTGATACTAGCATGGCAGTAATTCAGAGTACCGTAGCGTATCCACTGCTTGGTGACAGAAATACAACTGAGATACAATTCATCGTTGAGCGATAGTTTGGGTTGAGCTGGGTTGTTGAGAGAGTCACGAAGCATAAAAGCTGTGTTCGTCAAAGTGGTGCAGAAGATTTTGATATCCTCAGTTTGCGCATCAACCAATCCAAAGCTCAGCATAATTTCGTTCTCTTTTTCCATTGCGGCTTCGACTGAGACATGTAGTGCCATAGTTTCCTCCTGTTGACGTTATCCCGTGTGGGATTGAAAAATCGTATCATACTTTTTATAGCATTGCAATAGTTGACCAAATTAGTTTTTTTTACCCAAATCAAGCTATGCAACCTCGTGTACCGCTCAGCATTTGGATTTTAATCGTCCTTAATTCCTTAATTTACTTTGTGCCCCAGATAATTTCAATCGACTTTGGAGGGCAAACGTATCTGTTATATGATCTACTTGTGGCACTAGGTGCCAAGGAAAACAATGCAATATTGCAGGGTGGGGAGTGGTATCGCCTCATTTCAAGTGCATTTTTACACGGTAGTCCACTGCACCTTTTTATGAATATGTATGCACTGTATGCAGTTGGTCCCGCTGTTATTGGCATGTTTCGCACCAGCGGGTTTTGGATAATCTATATCTTTGGTGCAATTGCTGGTTCGCTCGGATCGCTCGGTATCACGCATTATCTTGGACAAAACACGCTTAGCGTCGGTGCATCAGGTGCAATATTTGCACTTATTGGGGCAAGTTTGGTTTATTTTTTAGTCACTAAAAACAGATTATTGCAGCGCGAGTTTCTCATGATTATCGGTCTCAATTTACTGATAGGTTTCGTCCCAGGAACCAATATCGATAACTGGGCACACCTTGGCGGATTGGTCGGAGGGATAATTATCGGTGCTATCTTGCCAAAAAACCGCCAACAACTCATAGATGAAGTATGACACCACTTGTAGTATATTTTTTTATTGCGATTTCGTTATTGGTTTACGTGTATCCGTATTTGATTCGCCAAGATCCGATGCGCAGTAAATACGATTTAGCAACCAACGAAAATACGCTCAAGTATCACGATTATGCGCGTCTTTTTACCTCTCAATTTACACACTGGGATGTATTTCACCTTGGAGTCAATATGTTTTCGCTTTTTAGTGTCGGTACCACAGCTTATGTCATTTTGTCGCTTTCGCTATTTGAGCTTGGGCGATATGCGGTATTGGCATTTTCTGCCCTTTATTTATTTTGCGGTGTAATGGCAGCGCTTTTTTCTATAAATTTTGGACGTAGGGTGAGTGCAGGTGCGTCTGGCGCAATTTTTGGTATTATCGGATTTATCACGGTATTTGCGTTTCTTACAGGGCAGACAGCATTGCTAAGCTCGCTTGTTTTGACCATCATGATCAATGTTGCAATTGGGTTTATGCCGGGACTCAACATCGATAACTGGGGACACCTTGGAGGATTTGTCGGTGGTGTAGCATTTGGTTTATTGTTTATCCTTGGGGTACCGCGTTTACTTTAAAGATCAAGTGTCCCGTGTTCGACTCTGGACGGGTATAACCGATGGTGTTTTTATCATCAAGTAGTGGAACTATCGTAAAATTGCTGGCGGATTCGGTGATCGTTTCTTGCAAGATCTTTTCGTAAAATTCGATTCCATACTCTTCATTTTTAGGATAATAAGGTAGGCAGCACACGATAGTTGTGATATGCTGTTTTGCGAGCTCGCTAAATGCGCTTTTCCACATCTTTTTTAGCCCAAACAATTCATATTCGATTTCGCCACTGTGGGGAGTGTACGCAAAAGTTTTTCCTAAAAATCCCTCAGAAACTACTATAGTTGCCGAGATAGTACGATCTGCAGGTGCAGAAATATCGCGGGTAAATAAACTAAATTTAGTATCAGTATGAGCCGGTTCTGTAGTAATAAATCGCCCTTTTTGATGCCAGTATCGCAGTGCAAACTCAGTATTTTCACGCGCGTTGTCTAGCACCGTGCTATCGATATCACTACCAAAAAACTCAGTACTATTGTCAACTGCCGCTGTTACCATGCGTCCTTGCCCCACAAATGGATCGTACCAAACACTAGGCCGCCCAGCCAGATTGTAGAGTGAACGAGCTAGTTTGAGATTGATGATCCCTCGTTTCATATCACGATGCGGCATTTTCATATCTAAGTCAGCCCAAAATTCTTGATTTGCAAATTGATCGATGAGTGCGATATGGGTTGCATTTTGGTAAGTATACATCCAGATCCACTGTTTAGATTGTTTGTAGTCACCAAAGTTTGGCTCAGGCTTATCGATAACGTTGACTTTTTTTACCCCTAATTTTTTGGCGAGTTGCATCATTCCGTTGTGCAATGCTTTAGGTACGCAAAACCCCAGTTTTTTAGTAGGATTTTTTTGCAGATAATCGGCAATCGCTTCGCCGAGTTCACCAAAGTTGGGAGATTCGGGAAAACTGTAAATGTGACTTGCCCGAAATACTATAGATCCAGTTAAGTTAACATCTAGTTTTTGCATCGAAAATGCCAGCTTTAGAGAAAAATATTTTATTGGCACGTCAAGTGCGTTGAGTTCAGCACGGGCCAGCTCAGCGCAGTGACCCAATCGATACATATACATAGATATTGGGTATATCAGCTTTTGGATGAGTTGTCCACCTTGTGACGTTTGGCATCATTTTTGCATTTCTCAGAACAATAGACTATCTCATCCCAGTTTCGCTTCCATTTTTTTCGCCATTGAAAAAGTCGCCCGCATATCGGGCAGATTTTAGTTGGGAGATTTTGCTTGAAACCTTTGAGTTTACTAAACTTTTCCATTTACATTTCTAGTAAAAACTGCTTAACCAGATTAACTTTAGAGATAATTCGGGCGTCTTTCTGCTTGATCAAAACCTCGATTTTGCGTACAGCGTGCATGATGGTGGAGTGGTCGCGTCCACCCAATAATCTACCGATGTGGGGAAATGAAAGCGTAAGGTCATTTTTATAGAGCCAGCATGTAATTTGGCGCGCCTCGGCAACATTTGCTTTACGGCTACTACCTAGCAGTTCCTCAGGGGTAATCCCAAAAATTCGGCATACTGCCATGTTGATTCGATCAGGATTGGCGACCAGTAAATCAGCATTTTCAGCGTTGGCTGCTGATTGTTTTATATATTGTCCAAGTACTGAGAGTAGCGCACGATCACTGAGCTCTTTGTCGACGCTTGCATTGAGGACTGCACGGATTTTGTTGATAACTCCCTCCATTTCGCGGATATTGGTATTGACTTTTTCAGCAATGAGTTGAGTGTGCTCAGGTGATAGTATTAGATTTGCACGCTGAAGTTTATCTTGCAAAATAGCCATGCGATCGTCAAAATCAGGCTTTTGGATGTCCGTAACCATCCCCCATTCAAAGCGTGACACCAGCCTGTCTTCGATTCCGATGAGCTCTTTTGGATTACGATCTGACGTAAAGATAATTTGTTTGTTGGATTGATGAAGTAGGTTAAATAGGTGAAAAAACTCGTTTTGAAAGCCTTCTTTGCCACCAATAAACTGGATATCATCGACCAGCAACAAATCAACAGACGAGTAAAAATCGCGAAACTTTTGGGCTTCACCTTTAGTCAATGCCAGATAAAATTGGTTGAAAAAGGTATCCGAAGGCACGTATTTGATATTGAGTTCTGGGTTTTTTTCAAGTACTGCATGTCCTACTGCTTGGAGCAAGTGAGTTTTGCCGAGTCCAACGGGTGAGTGGATGAAAAGTGGATTGTAAAGTGTGCCGAGTTCTTGGACGATACCTTTGGCGAGATTTACCGTAAACTCATTGGATTTTATAACAACGAGATTTTCAAATGTATACTTTGGATTGAGGTTGTTGAGGTTTTTGCGAGGCAGATAGCTGGCAATTTTTTCGCGATCTTCAGTCGGTGTCACCTCGAGTTTCTCTAGCTTGCGTTCCTGAGCCACTTTGAGATCGAGCGAGTCTTGAATTTGTTTTTTTGGAACTTTTTCTTGTTCTTTAATTCGAATTTCTAAGTGAATTACTTTTGGATAGTATTTGTTTACGGACTCACGCAGCTCCACATTAAACTTTTTTTCAATATACTGTTTGTGAAATTCTGATGGTGCATAAATTACTAATTTTCGCCCTTCATTACCGATCGCATCAAATTCAATATTACTAAACCACGCCTGATAGTTACTGCCCGAGATTTTTGATCTAAGGTGCTCGAGAACCAGCGTCCAATAATTAAAATTTTGCGTCGACATTCGTTAATAAAGATAAGGAGAATACATAAAAGTGCGAAAATAACCTGTTAGAGATCAGGCAATGCAGCATTTTTCAACAAATGCTACTCGAAACTGTGGAGTGAACTTGGTGTTGAGGGTGTAAAAAAAATAAGGGATTGTCAAAGGTATTTTCACTATGTGAATAGTGTTGTTTTACGAGGCGATCATGTCAAAGAAAAATGCCCATGTCAAATACTATTACTTTTCTTTTTACTATATATGTGATAGCCGCATAATAGAGCAATATTCAGGTAATAATGGCAAAAAAATGCCTCCAAAGAAGGAGAAAATTTTCAATAAAGTAGTGGTCGGGGTGCAGGGAATTGAACCCTGTGTCTCTTGGTCCCAAACCAAGCATGTTAGCCGGTACACCACACCCCGTATCTCCCAAGATTTGGACAAGTATCACGCTTTGTCAAGTTGACAATTTAAGCTAGCTCATGTCCTATAAGATGGCATTGCCGTCGTACTGAGATGGATGTAAACTTTACTTTTATGAATGATTTATTATTTTATTTACTAATATTGGTGCCGACTATTGCCTTGGTAGTTGTGATTTTGATGACTCTAAATTCGCACAACAAAAATCAAAAAAATGTACTTGATGCACTGCTAATTGAGGAACTCAAAACTAAGTTTGAAGCCGAAAAGCTCGTACAAATCGAGCAAATTAAAACTCAGCTTAGTGAACAAAGTCAACTAGACCTGGAAAAATTGCAGCTCAAACTCAAGATAGATATCGCGAAAGAAGAAGAAAAATTTGCCACTGAAGCGATTCATTTTCAGCAAATTCTGACTCAAAAGCAAACCGAACTTGAACACCATCAAAATCAACTCTTAGAAAAAGAGCAAGCGCTCATATTTAGAAGCGAGTCGTTACAAAAAAAAGAGCAAGAAATTACTTCTCAACTCGAAAAAATCGCCAAGCTTTCTGTTGACGATGCTAAAAAACAACTCATGTCAGCTGCTGAAGAAGAGGTGGGCTTTGATCTGTTACAATATCAAAAAAAAGCACTTGAGAGTATCCGCGACACCATAAATTTTGACGCGCGTCAATTGGTGACTCTGGCAATTCAACGCTGTGCCTCCGAAGTTGCCAATGAAGCCACAATTACCGCGATCAAATTACAAAATAATGACGAAAAAGGTAAGATAATCGGTAAGGGGGGGCGCAATATTTTGTGGCTCGAAAAGACACTTGGTGTTGAGTTGATCATCGATGAGACACCAGACGTGGTCACGATTTCTGGATTTTCATCAATCAGACGACATATTGCACGGCGGACATTGGAGATGTTGCTCGCAGATGGCAGGCTTCATCCAAGTGCTATCGAAGAAACGTATGAAAAAGCCCGTGCACAAATCAGTGATGAGATAGCCGACGCTGGTCACGAAGCAGTGCAAGATCTCGCAATAATGGATTTTCCGGAAAAGTTGGTGCGTATTATTGGGCGACTAAAATTTCGTTCGTCATACGGGCAGAATATGCTCAAACACTCTATAGAAATGGCTCGTCTGGCAGGAATACTCGCCGATGAGATCAATGAAAAGTTTCCTCACCGCACTCCAATTTCCAAAGATATCTGTATCAAAGGAGCGCTTTTGCACGATATTGGCAAAGCAATTGATGAAGAAACACAACCCAAGGGTGATCACATTACGCTTGGCGCCAAGGTGTGCGATACGTTTGGGCTTGATTGGCGCATTAGAAAATGTGTGACAGCGCATCATGACGAGAGCTATGAAGATGCTGAGCATGGATTTTGTCTGGAGGCGGTCATAGTAGATGCTTGTGACAATATCAGCGGGGGGCGTCCGGGAGCACGTAAAGAAAGTGTAGAGGCGTTTTATCAGCGAGTTGAAGCCATGGAAAAGATAGCTGAAGAGACCCCAGGAGTCAACAAAGCGTGGATTATGAAGGGATCGCGTGAACTGTGGATATTTTTTGATACCGAGATGATAACTCCCGCCCAGATGCATCAAACCACCAAAGAGGTAGCTCATCGTATCCAACTGAGTGTGCGCTATCCTGGTGAAGTCAAGGTTATCGGGATGTGGGAGGATCGAGCAGTGGAGTACGCATCCTAGCTAAATCGGTAAAATATAAGGCGGCTTGTCATAGCTCTTTTTTTGTGCTATATTGGAGGGGATTTTTATGCGTGAATTCACTCGAAATCCTTCAAAAAATATAGTATTTACTAGTATAGTTGCTATAAAACCGCCTCAGATATTTCATGATGCCACGGGAAATAAAAATCGAATATTTTGCCGAAATGTGATACTTACTGCATTGGTATGCGCTACCGTTTTAGCCGCAATATATCCATTTTTATCTCAGTCATTTGCGCTATCACAAAGTATTTCTCACCTTCAACAATCCCCAAGTGCTGCCAAAATAATATCACAGCCACAATTGTTTGCGATGGCGCCCGAGAGCGATTTTTACAACACCCATGTATTGAAAGAGTCGCAATATTTTAATACTATTTTTTTCTCAACTCACACTCTTAATTTTACTAACGGCGAGCTTGTTTTGGAGCCTATAGCACTCAATACGATTCAAAATCAGATGTTCGTACAGACTCCAAATCCTGTAATGACTATCGTGGTAGACTCGCAAGTGGGCAGTAGTCAAATGTCACCTCAAAATATTGCAGTATTAGCACAAGCTATTTTGCAGGCGAGTGTTGATTTTGGTGGAATTATGATTGATATAAATGCAAGTCAAATCATGGGTGACGGGTACAACAATTATTTTTTACTTCTCAAAACCGTACGGGAACAATTGCATATCCAATCCAAAAAACTATACGGACACCGCGCTCTTAATACTCAGATTTCGCCTCAAATTTTGAAAGATGAGAGTAAAAATGTGGATCAATATATAGTGACTATGGCGGAAGAAAATTCAAAGTTACCAGTACAGTATACCGATGAACTTAAAAAATTGATTAGTGAGCCGGGGAGCGCACCGTATTGGGTGGAGTTTCAATCAGGGCAATATATTAGCGGACTTTCATTGCCAACTACAGCAACTCCAATCAGTTATGATATACAAACAATACATAATTATAATTTAAATACAGGAGTCAGTATTTCTCAATCAAGCGATAAACTGCTTACAACTGTACGGTATGATAATCCAGCCATCGCAAATCAATTGAGCATTTATAGTGATCTGATTGGAGGTGCCAATAAACGTGGCGTTTCAAATATCGCGTTAATTGAGCAAGGAATAGCAAATATTTTATTGCGCGAAAATTCTAAAATGGTACTCGAGACTATTTATGCGCATACGGTTTTTCAAATAAGTGGTGTTGGTAAGTTGCTTAAGACCTCACAAGAGGCGCAAACAGGACTTCGTACACTCCAAGTCAATCAACAAAATCTTATTACTGCAAGTGCCGTTGTGTTGGCGCCATCTCCGACTGCTATCGAGGCGCGTGGTCTCTCGCCCAAACTCATTGCACTGACATTTGATGATGGTCCTGATCCAGAGTGGACGCCAAAAATACTGGACACACTAAAAAAATACAATATCAAAGCCACATTTTTTGTAATCGGTGAACAAGTTCAAAAATACCCTGATATTGCACGTAGAATTGTAAATGAAGGACATGTGATCGGCAACCATACGTATGGTCATCCGCACAAGATGAACGAATTGACGACAAATCAAATCCGTCAGGAAATTTTAACAACTGAAGCTGTTATTAAACAAGCAACCAACACTCGCACCACCTTGTTTCGTACCCCATACAGTGTTTCTGACACACTCGATGAGGCAGGCAATCCCAAAATCATCCAAATAGCGACCTCGCTCGGGTATACGCTGGCGAGCTACGATGTAAATACACTCGATTGGTCCAAGCCAAGTGTAGATCAGATCTTACGCAATATTCAAAGTAGTGTCAGTGCCAATTCATCTCAAATACTCATGCACGATGGCGGCGGGGATCGTAGTGCGACTCTTGAGGCATTACCAAAGATACTTGGATATCTCAGTGAGCAACAGTTAACCCCTGTTACTTTGCAAACTCTTGCCAACACCCAATACAATACCCCAGTATTTTCGTGGATTGATCATACAAAATATGCTTTTTTGCAGCAAATATTGGGTGCGCTGTCGTTATTATTTCAGGTATTTTTGGCGATAGTAGTGGCTATTGGAGTGACCCGATATGCCTTAATAGCATTTGGAATGAAAAAACATCTGCATGACCGAAAGTTGTGTATACGTCCTTACCAAAATTATGACTCGCTCGTAACTATCTTGATCCCCGCGCACAATGAATCAACAACGATTACCAGAACTGTATATTCATTATTGGCATCTAGTTATCGCAGATTACAAATTATCATTATTGATGATCAATCAACCGACGACACTTATACTAAAGTAAAAGAATTATCCAAAAAGTACCGAAATATAATCGCTCTCACTCAAAAAAATGGGGGCAAAAGTGCTGCCTTAAACTACGGTTTATCTTTTGCAAAAGGTACGTATGTGGTGAGCATAGATGCGGACACTTTGTTTGATAGAAATGCTATCGCAAAGCTGGTTACGCATTTTTACGATCCTAGGGTTATGGGAGTGGCGGGTACCGTGCACGTAGGCAATCACTCAGTAAATTTTCTCACGCGTGCCCAAAATCTCGAGTATACATTTTCGCAGTTTATCGATAAGATTGCTTTTGATGCTTTTAATGCAGTCTCGGTAGTGCCGGGGGCGATAGGGGCGTGGCGTACGACTCATCTCAGAAAACTAGGGGGATATGAGCGTGACAATCATGCCGAAGATACTGATTTAACAGTACGCACACTTGCAAAAGGCGGTATTGTGCGATTTGAACCCGAAGCACTCTCTTATACCGAGGTTCCACAAGATACCTTATCTTTTTTCAAACAACGATTACGCTGGCAATATGGTACAATGCAGGTACTTATCAAGCATCGACAACTACTTTTTTCGCCACGTCACTCAGTACTCGGAATGGTAGCACTTCCACTTTTGGGGATAAATTTACTTTTTTTATTAATCGCCCCAATAACCAATATTTTTGCACTTTCTTTAGCTCTTGAGTGGATTTTTCATCTATTGTTTCCGGGTATTTTTGTGTTTTCTGGACTCCAGGTTCATCAGGCAACACTACTCGCGATAGTAGCACTCGGATATTTGGGAGTCGAATTGATACTTACACTGTATGCCATTTATCTCACTCGCGGTAAAGTAAAATACTCGACAATCATATCACTACCGGTAGTACTAATGTGGTATCGTCTTTATATTTGGTGGATTACCTCAATCTCGATTTTAAAGATTTTGAGAGGAATGGCGCCAAGTTGGGGGATTCAAAAACGTCATGGATCAGTTTTAGCACCGCTTGTATTACTGCATAACTCGCCACTTTTATTGACAACTACCCCCAAGTAGCCTCAGCTTTTGGACATGCCATCGCTTACTTTCATTCTCAACAATATTCGTTCGGCTTGGAACGTCGGGGCGATTCTGCGTACTGCCGATGCACTTGGTGCACAAATAGTGCTCGTTGGGTATACACCACAGCCTGCGGGAGCCACGTTGAAACTCATCAAAAAAACTTCAATTGGAGCTGAAAATACAGTGAGTTGGCAGCATTTTGATACCGCACAAGATGTAATAGAGGTAGTAAAAAATGAAAATTCACTCCTTGTCGCTATCGAAATTAGTCCTCATAGTCAAAACATTTTTGAGTATTTACATACGACCGATATATCAAAATACGATAGGATTTATCTGTGGCTCGGCAATGAGCTCAGCGGCATCGAGCGCGACACTGTAAACCAACTAGACACCGAGCTCCACCTCCCGATGCACGGCACCAAAGAATCACTAAACGTAGCCTCAACGGCCTGCACAGTAGGATATTTATTTTTGGAACACCTGATGACATGCTAAATTATAATGCTTTTAACGATCATCATATAATTTGTCCATTCTAGCCTGGTGGTTGGCGCGCATTTATTTT
>Ga0123339_10001504_pt1 | contig 16204 bp, 13 predicted proteins | sample lystaG_FD_89956 | JGI IMG/M metagenome (GOLD analysis project Ga0123339, IMG submission 89956) | Glacier valley bacterial and archeal communities from Borup Fiord, Nunavut, Canada, to study Microbial Dark Matter (Phase II) -... | ecosystem: Environmental > Aquatic > Freshwater > Ice > Glacier ... | reverse complement strand
TCAGCGGTGTCGATCCTGGGTCGCGCCACGTTGTAGAGCGTGGCGAGAATCTCTGTAGGTGAGCCGAGATAGAGCTCGATCTCCGGATGTTCGCAACCGAACTCGACGACTCTACGAATGATGTTGTGCGGTCCCCTCGCGACGACGGTCTCCCCTGTCTCGTTGTGTTCGAGCACAGGCCAGGTGGACTGATCGGCGCGCTCGGTCAGCGAGGTGGTGTCGGCGGTCACGCTGATGGCTGCGCCTTTGTTGCTGTCCGAGGAGACTACCTGTGCGTTTTCCACGTTGGAGCGTACTGAGAACAGCGCCATTCCCCGTCCGTGGACTCCCCAGCGGTCCATGACCATCGTTTCGAGCTTGGATGTGACGCGGGGGTCAAAGATGGTCTCCTGCATCTTAGAGGGTATGCCTATGCCGTCATCGATGATGGTGATCACGCGTGAGTCGCCGTCCCGTGTGGTAGCGACGAAGATGCGGCGTGCGTGCGCATCGCGTGAGTTGCGGAGCAGCTCGATGATGATGTCCTCGATGCTGCGAATATCGTGTTTTGCCTGTCGGCGCTCGGCCTCAGCCACTTTGAGGCGAACGAATCCATCACCGAGGCTTTCCTCGACTTTAAGAAACGCGTCGCCGGAAACGGCGGAGACGAAGTCTATGAGCGAACCGTTGTCAGCCATATGTCTAGTCTACCTGCCGTAGACGTGAGAGAAAAGCGAAAGACCGCCCACCGGGGGCAGCCTTTCGCTTTATACCGTGTAAACCAGCCGTATTCAAACCCGGCATTACTTGGCGTACTCGATCGCCCTGCTCTCGCGAATGACGACGATCTTGATCTGACCGGGATACTGGAGTTCAGCCTCGATCTCTTTGGCGATGTCGCGTGCGAGAACGACAGAGGTGGCATCGCTGATCTTCTCAGGCTTGACCATAACACGGACCTCGCGACCCGCCTGCATGGCAAAGCACTTCTCCACGCCCTCATGAGCCTGGGCGATCGCTTCGAGCTTCTCAAGACGCTTGATGTAGCTCTCAAGGGTCTCGCGGCGCGCGCCAGGGCGTGAGGCCGAGATAGCATCGGCAGCCTGCACCAGAACGGCTTCGACGGTAGTCGCCTCGATGTCGCCGTGGTGAGCCTCGATGCAGTGGACGACGTCTTTAGACTCGTTGAGACGACGGGCCATATCCGCACCGATAACGGCGTGGGGTCCTTCGATCTCATGGCTGACCGCTTTGCCCAGGTCATGCAGAAGGCCTGCGCGCCTGGCGAGCGTGACGTCTGCGCCAAGCTCAGAGGCCATGACACCAGCAAGGTGTGCGACCTCGAGCGAATGTTTCAGAACGTTCTGGCCGTACGAGGTGCGGTAGCGCAGTCTGCCAAGCATCGTTACGAGATCAGGATGCAGGCCGTGTACGCCGGTCTCGAAGACCGCGGCCTCGCCTGCTTCGTGAATCTGCTGCTCCACAAGCACGGTCGCCTTCTGGTACATCTCCTCGATGCGTGCAGGGTGGATACGTCCGTCGGCGATCAACGTCTCCAGGGTGATGCGGCCGATCTCACGACGCACCGGATCGAAGCTGGAGAGCACGACAGCTTCAGGCGTATCGTCGATGATAAGGTTGATGCCTGTGAGCTGCTCGAAGGCACGAATGTTGCGACCTTCTCGGCCGATGATGCGGCCCTTGAGGTCATCGCTCGGAATATGAATGACCGACACCGTGGACTCTGCGGTGTGGTCTGCGGCGACGCGCTGTATGGCGATGCTCACGATGTTGCGAGCCTTGCGGTCCGCCTCCTCACGCGCATGCGCTTCTGCCTCACGAATGAGGACTGCGGCGTCGTGCGTGACGTCCTGCCTGACGCGGTCGAGAAGAACCGTACGCGCTTCGTCAGAAGTAAGGCCGGCGAGATTCTCAAGACGGGTGTTCTCTTCAGCGATGGCGTCTTCGAGTTCTTTTTCGCGTTTGGTGACCTGTCCTACCTGGCTGGAAAGCATATGTTCGCGCTTATCGAGCGAATCGGCTCTTCTTTCAAGCGACTCTTCGCGCTGAATCTGACGGTTCTCCAGGGTAGTGAGCTCCTTGCGGCGCTCCTTGATGTCTTCGCTTGCCTCGGCCTTCAGGGTGAAGATCTCGTCTTTAGCTTCGAGGAGCTTCTCTTTCTTCGTCGTCTCGGCGGTCTTTTCAGCGTCTGCGATCAGGCGCTGAGCGGCCTCTCTGGAGCGGTTCACCTTGTCGGTGATGAAGAAACGATGCAAAACGAGGCCGATGACGATGCCGAGGACGAGCGAACCAATGATGTAAGCGATCACGTGCGTCCCCTCCATTCTTTGATGAAGTGCAGCTGTCGAGTAAGGGAATGCCGTGCGGTTCGCCCACTGTGCGTGGTGAGACGGTTTCCTAAGCCATCCGACTCTTCCCGGAAGCGCGAGCCAGCGCTCTAAAGAAGAAAGCCGGATGCCACGGCATCCGGCAAGTGTCATTCGCTTTGTATGCACGCGACCATTCGGACACGGGTACGAGAAAAAGACCCAAAAACCCTGTGTATCACTACCGCGGACGCGCGTATTCATACAAATCGGCGTCTTTGACACAAGGCGCCGCGAGAGAATTACATTTGCCACGCTGTATCGTAGCTGTGCGCTGGTTGTTGCGTCAAGGTGTCGCTCCTACTGCGACCAGCATAAACGCAGCTCACGGCTGTATCGGGGGGTAATCGTCATCGCTCGTCTGCAGCGCGATTCGTGCTGCCTCAAAGCTCACCCTGGGCGAGAAGCCTTTGCGAATGAGTTTGGCAGCGAGTTTTCGCGCATCGGAGGTGCGTGCTCCCCAAGTGCGTGCCAGTGCTGTAGCACGGTCGAGTTCGTCATCTTCCGGAGCCAGTGCCTCGATCGCCTGCGCCGCAAGCTCTTCCGGGATGCCGTGACGTTGCATCTCCGCTAGTGCACGACGCCTACCAAGACGGCGTCCCGTGACAAGTGTTTGTGCAAACGAAGCGGCAAAACGTGCGTCATCCACAAGCCCTACACGAACAAGATCCTGCACTAGCTCATGCGAGAGCGCTGATGGATAGCCATCATCCATCAGCTTGCTTTCAAGCTCGCCGGCGGAGTGTTCGCGGTACGCGAGCAAACGAAGTGCTCGCTCGCGTACCGCTTTGCCCTCGGCCTTTGAGATGTCGTTCTCAAGATCATCGGGATCGACCTGCGAAGCCTCATCAAGTCCGATCGTTCTAATTACGGCGGCCGAAGTCGTCCGCCACTCTTCGTAATCGAGGACGATCGTTCGCCGACGGATGTATCGGACGGATGCTCGTATCGCTGTGACGCGTGCCATGGCTACTTGGGGACAGGTTCTGAGGCTGCAGCGGGAGTCTCGTCGGCCTTCTTAAGCAGGCCGAGCTGCTCTCTGATCTGTCGTTCCACAGTGTCGCGAATGTCGCTGTGCTCGCGGAGAAACTCTTTAGCCGCTTCTCTGCCCTGACCGAGGCGCTCTTCACCGTAGGTGTACCACGCTCCTGACTTGGAGATGATGCCCTCGTCTACGCCCAGGTCCAGAAGGCTACCTTCTTTGCTGATTCCGAGACCGTACATGATATCGAACTCGGCCTGCCTGAACGGCGGTGCGACTTTGTTCTTGACGACTTTGGCTCGCACCCGGTTGCCGACGTGTTCGGTGCCCTGCTTGATGGAATCGATGCGTCGGATATCGATACGGATGGAGGCGTAGAACTTGAGCGCGCGGCCACCGGATGTGGTCTCGGGACTGCCGAACATGACGCCGATTTTCTCACGGAGCTGGTTGATGAAGATGCACGTCGTGTTGGACTTGCTCAGGGAACCGGCGAGCTTGCGCATGGCCTGGCTCATGAGACGGGCCTGCAGTCCGACAGTCACGTCGCCCATCTCACCCTCAAGCTCAGCTCGAGGAACGAGTGCGGCCACAGAGTCGATGACGATGACATCTACAGCTCCCGAGCGCACCAGCATGTCGGTGATCTCAAGCGCTTGTTCGCCGGTATCGGGTTGCGAGATGAGGATGTCGTCGATGTCTACGCCGAGACGTGCAGCGTACTGAGGGTCGAGCGCGTGCTCCGCATCGATAAATGCGGCCACGCCACCTTCACGCTGTGCCTCGGAGATTATCTGCAATGCGAGCGTGGTCTTACCGGATGACTCGGGGCCGTATATCTCGACGATGCGTCCACGCGGTACGCCGCCGATGCCGAGCGCTGCATCCAACGCAAGGGCGCCGGTGGGAATCGCTGCGATGGGTACCAGGTCGTTCTCGCCGAGTTTCATCAGCGATCCCTTGCCGAACTTGCGGTTGATCTGTTCCCGTGTCAGATCGAGTATCTTGTCGCGGTCGTTATTCATGAAACTGCGCTCCTTCTTCCTGCGGGGACCCCTGAAAGGCTGAATCGAACCTACACGAACGTGTGTTCGATGTCAATCACCAGCGAGCGTTGTGCTCCGGTAGGCTGCATACATCGGCCCGTCGGGCTTGAGCTCGCTGGTGAACACGGTAACCTGCGGCACTGACACGTCCGTGGTGTCATGTGCCGACGCTGTTGTGAGTGTGCGCGATGCCGCTGTGAGGACATCCGGCTGTAGCGCTTGCGGTGTTCTGAATCGCACGAGGGTGACGTGCCCGTAAAACGGGCGCTGGCGAGCCTGGAAACCGAGCGAAGCGAGCGTGCGATCCAACTCGGCCACCAGTGCGGCGAGCGCTCCTGTGCGATCTTCGGCGTTTACCCAGATCATCGAGGCGCGTGCGGGCCGGGGTACCGCGATGGCATCGCTGAAGGTGAGCGTCGGTCGTTTGCAGCGTGCGGCTATCTCTTCCACGCACGTAGCCGTGAGGCTCAGCTCCTCGTCTGAGGTCGCGCCGAGAAAAGCCAGCCTGACGTGTAGGTTCCGGGGAGCGACCCATCTCTCGGCACGCAGTCCAGGGTCAGCAACGCACATCGACTCCCGGCATCCCGTCAGGACCTCGCGAGTGTCCCCGGGCAGTGAAAGCCCCACGAACACCCTGTGCATGTCAGTGCGCCAGAACTGCTCGACGCAGCAGAGAGAGCCCTTCGACCACCGAGCGCTGACGTATCGTGTCCCGGTCGCCACCAAAGCGGAACGACCCCTGCACGCAGACCTGTCCATCGAGGCCAAACCACACCAGGCCGACCGGCTTGTCGTCGGTGCCGCCGTCAGGTCCGGCGATGCCGGTCACAGAAAGAGCGATATCGGCGTTAAACGCGCTCAGCGCGCCGCCGGCCATCTCGGTGGCCGTAGCCGCGCTTACAGCACCGCTTGTTTCAAGCGTCGCATTTTCCACGCCGAGCAGGGCGGTCTTCGCGGTATTGCTGTAACTGACCACGCCGCCGAGAAAGACCTTGGAGGCTCCGGGTACGTCGGTCAACGCGGCGGCGATCATACCTCCGGTGCACGACTCGGCGAGTGCGATCGTCACGCCGCGTTCCTGCGCGAGCCGAACGACCGTGGCGGCAAGCGTGGAACCGTCCGTGGAGTAGCACTGATCGCCCAATGCCTCATGCACCGCGGCAGCGGCTGCATCAAGCGCCTGCTCCCCCGCCCCGTCGTCGAACAGGACCGCTTCAACATCGCCGGGTTTGGCCAGGACCGTGAACTCGATGTCGGCGGTGTCCGCCAGCACGCGCTGAACGATGACCTGCACATCCGACTCAGAGATGCTCGAGCAGCGCAGACGACGCGGCGGCAAAACGTCCGGGGAATCTTGCAGATACGTCGCGAGAAGCGGTCGCATCTCGCGGGGTGGTCCCGGCAGCAACAGCAGTTCGCCTGCGGGGGTCGCGACCACCTGTCCGGGGGCGGTTCCGTTGACCGCGGCAAGCACCCGTGCGCCGTTCAGCACATCGGCCTGACGTCCGATCTGCGCGCGAGCGTCCGGATCGCTGTGACGCATCGCTGAAGCAGCGAGGCGCGCTTCTATCTCTGGATCACGCGTGATAGCTACGCCGAGGGCGTCAGCGGCCGCCTCGCGGGTGATATCGTCGTGTGTTGGCCCCAGGCCTCCAGTGCTTACAACGACGGCGTAGTGAGCTGTGAGGCGCTTGAATGCACTGCTGATGAGCTCCATGTCGTCGGCGACGCGTACCGTCTCGACGACGCGATAGCCCGACGCAAGCAGTGCCGAGGCTATCTCAGCCGTATTGGTGTCGATGCGCAGACCGGTCACGAGCTCGGTACCGACACCGACCACCGCTGCGAGCGGACGCGTGCTCATTTCAGCTCACCGCCGTTCCATGGTCCCGTGATCACGTCACGGGCGTGGTAGAAGTAGTCCAGCATTGAAAGCACTGTGAATATCAGCGCCAGGATCATGACAGCCCATGTGATGAGGGTCATCGTGTTGCCGGAGCCAGGTCCTGCGACGCTGTCGAACACGGGACTTCCCATTACGATGAAGCCGAGTATGGCCGCGATCTGCAGGATCGTCTTGACCTTGCCGAACCAGCTCGCGGCGATGACCTTGCCTTCGGCGACCGCGACCATTCGCAGTCCGGAGACGATGAGCTCGCGGCTGATGATGACCAGTGCCACCCAGCTGGGGAGACGTCCGAGGTCCACCAGGGCGATCAGCGCCGCGGTGACCAGGAGCTTATCGGCCAGAGGGTCTATGAACTTGCCAAACGTGGTGACCTCGTTGCGTGAGCGTGCGAGGTAGCCGTCTACCGCGTCGGTCGCGGCAACCAGGGCGAATACCAGCGCGGCGATCCATGGCTGCGCTGCGATCCACAACGCCGGTGCCGGAAAGTACGCCGGCCAGGGGCTGAGGAGCACAACGAGAAACACCGGTATGAAAAGGATGCGCAGCAGCGTCACGCGGTTGGCCCAGTTCATGTTCTTCATAGGAGCTCGCCAACCAGATCGTAGCCGAGCGCCTCGACGATCCGTACGTCTACAAGGCTGCCGGGTTCAACGAGAGCGTCGAGTATGACGATGCCATCGATATCGGGCGCCTGGCCGATTGTGCGAGCGACCGGATCGCCGTCCTCATCAGGCTCGTCGACCAGGACGCGTTCTACCGTGCCTACACGGGCCGCTGCGCGTGACGCGCCCATGGCGTCGGCAGCCTCGCGGATGCGCGAGGCGCGCGCGATCTTCTCGGCTTCCGGTATCTGGTCCGGCATCGTCGCCGCGAGCGTACCGTCTTCCGGCGAAAACACGAACACGCCGGCGTAGTCGAAAGACGCGTCGCGGATGAAGCGTTCAAGCTCGTCGACATCGGCCTCGGTCTCGCCGGGGAAGCCTGCGATGAACGTCGTTCGCAGCGAGACGCCCGGCAGCGAGCGGCGCACTCGTCCCAGGAGAGAGAGGAACGAGGCTGCGTCGCCGGTGCGGCGCATGGCGCCAAGCACGGAGGCCGAGGCGTGCTGCAGCGGTATGTCGAGGTAGCGGCACACGTTGTCGTGCGCTGCCATCACGTGAAGGAGATGATCGGTCACCCCGTCAGGCTGTACGTAGAGCAGACGCACTCGATCGGCGCCGCTGGTGGTGGCTACCGCTTCGAGAACGTCGGCGAGGCTTACTGCTTTGTCAAGATCGATTCCGTAGGCCGAAGTATCCTGGCCCACCAACACGAGTTCCCGCGCTCCGTTGCTGACGAGCTGTGCCGCCTCGGCCACGATCTCGTCAAGCGGCCGGCTGCGGTACGGGCCCCTGATGCCGGGGATCGTGCAGTAAGCGCATGCGCGGTGACATCCATCCGAGACCATCAGATAGGCGAACGAGTTCTGCCCGATATCGGAGGGCTGAATGACAGGCGTCGTCTGCGCGCCGAAGAGCCGGTCGAGTTCGGCCACGAGCGTATCCTCGCCAGAGACGGGGACGAAGACGTCAGCCTCAGTGAGAGATTCTCTCAGATCGGCTCCGTAGCGCGACGGCATACAGCCCGCTACGACGATACGACGTCCTGAGGCGGCGGGTCGCCAGTCTGTCGCGAACTGGAGCACGGTCTCGATCGATTCTTCAGTGGCGGCTTGGATGAAGGCGCAGGTGTTGATGACCACGGCGTCCGCCTGATCGGGGTCGTCGGTCACGTTGTAGCCTGCTGTCGTCAACGCGATGGCCATTTGCCGGCTGTCGACCTCGTTTTTTGGACAGCCGAGGGTGAGTATGTGAACCGCAGTGCCCTTAGCCATGGGTCACCGGTAGTTCTCGAACTGGAGCGGGATGCCATAGTCCTTGCCCCGCAGCAGGTTGATGACCTCCTGGAGCGTATCCCGGCTCGCCGAGGTGACCCGCAGTTTCTCGCCCTCGATCTGCACTTTCACTTTGAGCTTGGTCTCACGGATGTCTTTGTTGATGGTCCGCGCGATCTCAGCTTCGATGCCGTTGACGATGTGGCCGACGAGCCGCGAACTTCCACCGGATGCGGCCTCGGGCTTGTCCCAGCTGATCGCCTTGAGATCGAGCGAGCGTTTCACAAGCTTGGTACTCATGATGTCACGGACCTGCTTGAGAACGAAGTCGCTCGGTGCGGCGAAGGTCAGCGTCGCGGCCGCCCGATCGAACGCGATACTCGCGCCGGAGTCCTTGAGATCGAATCGCTGTGATATCTCGCGAGACGCCTGCTGTACGGCGTTATCCACTTCTTGCATGTCGACTTGTGAGACAACGTCAAAACTTTCATCTTTTGCCATGGGTATCCCCTCTCCTGCAGCGTGCAGTCTACTTGGCAGATGCCTTTAGATCGATCTGGCCAAGTCCTTTTGAAGTGTCGATTGGAACGTCGGTGCCGTCTCGGGTCACTGTGACCGCGTCGGGCTTGCCGATGGTCATGGATGCGGCATCGGTGACCGTCCAGGTCTTAGACTCCCCACCGGAAAGCGTGCCCTCGTAGGCAGTGAGTCCGTCGACGGTTACCTTGAGCCAGGAAGCTGAATTGGCGGCTACGCTCACTTTGAGCGTGAACGGGCCCGTGGCGGCGGCATCGGTCGCTGTGTCCCCCGCAGTCGTACTGTCTGCACCTGTCGAGGTCTCTGTCGAGGTGGTCTTGTCCTGCGCCGTGCTCGTGGATGCGGCGGTATCGGTCGCCGTGGATGTCGTCTCCGCCGGAACGGGTAGCAGTGTCGTCGACCTGTTGCCCTGCGCGCTCACGATCCACGCGATCACGAGGATGGCTATCAAGACACCGGCGGCGATGAGCCACGTTTGCTTGGGGATGGTTGGCATGGAGCGAATCTGGTCACCGGAAGTGGGGCGAGGTGATTCGTCTATGAGGTGGATCTCCTGGTGCGCGTCCGCGAGGCCGAGCTCCCGGTTGTATTCTGCGATCAGAGGCTCGACCGGTATGCCGAGGAACTTGGCGTATCCCTGGATGTACCCTTTCACATACGCGGCCGTGGGCAAAGCGTCGCTGCGACCATGTTCGATGAACTCGATCGTGCGCGCCATGATGTTCGTGCCCGAGGCGACCTCAAGGATCGACTTACCCTGACGCCTGCGTTCTTCGGCTAGTTGTGCGCCGACTGAAGCTACCGGGCCAACGTTCGTGGTGTTCGTATCGTCACTGCTCATCTTGCTCGATCCGGTCGAAGGTCTTTATCGATTCGAGGTCTTCGACGTCTGCGAGTACCTCGCGCGGTTTTGAGCCATCTGGCGGTCCTACGATGTCTTTGGCCTCCAGCATGTCCATGATACGCCCTGCACGAGCGTAGCCCACCTTCAGTCTACGTTGAAGCAGCGAGGTGGAGCCGATTCCCGAGGTTACCACGATATCTGCAGCATCCCACAGGAGCGGGTCATCATCGCCCATATCGTTGTTTGAGCCTGATCCTACGTTCTTTAGCTGCAGAATCTCTTCATGGTAGTCCGGCTCTGCCTGTTCTTTGAGGTGAGCGACGACAGCGTTGATCTCATCTTCCGAGACGTAGGCGCCCTGGATCCTGTGCGGCTTTGGCCATTGAGGCCGGGAGAATAGCATGTCGCCCAGCCCGATCAGCTTCTCGGCGCCGGACTGGTCAAGGATGACACGCGAGTCGATGCTGCTGCCCACGGCAAACGAGATGCGGTTTGTGATGTTCGTCTTGATCAGGCCGGTGATGATGTCTGTCGATGGACGTTGTGTCGCGACGATGAGGTGGATACCGGCAGCACGTGCCAGCTGAGCGATGCGGCAGATGGAGTCCTCGACGTCTTTGGCCGCGACCATCATGAGGTCAGCGAGCTCATCGATGAAGATGACCAGGTATGGCATCTCCACAGCGCCTTCAGGAGCTGTGTGTGCGTGCACTGCGGCGTTGTACTGCGCGATGTTGCGCGCACCGGCGACCTGCAGTCGCTTCAGGCGCGCTTCCATCTCGTTAACGGCCCAGCGGAGCGCCGAGGCTGCTTCTTTGGACTCGGTCACGACCGGGACGTATAGATGAGGGACACCGTTGTAGAGGTTGAGCTCGATGCGTTTGGGGTCGATCAAAATCAGCCTTACCTCGGCAGGTGTGGTGCGCATGAGGATCGACATGATGAGCGAATTGATGCAGACAGACTTGCCGGTACCGGTGGATCCGGCGATCAGCAGGTGCGGCATGGCCGCGAGATCTGCGGTGATAGCGTCGCCTGCGACGTCTTTGCCGATGCCGAGGACCAAAGGTCCCGGAGTCGCGACCGTCTCTCCGCCGAGCACGTCACCGAGCGTGACCGTGGTCCTACCGGTATTGGGGACTTCGATGCCGACGTAGCTCTTGCCGGGAATGGGAGCCAGGATGCGGATGGTGGGTGCCGCCAGCGACAGTGCGAGGTCATCGGAAAGCGCGGTTATGCGATTGACCTTGACGCCTTTGGCGATCTCAACCTCGAACATGGTGACCGTGGGGCCACACACCCAGCTCACCACGCGCGAGCCGATATCGAACGTAGCGAAAGTCTGCTCGATCATGCCAGCGGTATGTTTGTGCTCCTTGTCGCTTGCCTTGTTGGCTGCGGTGGTCTGTGGGCTGCGGGTCAGCATCGACAAGGATGGAAGTTCGAATCCTTCCATCGCGTGCGGTGCCACCGAGGTCGTCGTGGGCACGGTGGGACGCGCAGACTCGGGATCGTGGACTTCGCGTCGAACGCGTGCCGGTTCAGGTTCACTGTCAGGCAGTGGCTCTTGGAAGTCGCTGAGCGGCAGCGTCTTGGCTGCCCGTTTGCGTCGCTGCGAAGATGCTTCTTCGGGCTTATCGGCGTCTTCCTGTGGATGACGCAGAGCACCTGCTGCATGGCCGAGCAGCCCCGAGATCGACATACCGGCAAATACGAGGCCGACGAGCATGACAGCAACAAGCAGAACGTATGAGATGGCACTTCCGAGGGATGTACGCGTAAGCCAGGCCACACTGCCGCCGATGTAGCCGCCGTGTTGCATCAGCACGGCGTTATCCCACTGCGTATCGCCATATAGCGGTACAGCGATCATGGATATGCCTGAGAGCAGCACGAGCGACAGGCCGATACCCACGCGTGTTTCGTCGATGCGGACGGCCCGGATGAAAAAGCTCACGCCCCACAGCAGCAAGGCGACCGGGACGGCATAGGCGCCCACGCCGAAGACGAGGCGTAGCCGGTCAGCGGCCAATACCGGAAGCGTTGCTTGCGAGCGCGATAGAACCGCGATCGCAAGCATGACCGCCAACGCGCAGATTATGATGCCCGCTACCTCATGACGGCTTTCAGGGTCGAGCACGGTGGACGCGGGCGCCGGCGTGTTGGTACGACGCGAGGCGGTCTTGGGTGTGGCGGAACGCGAACGGGAACCCGCTCCCTTTGACTTGCTGCCCTTGCCGCGTCCCTTTGCCACGTTACCCCCCGATGATGACGGTTGCGATCAATACGACGCCCAGCACAGCGGTATAGGCGGCAAACCACTTGAGCGAGTGCTTCTTGACCAGCGAAAGCAGCCACGCGATTGCGAGATAGCCGCTGACGCCCGCCACGATGAAGCCGAGGATAGCGATAGGCGCCGAGGGAAGAGTTGAAGTACCTTTCACGAGCTCAAGCGCGTCTTTCGCGTCCGCAAGCGCGATGAGCGGGATTCCAAGCAAGAACGAGAAGCGAGCCGATTCCTCACGCGACATGCCGCTGAGCATGCCTGCAGCCATGGTAGATCCTGAACGAGAGATTCCCGGAAGCGCAGCAAGCCCCTGCAGAGCGCCGATGAAAACCGTCTTGCCAAACCCGAGGCGGGACGGTTCGGCCACCTTGGTAACCCGGCGATTGAGCGTCTCGGCAAGCATGAGAAGCACCGTGGTGCCCAGAAAGCCCATACCGACCCATAGCATGGAGCTGGAGATCTTTTCGATATAGGGCGCCTGGAAGAGCGCCAACACGCCGCTCACGCCCGTCGCCAGCACGATCAGCACGACCAGTCGACGGTCCCCTGCTTGCCGGGGACCGTGCGAGAACAGCGAGCCGACCAGTCGTGCGATGTCGCTGCGGAAGTAGAAGATCATCGCGATAAGCGTGGCGCCGTGCAGAAAGATCTCGAACGAGAGATTCGGGCTCTGTCCCAGGAGCTTGTAGGCCACCGCGAGATGGCCGCTCGAGGACACCGGAAGAAACTCGGTGAGGCCCTGTACCACACCGAGCACTATGGCTTGCAACGCGCTCATCTAGACCTCCATGACAACCGGGATGATCATCGGACGTGTGCGGGTACGCTCCCAGATGAACTGGCTGAGAGAGTCGCGCAATGCCTTCTTGATGATGCTGTGGTCAGTGACGCCTTCACGCGCTGTACGCGCAAGGACTTTTGCCATGCGTGCGCGCGCTTCGTTGAGCACCGCATCGCCGCTTGAACCCATGACCAGCCCACGGACCACGAGTTCTGCATCGCGGGTGACCGCGCCGGTCTGAGTGTCGATAGCGACGATCACCAGAGCGATGCCGTCGCTAGCGAGCACTTGGCGATCTCTGAGCACGACCTGGCCGAGGTCGCCGACTGACAGCCCGTCGACGTAGACGACGCCGGACTGCACGTGCTCGGCGATACGGGCACCGTTCTCCGAGAACTCGAGGCAGGCTCCGTTCTCCATGATGAAGATGTTCTCCTGCGGGATGCCTACCGCCTTGGCCAGCAGGGAATGCGCGTGCAGATGCCGCGCTTCACCATGGATCGGCACGAAGTACTTGGGCTGTACGAGATTCAGCATCAGCTTAAGCTCTTCGGCCGCCGCGTGGCCCGAAACGTGTACCTTGGCCGAGTCCTTGGTGATGACGTTGGCGCCGAGCTTGTAGAGGCGGTTCATGACGCGGCTGACGGCCTTCTCGTTACCGGGAACAGGCGTGGCCGAGATGACCACGGTGTCGCCCGACTGGATCTCAACCGTCTTGTGATCGGCATTGGCCATGCGGGCGAGCGCCGAGAGCGGTTCGCCCTGGCTGCCGGTGGAGAGCACCACCACTTTGTCGGCGGGCAGATCGCCCATGTCATATGCGTCGACGATGTTCTCATCCGCGATATTCAAGTAGCCGAGCTCACGTGCGATCTTGGTGTTGTTGACCATCGAGCGACCCGTGACGACAACTTTGCGTCCCGCGCCGACAGCGGCGTCGCATACTTGCTGGACACGGTGTATGTGCGATGCGAACGACGCTACGATGATGCGTTGATCCGCTTTCTCGAAGATGTCACGGAGCGCACCGCCCACGATCGACTCAGAAGCCGTGGTGCCCGAGCGCTCGGCGTTGGTGGAGTCCGACATCAGCAGCAAGACGCCCTGTTTGGAGGCTTTGCAGATGGCTGCGTAGTCGGTACGGCGTCCGTCGATGGGCGTCTGGTCGAGCTTGAAGTCACCGGTGTGGAATATATTGCCTGCAGGCGTGCGGATGAACACCGCGACACCATCCGGGATGGAGTGGTTGACGGGAATGAAATCGAAACCGAACGCACCGAGGTTGGCGTGCGCACCGGCGCGTATCTCGCGCAGTTTGGGGCGCTTGATCTTGTGTTCTTCAAGCTTGCCCTGGATGATGCCCAGCGTCAGTTTGGTTCCAAGGACCGGAACGGGGTTGTCGAGGTCTTTGAGCAGGTACGGAAGTGCTCCGGTATGATCCTCGTGGCCGTGCGTGATGACGATGCCGCGCAGCTTGTGCTGATTTTTCAGAATGTACGTATAGTCCGGCAGCAGAAGATCCACGCCGGGTGAATCGTCGTCCGGGAACATCAGACCAGCATCTATGACGACCATATCTTCGCCATATTCGATCACGGTCATGTTCTTGCCGATTTCATTGAGCCCGCCGAGCGGGATGACGCGGAGCTTTGGTTGTCTGTTCGCCATATTCTTTTTCTTCATACTCCTTCAAGTCTGTTGATGAACACGTGCAAGCAGCGTGCAGGTGCAGGCTGCGTTCAGTCGGTGTAGCCCATGTGATGCATGATGCGTGCCAGCTCAGCGATCTGCTGCTCGGTTGGTTCCGGAAGAGGCAGGCGCGTGCCGCCCACCGGGAAGCCAACGAGTTCCAGCGCCTTCTTGACCATGATCGGATTAGCGGTCATGAACAGCGCCTTGAACAGCGGTAGCAGCTCAAGATGCGCTTTCAGCGCATGTGTGTGGTCGCTGGCGAGCTGCGAGGCGATCATCTCGGCCATACGGGGCCCGGCGATATGCGAGGCAACGGAGATCACGCCTACGGCGCCGAGACTCATCATCGGCAGCGTGTCTTCGTCGTTGCCGGAATAGACCTGGAAGCCCTCCGGAGATCCGGAGACGATCTGCGCCACCTGTGCGAGGTTGCCACTGGCTTCCTTGATCGCGACGATGTTCTCGAAATCGTTGGCGAGACGCAGGGTGGTCTCGGCGGTCATGTTGATCACCGATCGGCCAGGGATGTTGTAGAGGATCACCGGTACGTCGACGGCAGATGCGATCGCGCCAAAGTGCCGGTACAGCCCTTCCTGCGGCGGCTTGTTGTAGTACGGCACGACTGCCATCACGGCATCGACCCCGAGTTGCTCGACGCGCTTGGCGAACTCGACGGAATCGTCGGTGCAGTTGTCGCCCGCGTTGGCGATGATGGGCGCTGTGCCGTCAACCGCTTCTATGACCGCTTTGAACAGCCGGAGTTTGTCATCGTAGAACACGGTGGGTGACTCGCCGGTGGTGCCACAGACGAGAAGTCCCTCCGTGCCTTGCGCAAGCAGATGCAGCGCCAGCTCCTGCGCACGAGGAAGATCAAGCGCACCGTCGTCTTTGAAGGGCGTTACCATCGCCGTGAGAAGACGTCCGAATACTGCCTCGGTCATATCGATCCCCTACCTTGAACGGGCGCCATGGAGGCGCCGGATATATACGGTCACTGACAGGTATTGTGCCACACATCGGTGAGCGGTGTTCCAGCCGTCATCGGCGCGTCGCATCGTGTCCTGGGTTAAGGCCAAAACCTTCATGAAGAGCCTCCACGCCGTTTATGGCCTGGACGGCGGGTACGAGCGCCGAGATCGTGGTGTGGCTATCGGCGGTTTGCAAGACGTGAACGCCCGCCTCAGAAAGCGCCTCGGTAAAGCGTGCCATCACTCCGGCGACGCCATGCATGCCTGCGCCGATCAGCGTGATCTTGGCCAGTCCGTCCAGGACCGTGTGAGGCATCGCCAGGCCATCGAGGACAGCGCACGCGCGTTGCAGATCGCTGGCTGCCACCGTGAAGATAAGCGAGCCGCCGGCGGGAGTGAACATGTCCAGCGAAACGCCGGAATCGGCCATGAACCGGTAGAGCCGCGCCTGCGCCAGCATGTGTTCGTTGCTGTCTTCGGCGTCCGGCAACGTCACGGTGATACGCGCGATCCCCTCTACGTGCGAAACCGCTGTAGCGACAGAACGCGGTCGCAACGCATCGATGTCGGTCACCAGGGTGCCCGGCGCGTCGCTGTAGGTGTTGCGTACGCGCACGCTCAGCCCGCTTGCGAGCGCCAGTTGTGCGGCGGGAGTGTGAATCACTCTCGCTCCGTTGCTCGCCATCTGGAACAGCTCGTCGGCGCCGATGCTCTCGAGAACCGTCGCCTGCCCGCACTCCCTCGGGTCGGCTGTCATGACACCGTCTACGTCGGTGTATATCTCTACCGAAGCAGCATTGAGCGCTACGCCGAGCGCGCAGGCGGTCGTGTCGCTGCCACCGCGGCCGAGAGTGGTGACCCGTCCCTGGTCGTCAACGCCTTGAAATCCTGTGACGACAGGTATGATGCCGTCAGCGAT
>Ga0123339_10001503_pt1 | contig 16215 bp, 11 predicted proteins | sample lystaG_FD_89956 | JGI IMG/M metagenome (GOLD analysis project Ga0123339, IMG submission 89956) | Glacier valley bacterial and archeal communities from Borup Fiord, Nunavut, Canada, to study Microbial Dark Matter (Phase II) -... | ecosystem: Environmental > Aquatic > Freshwater > Ice > Glacier ... | reverse complement strand
TGAAAATGCGGAGGGAAAAACTATTGCGGATATTTTTGAGATTAAAGGAGAGGATTATTTTAGAGAAATTGAAGCGACTTACCTGAGAAGTTTTGCAGATGCTAATAACACTATCATAGCCTGTGGCGGGGGCACTCCATGCTTTCATGAAAACATGCAGTGGATGAATGATCATGGAACCACCCTTTATCTTTTAACAACGGCACCACAAATTTTAGACAGAGTTTTGGCAGAACAGGAAAAACGCCCTTTGATAAAAAAAATGAACCAGGGAGAATTGCTTTTTTTTATAGAACAAAAACTGAAAGAAAGAACCCCTTTTTATAGCCAGGCAAAACTGGTAATACCTTCAACGGAATTATCAGTACAAACTTTTAGAAATTTATTTTTTGCTAAACAATCCACGGCATAAAAACTTATTTTACATGCAAAAAAAATTTTTAAAAACGGCAGCTGTATTGGGTGCCTTGTCAGTTATTTTAGGAGCCTTTGGTGCACATGCATTAAAGCAACTTATTAGTGATAAAAACCTGCAAACTTATGAAACGGGCGTTCGTTATCAGTTTTATCATGTAATAGCCCTGTTTATAACCGGCATTTTATACAAAGATTTTACAAATAATTATTTACAATGGGCTGGTCGTTTATTTTGTTTGGGAATATTACTTTTTAGCGGTTCATTATACCTTTTATCATTTATTGAATTGACCGATATGACAGGTTTAAAATGGGTTGGTGCCATAACTCCATTGGGAGGTGTTTGTTTTATTACAGCCTGGCTATTATTGGCACTTGGTATTTCAAAAAAAAATTAATTATTTATTGCCCGTTGCAGGGTTACGAGTGTGCCACTTTTATTTTCTATGAAAAAATCAATGCCGGATTTATTCATTCTGGCTTTCATGTTTTTTAAACCATTGCCGAACCTGCGCAAATTTTCAAAATCAATTCCGGTGCCGTTATCCTGAATTAGTAAGGAGATAATCGTGTGTTCTTTTTTTAGCACCAATATTACCTCAGTAGCTTTAGAATGTTTCAAAACATTGTTCAATGCTTCTTTTACCACCAAAAATACATTTCGGCGTATTTCTCCATTTACTGCAATATCAGGTAAATCGGCAGCTATATTCACAGTGCAATTAATACCTGTATTTTCAAAATATTCAATAGCGTAACTACGAATGTAAGCCACCATATTACCGAATGAATCATTGCTGCTATTCATTGTCCAGATAATAGCATTCATATTATTGAGCAATTCGTTTGCAGAAGATGAAATCTTTTCAATTTCGGGAATCGTTTCTTTTCCTAACCTTCTTTTAGCCAGTTCGCTAAATAAACGAATGGCAGTAACACCTGCACCAAGGTCATCGTGCATATCTGTGCTAATACGGTTTCGCTCTTCCTGCTGTGCATTTAATATTGCTATTTTTGTTTCGAAAATTTGTTTTTCTGCTGCTAATTTTAAGGCTTCCTGCTCCTTTATTCTTTCAATCAATTCTTTTCTGTTTTTGTAAGTTAATCCAAGTAAGAAAAATATTAATTCACCCACTATGCCTACTTCATAATATAATAAGGCACTGGTAAAAATACCAGACCTGCGAACGGTTAATATTATTAACAAAAATGAAATAATGGAGAATAAGATTAAAATAGCATTACCTATAACAAGGTAATTAAATAGCCTTTTTTTTTGTTTTATACCAACTAAAATATACATTATACCAATGGCCAGCATTAAAATTTTAGAGCCGTTTTCCACTGTACTTTGTAACTGAAAATTATCAGTAAAAAAATAAACAATACTATAGCAAATAAATAATGCCAGCAGGATCTTTTCTTCGTAAAAAAAAATTTTGTTCAATAAGGGATAGTTCGTTTTCGTATCTAAAAATTTTCGGGTAAAGGCAATGTAAAAAATAGTTCCAATTATCAACAATGCAAAAGCAAGGTATCCCATAAAAAAACTTGCAAATACACCACTTCGTCTATCAATATAAGTATTAAAAAAAATTAGCCAAAACATACAAATGGCATACAGGCAGTTATATAAAAATTCTTTTTTTCTGCCAAGACTGTAGTTAGCGGCATTAAAAAATATCATCATTACCAACAATCCACACAATATGTAACCAAAAATTAATTCATTATAATTTCCTGTATAATATTCCTTCTGATATTTATCAAGATATTTTCTGGGTATAATTTTAGGTGAAAGAGAATTGAATTTCCTTTTTGTAAAATGTAACATTGCAATATAAGTAGCACTTTCTTTTGCTAAAACTAGCAGGGGTTGAAAGCCATCTGCCTTACTTTCATCTTTTAGCTGTTGTAATTGTTGCGTTGGTAATATTTTATACATAGCAATACTTCGAAAAGAATTACCCGGGTAAAAATAAACGGTGTCAGCAATTTCAGCACTGTTGTTTAGTGTAAACTTTAAAAAAATGGTTTTATTAATGAATTCCGGAGGAATAATTCTTTTTAATTTTAATGAATTGTATGCAACCCATTGGTCTGGTGGTATTTTTTCAGCACTTAGATTATTACTGTCGATAAACACAAAAGTGGCATTATCAATCGGGCTATAGTCTTTTATTATTGGCAGTGTGGTACCTAAACTATCAATGATTAATTGCCCGTTTGAAAAATTGAAGCACAAAATAAATAAAAGGATGTTAATTACTTTCCTCAATTGTGTACGTTTTATCAAACCTACATAATTTCGTTCATATCTTTTATCCTAATTCGTCCAAATTCTGCAATGTTGCAGTAATGGATTTATATATCTTTGTTAGTAATGGCCAGTAAAGTAAAATCAGCTAAATCCAAAGCTCCCGGAAAGGACGGTTTAAAAACCGAAACCGAAGAAAAAGTAGTAGTAAAACAATTGCTTAAAGATGAACGTACGCACAAAATAATAGGTACTATTTTTTTATTATTGGCCTTTTTATTTTTCATTGCCTTTACATCTTACCTGTTTACCTGGGAAGAAGACCAGGATAAAGTTTTTTTACATGGATATAAATTGCTGCTTGGTACTGATGCTAAAGTAAATAATCTGCTGGGTACTTTTGGCGCTTTTATTTCGCACTTTTTTATTTACAAAGGTTTTGGTATTGCATCCTATTTTATTTGTAGTTTCTTTTTTGTTGTAGGTATTAATTTGTTTTTTGATAAGAAAGTTTTTTCAGTAAGACGCAACATAAAATATGTAATTACAGGGCTAATAATACTGAGTGTGAGTGCAGCAGTAATAATGAATGGAAAAGTATTTCCATGGGGTGGTGCAGTAGGAAATATGACAAAAGACTGGATGTATAAAACCATTGGTCAAATTGGAACTTTAGCAGTACTTGCGGTTGCCATTTTGGTATACGTAATCTGGAGGTTTAATCCGGTATTTAAATTGCCTTCAAAAAAAATCTATAACTCGGATGACGAACTGAAAAAAATAGCGGAAGTTGAAAGGATAACTTCTGAAACAGATACTCGTGACTTAATTGAGCCGGTAATTAAAGTTGATGATAATAAGGGAAATACTTTGAAGGGAGAGAAAGAAGGAATGCTAAATATTCCTTTGCATGTTAACGCAGCACTAAACCACGATCTGCAGATTATTGAAAAAGAAATTGCGGGGACTATTGACGTAGAAAGACTGAAAAGTGTAGCAGTTGACAATGTGAAAAGGGAACATATTGTAATTCAACAAGTAGAAGAAAGTATACCTGAGTATGTAAGTAATGCAGCTTTTAAAAATAATGCCGGCCCTGCATTGGAACTGGAAATTAAAACGGTTCCTGAAGCAACAGCAGAACAGGAGCATGTAACTCCAAAAACTACCAAATCAACAACAATAGATAGTCCTTACGACCCTATTTTAGATTTGCGGGATTATAAATATCCGCAACTTGATTTACTGGAGGCCCATGGGAGTGAAAAAATTGTTCAAGACCCTGCAGAACTGGAAACAAATAAAAACCAGATCATTAATACGCTGAAAAATTATGATATTAATATTCAGAAAATTTATGCTACTGTTGGTCCAACGGTTACATTGTACGAGATCATTCCCGCAGCAGGTGTTAGAATTTCAAGAATAAAAAATCTGGAGGATGATATAGCGCTAAGTCTTGCTGCACTTGGTATACGCATCATTGCACCAATTCCTGGAAAAGGAACCATTGGTATTGAAGTGCCAAATGCAAAAAAGACAATTGTAAGTATGCGCACTTTACTGGATACAGATAAATTCAGGCAGAATAATTTTTCTTTACCAATTGCCATCGGTAAAAAAATTAATAACGAAAACTTTATTGTTGACCTTGCGAGTATGCCACATTTATTAATGGCAGGAGCTACAGGGCAAGGTAAATCTGTTGGTTTAAATGCCATATTGGTCTCGCTGCTGTACAGCAAGCATCCCTCGCAATTAAAATTTGTTTTGGTTGACCCGAAAAAAGTAGAGTTGAGCATTTATAAAACCATCGAGAAACATTTTTTGGCAAAATTGCCCGGCGAAGAAGATGCGATTATAACTGATACAAAGAAAGTGGTACACACCCTTAATGCCTTGTGTATTGAAATGGATAACCGCTATGATTTATTAAAAGAGGCTGGATGTAGAAACATAAGGGAGTACAATGAAAAATTTGTTGCCCGAAAATTAAACCCAGAAAAGGGCCACCAGTTTTTACCCTTTATTGTTTTGGTAGTGGATGAATTTGCCGATTTGATTATGACTGCAGGTAAGGAAGTGGAAATGCCCATTGCACGTTTAGCGCAGCTGGCAAGAGCAGTAGGGGTACATTTAATTATTGCAACCCAAAGGCCAAGTGTAAATATTATTACTGGTACAATCAAAGCCAACTTTCCTGCAAGAATTGCATTTAAGGTTAGTAGTAAGATAGATAGCAGGACAATTTTGGATGCGGGAGGAGCGGAGCAATTAATAGGTAAAGGAGATATGCTGATTAGTTACAATGGAGAATTGGTGCGTTTGCAATGTGCTTTTGTAGATACGCCGGAAGTGGATAAAATTGTTGACTTTATTGGCGATCAGCGTGGTTATGCACAAGCTTTTTTATTGCCGGAATATGTGGATGAAAAAGAAATGGAAGGGAAAGATTTTGACTTGAATGATAAGGATTCTTTGTTTGAGGATGCAGCCCGTTTAATTGTTGCCAGCCAGAGCGGAAGTACTTCACTACTACAAAGAAGAATGAAACTGGGTTATAACCGTGCCGGGAGGTTAATGGATCAGTTAGAAGCAGCGGGTGTTGTAGGCCCTAATCAGGGCAGTAAGGTGAGGGATGTTTTAATTAAAACAGAAGCTGATCTTCAAATGTATTTAGATAATTCTTTGTAAAAAATAGTTACTCTAATACTTTTTCCATTTGCATACTGCGTGAACCTTTAATCAGCAATTGAGCATTTTTTAAATACTGCAATTGTAACCATTCTTTCGCTTGTGTTGAATTGTTAAAGTATTGATATGGGTGAGCTGTTTTATTAAAATCTCCACCCACCAGTACCACCTGTTGCCAGGTATACAAAGAAATCAAATCAATCAAGGCTTTGTGCTCTGCAATGCTTTCATTACCCATTTCCATCATCCCTCCTAGCAATAGTATTTTATTTTGTCCTTCCATTTTGGCAAAATTTTCTATAGCTGCTTTCATGCTGCTTGGATTAGCATTGTAGGCATCTAAAATTATTTTATTACCATCTTTTTCTATTAATTGTGAGCGGCTGTTTGAAGGAAGATAATTTTCTAAAGCCATTTTTATTTTTTCATCTTCTACATTAAAATATTTACCCATTGCTACTGCTGCCAGTACATTTGGTAAGTTATAGGATCCCACCAAATGGGTTTCAATATTGTTAATATTAGCCCCGTCTGTAATTTTGACTTCTAATAATTGACTACTATGGTTTATCAATCCTGTAATTTCAGCATTTTCTGTTCCATAGGTTTTAATAGTATGGATACCCTTGCTCATTTCCCGCAGGTATATATAATCACTCATTATAAATGCGGTACCATCATGTTCTCTTAAATAAGCATACAATTCGCCCTTGCCCTTTTTTACACCTTCTACACCACCAAATCCTTCTAAATGTGCCTTACCACAATTTGTAATAATACCATGTGTTGGTAAGGTGTAGTTGCAATAACCCTCAATTTCCTTTTGATGATTGGCACCCATTTCTATTACTGCTATTTCTGCATCTTTTTGTATAGCTAAAATGGTTAAAGGAATACCAATATGGTTATTTAAATTTCCTTTTGTAGTGTATGTTTTATAAGTAGTAGATAAAACTTCGTGTATTAATTCTTTAGTGGTAGTTTTTCCATTGCTCCCAGTGATAGCAATAAAAGGAATAGTAAATTGTCGCCGGTGATAGCCGGCTAATTCCTGTAACGTTATCAATACATCCTGCTTAGAAATTAATCTGTCATCAATAAATCCTGCATCCTCATCAATAACAACGTAAGCAGCCCCGGCATCAAGGGCCTGCCTGGCAAATTTATTGCCATTAAAATTGGGGCCTTTTAGTGCAAAAAAAAGGTCACCTGGCTGTAATTTTCGTGTATCAGTTTGTATAGATGAATGCTGCTGAAAAATAGCATATAAATCTTGTATTTCCATAAGTCAAAAATAGGGTAGAAGAAATAATTATCAATAATAAAAGAATGTTTGGGTTGTATGGGAATAAGAATATGTTTTAAATAATCTTATTGTAAATTCAGAAAGGCAGGTAATTAAAAAGCCCTTCAACCATAAGGTGAAGGGCTTTCAATTATAACTTATTTTTATTAATTCTTTTTTGTATTCTGTTTACGTTTACCAAATATATTTCCTTCTTTAAAGCCTGCACCTTCAGGAGAACCCATGTAAGTTTGTGCGCAGCGGAAACCAATTGTACTGGATGATTGATCTTCTTCTAAGAATCTTCTTGCTCCTGGCGACAACCAATATGGTCTGTCGTTCCAGCTTCCGCCTTTAAAAACTCTTGATTTGTCGCCAACTAAAGTAGTAACACCATATTGATAAAAAGCTCCGCTGGTTGAATCACCATCCATATGACCTAACAAATTATTGTGTTGGTAATTTCGACGGTTTTTAACATCCTCATCAGAAGCAGCAATCTTTTTTAATCGACCTAAAGAATCCCTTTCAAATTCGCCACCACTATTTTTATAATATTTTTCAAATTTATTACCTCTGAAGTAATTGAAATCTTCGCCATCTGCTGGTGTTGATGGCCTGTATACATCCTGAACCCATTCTGCCACATTACCACTCATATTGTATAAGCCAAATGCATTAGGATAAAAAGCTTTGATATTACCGGGGATGGCAGAACGGTCATTTAATCCGCCGGCAACTCCCATGTTGTCTCCACTACCACGTTTAAAGTTAGCTAAAAACTTACCTTGCCAGCTACCTCTGCGGTTATCACGCAGACCATTTGGATTTTTGCTCCAGGAATAAATTTGTTGATTAGATATTAATTCTTCTCCATTTTTTCCTTCTTTTTTACGGGGGTTAGGATTTTGATCCATTAAACCATAGGCTGCGTATTCCCACTCTGCTTCTGTTGGCAGGCGATATCCCATATTTAGAATACCATCTTCCATTTTAACAATAGCCCTGGGTTTACCACTAACATCTTTTAAATCTGATTTTTTGGGTTTTGTTCTTCCCTGTATTAACTCGGGGTTCATTAAATATGTTTCTGTATTAAAAGAACCATCTGCGCCGCCGCCTTTCATTTCCTTTTTAGCAAAATCTTTTTTCAGATAGCCTTTTTTAACAAGAGATAATTCATTCACCCTGTCAGTTCTCCAAACACAAAAATCGTGAGCCTGCTGCCATGAAACACCCACAACAGGATAAAAGTTATAAGCCGGGTACCTAAAATAATATTCCACGTAAGGCTCATTATAAGCAAGTTCATGACGCCAGCAAAGTGTGTCAGGTAAAGCCTTAGCTAAAACGTTGGTGTCTCCACTAAACGTGTTTTCCAACCAGTAGATATATTCACGATAATGAACATTGGCAACTTCAGTTTCATCAATAAAGAAAGATGGTACAGTTATGCGACGTGGAATATTGTTCCAGTCACCCATAACATCCTCGTCTTTGGCACCCATAACAAAGGTACCGCCCTGAACAAATACCAATCCGGGGCCAGCCTGGGGATATTTCATTTTAGCAACATGGTAATTACCCATGTTTTTGTCATCATAGTTCCAGCCGGTTACTGAAGAAGAGTTTTTCTTCTTTCCAGAAATGCCATTGCTTTTACAGGCACCCAATGATAGGGCTACCGCTGCAAGGATAATTAAATTTTTACCAGAAAATGTTTTTTGCATGTGCGTTCGTTTTGCAAATTATTTAACGTAAGGTTTTCTCTATTATTGTATTTGGAGAATCAAATGCGAATATAAATATTTTAACCCATATTGACTTGCCATAAGTTTAATAAAGGCATATTTACCAAAATATTAGCAGCTGTTTAACTCTCGAATTGATAACGCATTTAAGATACCTATTGTTATATTTTTATTTTAAAAATATTGAATTTGCAAGTAGATGCGTCAGGGAGTAAGCATCATTTTTAAATTGTGTCATTGTAAAAGCATAATTCAATTAGTGCAGTTACAATTAAATAATTTTATCGGTCGAAAGCAATTTATTATATACAATAAAACCTCATTTCCAACCGTTCTACCAGCTATAACTATATTATTGGTTGCCAAAAATTTCTGTAAAATTGATTATTAGCTGCTTGGTTATGCGGTTGATTGAAAAAAATCTTCTAATTTCACAAAAGACAATGTTATTTAGTTATGTGCATTTTAAACTCAATTTTATAAATTATTATTTTATACTCCAAAAAAAATCCCCGCTTATTGAGTGTATGTCTACCTAAACAAGACAAAATTTACGAATGAAAAAAGCAATTATTAAATTAGCTAGCTTAGTTTTAGTACTAACTTGCTTGATCACTAATGTAAATGCACAAACTGATCCAATAAATGTAGTTACTACTGCAGTACCTTTTTTACGTATCTCACCTGATGCAAGATCAGGCGGAATGGGCGATCTTGGGGTTGCAACATCAGCAGATGCCAATTCGGCTTTTTGGAATTTGGCAAAAACACCTTTTAATACTAGTAAGGGCGGTATCTCTTTAACTTATACTCCATGGTTAAAAGGGCTGGATATTAATGATGTTTATTTAGCAGCATTATCAGGTTATTATAAATTAGATGATCTGCAAGCTTTTTCCGGTTCTTTAAGATACTTTAGTTTAGGGAATATACAGTTTACTGATAATAACGGAAGTGAATTGGGACAATACCGGCCACGTGAATTTGCAATTGATGCCGGTTATTCAAGAAAGCTATCAGAAAAATTAGGAGTAGGCATTATGCTCCGTTATATAAATTCAAGTTTGGCAAGTGGAGATCCCAATAATAGTGGTACAATTTATAAGCCCGGCATTTCAGTAGCGGCCGATTTAAGTATGTTTCATACAGGAGTAAAAGAAGACGGCTCGGGATTAAATTACGGGGTAACACTTAGTAATCTGGGAACAAAGATTTCCTATACAAACGATGCTACTCAAAAAGATTATATACCCGCTAATTTAGGCTTGGGGGTAGCTTACACAAAAGTGTTTGATGTAAACAGCAAGATTACTTTTGGATTAGATTTACATAAATTATTAGTACCTACACCACCAGCCCTTGGTGATAGTGCAGGGCTGGTAAAATACCGTAACCAGGGTGTTGTTGGTAGTTGGTTTACTTCTTTTGGTGATGCACCGGGCGGTTTTTCTGAAGAGCTAAAAGAATTTCAGGCTTCATTGGGAGCAGAGTTTTGGTACCAAAATCAATTTGCTTTAAGAGCGGGTTATTTTTACGAAAATCCTGCTAAAGGCAACAGAAAATATTTTACAGTTGGGGCAGGACTAAAATACCAAACTTTTGGTTTAAACTTCTCTTATCTTTTGCCATCTGGTAATGGAGTTAATCGTAACCCTTTATCAAATACATTGCGCTTTAGTCTTATTTTTGATTTTGGAGATAAAGATGAATCTGCAGCTAAATAATTAAGATAAAATCTTGTTCAAAAGCGTTCTGATGTATGTCAGAACGCTTTTGCTTTTTACAATCGTACATTTGCGCTTATTCCAAAAAACAAAATAATATATAATGAGTTTGCGAATTGGCTTTGGTATTGATTTTCATCAACTGGTTACGGAAAGGGAATTTTGGTTAGGCGGTGTAAAAATTGCTCATCATAAAGGCGCTTTGGGGCATAGTGATGCAGATGTTTTATTACATGCTATATGCGACGCTATGCTTGGTGCAGCTTGCCTTGGTGATATAGGTGTTCATTTTCCTGACACAGATAATTCCTTAAAAAATATCGACAGTAAAATTTTATTACAGAAAAGTTTTGAGCTCATTAAAAACGAAGGCTACACAATTCTAAATATCGATAGTAGTCTTTGCCTGCAGGCCCCTAAAATAAAAGACTATATTCCACAGATGCAGACGGCCATTGCCAATATACTTTTATTGCAAATAACTGATGTATCTATAAAAGCAACTACAACAGAAAAAATGGGTTTTGTAGGCAGAGAAGAAGGTCTTGTAGCCTACGCCACTATTTTATTACAAAAATAAATTAGCAGAAAGCTTGTTAAAATTTACCTTACTATAATAAATCTTATTCACATCATTACCTTTGCCCCCATGCAAAATATAGAGATTAATATTATAAATCAATCTAACAATGAATTGCCCGGCTATGCAACAGAAGGGGCAGCAGGTATGGACTTGCGGGCAAATCTACAGGAGCCGGTTGTGTTGCAATCATTAGAACGTACATTATTACCAACAGGTTTATTTATTGAACTCCCTGATGGATATGAAGCACAAATTCGACCAAGAAGTGGCCTTGCTATTAAGCAAGGTATTACCTGTTTAAATACTCCGGGTACTATTGACAGTGATTATCGAGGTGAAATAAAAGTGATATTGATTAATCTGAGCAAAGAACCTCAAACAATTAATCATGGTGATAGAATTGCACAAATGATAATAGCCTCAGTTACGAAAGCTGATTTGATATTGGTACAACAATTGAATTCAACAACAAGAGGTGAGAGAGGTTTTGGACACACGGGCAAAAAATAAAATCTATAAAAATGAAATTGAATATCTATTATCGAATTAGCTCACCCATACTAATATTTAGTCTTTTTGCTACAATTGCTGTAAGCAGTTGCAGAACAGCAAAAAAAATTCAAGCATCAGTTTCAAAAAAAGATTCTGTATCTGTACGTATTACCAATTCATCGGCAGATGATTCTATTTTGATGGTAAAAAAGGTATTGTCAAACGTACATAATAAAGCAATAGATTTTAAAACATTTTCTGCTAAAATAAAAGTGGATTACCAAAATAGTAAAGGTAATCAACCAAATATTACTGCTTACGTACGAATATTAAAAGATAGCCTTATATGGATATCCGGGTATGCTACCGTTTTTAATATTGAAGCCTTCAGGGTGCTGGTTAATAAAGACAGTGTTTTTGTTTTAGATAAAATAAATAAGCAGGTACAATATCGTTCAATAGACTATTTGCAGGAGGTTACAGAGATACCTTTTGATTTTAAAACCTTGCAAAATCTATTGGTAGGAAACCCCGTTTTTTTAGATGATAGTGTAGTAAGTTATAAAGAATCTGAATCAAAAATATTATTGGCCACACTGGGTAAATATTTTAAAAATTTGTTGACGATAGACAAAAGCAATCATTTTTTGGTACATAGCAAACTGGATGATGTTGATATCAATCGCAACAGAACAGCTGATATTACGTACAATAATTTTGAAACAAATAACGGTATTAATTTTTCAACTTACCGCGAAATAACAGTCTCCGAAAAAAATAAACTGGACATTCAATTAAACATTAAGCAATGGGAGTTTAACAAAGATTTGACGATAATATTTACCATCCCTAAAAATTATAAACTCAAGTAACCGTTATTTGTAATTATGCACAACTGTTAGCTTTACTGAAACCGTTATCTGCATACTGAATTGTATTTTTGTTTATCCAGTAAATTCAGCACATGATTAAAATCTTTGTAACCTTTCTCTCAATATTGGTTTTTAGTATAGCCTTGGTTGCGCAGCAACCTGCCTCAAAAGAGCAGCAGGATTTGGAAAGGCAACGCCAGCAGTTGAAACGGGAGATAGAAGAAACGCAGGATTTACTTAATAAAAACAAAAAAACTACTAAAGAAAATATCAGTTCACTGGCATTAATCAATAAGAAACTAAGCTTACAGGAAAATGTGCTTGAAAATATAAACAGGGATATAAATTTATTGGATAATACCATTTTTAAATCTCAGCGGGATATTAATAAAATGCAATTATTATTGGATACGCTTAAGCAGGATTATGCAAAGAGCATGATTTATTCTTATAAAAACAGGAGTAATTCCGATTTTTTAAATTTTATATTTTCAGCCTCGAGCTTTAATGATGCCATTAAAAGGATAACCTATTTAAAAAGTTATAGAAATTACAGAGAGATGCAGGGGGAGAATATTTTACGTACCCAGGATATATTGAAAAACCGTATAAACGAATTGAGCACGAATAAGAAAAAGAAAAGTGCTGTGTTACAGATTCAGGGTAAAGAAGTAGATATTTTAGAAACACAAAAGGAAGAAAAGAACCAGGTAGTTAAGCAACTAAAAGCACAAGGAAAGGAATTAAATAACCAGGTAGCTGCTAAGAAAAAGCAAATGATGAAAGTTAGCAATGCTATTACCGCTGCCATTAGAAGAGCTGTTGATGATGCCAGGCGGGCATCCGCAGCTAAAGCTACTGAAGATAGAAAAGTGAGAGAAGCAGAAATTAAGGCAGCTAAAAATAATACTGCCAATAATCCCAATGAAACAAATACCAAGGCCATTACTAAAACACCTAAAAAAGTAACCCCTATTGCACCTGCTAACAAAGAAAGTGAATTACTAAACACTTCTGCCGCTATAACCTTGAATGAGAATTTTAGGATAAATCAGGGAAAGCTTCCTTGGCCTGTAGACAAAGGATACATTTTATTACATTTTGGAAAAAATAAAGTAGGCCCTATGGAAATTATCAGTGACGGTATTTCTATCGGTTGTGATATTGGAATGCCCGTAAAAATAATTTTCGGTGGAGAAGTAGTATTGGTTAATAATTATGATGATGTACAAATGGTGGTAGTAAAACACGGCACTTATTTTACCGGATATAGCAATTTATCGGGTGTGAGTTTAAGTAAAGGACAAACCGTGCAAACCGGACAGGTTATTGGGAAGGTTGCTGCTAACTTAGATGGAATTGGGGCTATGGATTTAATTATCAGTAACGAAAAAGGAAACGATCTTAATCCTGAAGTTTGGCTAAGGCGTCGATAAATATTAAATCAAACGCTGGTATAATTTTTCATATTGAGGTACTATATTTCCAATATCGAATTTTCTTGCCTGAGCAAGGGCATTTGCTTTAAAACGATTGTGTGTTTCCTTATCCTCTAAAATAAGAATTGCGTTTTTACACATGTCTTCTACATCACCGACGTTACTCATGTAGCCGCAGTCGCCATTGATGATAATTTCGGGCAGGCCTCCCGCATTGGTTGATATTACGGGGACTTCCGCAGCCATTGCTTCCAACGCAGCTAAGCCAAAACTTTCGTATTCGCTGGTTAATAAAAATAAATCAGCAATGGGTAATATGTCTTCCATTTGCTCTTGTTTACCTAAAAATTTAATAGCATCACACGCATTGCTATCTCTTGCAGCAGCTTCAATAGGGGGGCGTTCCGGACCATCTCCCAATAATAATAATTTGGAAGGAATTTCTTCGTTGATAAGTAAAAAAGCCTTTACTACATCATCTACTCTTTTAACCTTACGGAAATTACTTGCATGTACAATTATTTTTTCTCCATTGGGTGCAATTAATTTTTTAAATGCGTCAACAGGTTTTCTGTTAAAACGTTTTACGTCTACAAAGTTGTAAATTACTTCAATCTCTTTTTCAATAGCAAAGTTTTTATAAGTTTCTTCCTTTAGATTGTCAGAAACTGCAGTAAGAATATCACTTTCATTCATTGAAAATGTAACAACGGGGCGATAGGTTTTGTCTCTTCCAACCAGCGTTATATCTGTGCCATGTAAAGTAGTAATTACCGGTATGTTTTTACCTTCCTTAGCCAATATTTGTTTGGCCATATACGCTGCTGAAGCGTGTGGAATAGCATAATGCACGTGTAGTAACTCTATGTTATTATTGATAATTACATCCACCATCATACTTGATAAGGCAGTTTCATAAGGAGGATAATCAAAAAGAGGATAAGTAGGTACCCTTACTTCATGATAAAATATATTGGTATGAAAATGACTTAACCTTACAGGCTGCTGGTAAGTAATGAAATGTATATTGTGCCCTTTGTCAGCAAGAGCCTTTCCTAATTCTGTAGCTAATACTCCACTTCCTCCGAACGTAGGGTAACAAACAATCGCAATATTCATAATTTATATTTTTAGCAGAAATTTTACAAGGCTGCAATTTACATATTTATTACCCATAGTATATTTCATTCATACATTATAATAATATCAATTAATTTTATGTATAATGCATATTTGTAAAGCATGGCTCAAAAAAAATTCTTGTAAGTAATATTTACCTAAAAACTGTCTTAAGCAGATTATTTAAAAGCCATAATTTACATTATTTCCATGCCATTATTTCTTTGGAGATTATAGTTTTTACTTATTCAATAAATTAGTTGATTCATTTTATTTGTATTACAGCTAAATCGGTATGTTTGTTAATTCAATATTGAATATGTTTAAAAAAATTATATCGGTAGCAACCATTCTTTTATGTCAATTTATTTGTTTAGCACAAACAGAAGACTCAATTGCAATAAAGAAAATTTCAGATGAAGTGTTGAGTAATGGGAAGGCCTACGAAAACCTGCGCTTTCTTTGTAAAAAAATTGGCCCTCGTTTATCAGGTTCGCCGCAGGCTCAAAAGGCGGTTGAAGCAACAGCAAGTATGTTAAAAGAAGCTGGGGCCGATACTGTTTATCTGCAAACTTGCATGGTGCCACATTGGGTAAGGGGTGAAAAAGAAAAGGGATTCGTACAGGTAGCAAATAAAGAAAAATATCTATTGCATTTGTGTTCGCTGGGTAATTCAGAAGGTACGGGTAAAAAAGGTATTAGTGCCGGTGTGGTTGAGGCCAGAAGTTTTAAAGAACTGGAGCAAATAGGTGCGGCTGTTATAAAGGGGAAAATAGTTTTTCTAAATTTCCCAATGAACCCTACCTATGTTCAAACATTCAGGGCTTATGGAGAAAGTGGAATTTCAAGATGGGCGGGTGCTTCCAAAGCTGCAAGTTATGGAGCGATTGGAGTAATGGTTCGCTCTTTGGCAAGCAATGCAGATGATTTTCCACACACAGGCGTAATGGCATACAATGATTCTTTTCCTAAAATTCCGGCGGTAGCAATTAGTACTAATGATGCAGAGTGGTTAAGTAAACAATTAAAATTAAACATGCCATTAACGGCATCTTTCACCAACACCAGTAAAATGCTGGCAGATACTATTTCTTACAATGTGGTGGGCGAAATAAAAGGCAGCGAATTTCCACAACAAATTATTACTGTTGGAGGCCATTTAGATAGCTGGGATTTAGCAGAAGGTGCTCAGGATGACGGTGCTGGATGTATGCAAAGTATTGAGGTTTTAAGAATTTTAAAAGCTGCAGGCATAAAACCAAAACGAACTATTAGGGCAGTAATGTTTATGAATGAAGAAAATGGAGGGCGTGGGGGAGAAAAATACCTGGAGCTTGCAGAAAAAAATAAGGAGCAACATGTGTTTGGATTGGAAAGTGATGAAGGTGGATTTACACCACGTGGCTTTGGCCTGGATATGAGTGAAGTGCAGATAAACAAAGTTGCACAATGGAAAAATTTATTTTATCCTTACGGCGTATATGACCTAGCCGCAGGTGGAAGTGGCTCAGATGTAGGACCGCTTAAAAAAGTTGGCGCGGCACTTGCTGGTTTAAAACCTGATAGCCAGCGTTATTTTGAT
>Ga0123339_10001502_pt1 | contig 16218 bp, 7 predicted proteins | sample lystaG_FD_89956 | JGI IMG/M metagenome (GOLD analysis project Ga0123339, IMG submission 89956) | Glacier valley bacterial and archeal communities from Borup Fiord, Nunavut, Canada, to study Microbial Dark Matter (Phase II) -... | ecosystem: Environmental > Aquatic > Freshwater > Ice > Glacier ... | reverse complement strand
ATAGAGTGCGAAAGAGTGCCATTCCTTTAAGTGGACGGTTGAGCAGCAAGGCTAACCCCAACGCTAACGTGGTTTGTATCGGCACAATCACTAAAGCAAAGAGAGCATTGTTGAGCAGGGCATGACGAAAGCTCGGATCAAACCAAAGCCGCCGATACTGTTCAAGCCCCCAAAACTGAGTCGGCAGAGGAGAACCTAGTCTCAGATTTGTAAACGAAAGAACTAACGCTAACGTAAATGGTAAGACAACAAATAGAAATAATCCTGTCAATGCAGGAGCTACCATACTAATTGCAACGCGAGTATCATCGTTGAGTTTTCGTGTTTTCTGCTCGATCATGGTCGAATTTAGAGGAGGTTGATCTAAAAATAGGAAGATAAGACACTGAGTGAACGTCTGGGTAACCTTGATTATCTTGAAGATCGATCGCGATCTCAGTGGCTGCTTTGTCTAAAGTGGTCTTCACGTCTAGCCCATTGCGAATATCCGCAAAGGCTTGCTCGAAGGTCGATGTGATTACGGGATAGGCAGGTGTTTGAGGACGAGAAACTGTTTGTCCTGCTAGCAGTTGAGACGAGAATAAGGAAAGAGTTCCGCCTTTGGCATAGAGTTGGGATTGTGCAGTTGCACGTTTCGTTCCTGGGACTGCACTGTTTGCGGTTGCGATCGCTAATACTTCATTGGGCTGTAGTAGAAATTCTAGGAATCGTACCGCCGCTTTTGGTTGCTTACTGTTGGTTGTAATGCCCCAATTCCAGGAACCCTGAGCCGTTTTTGAGCCACTTCCAAAGTTAGGCAGCGGCAACACCACTAAGTCATTGCCTGCGGATTTAGCGTAAGTTTGATAGTTCCAATGTCCGCCCCAAGTTAAAGCAACTCTACCACGCTCGAAAGACGCATCATCTAGGTTGGGATCGACATATCCTTTTTGAATCCAGCCCTGAATTTGCTGCATTGCAAACACAGCCGATGAACTGTTTAGGAAGCGATCGACCGAGGGCTGATCGGTGCGACCTCCGGCTGAGTAAATTAGAGGTAAGAACGCGTAGCTGTACCACTCACCACGAGAATTTAGTTTTAAGTCAAGGACTTGTTGATCGGGATCTTGTTTGGCAAGAGCAGCCAGAACTTGGTTAAATTCTTGAGCCGTCCAAGCATCCTGATTACCCTGGGGAATCCGAACACCAGCCGCTTCAAGGCGGCTCCGACGACCATAAAGCCCTAGCCCAGAATCGAAGGTTCCCACTGAGTATAAATGTCCCTTATACGTTCCCTGATTAATGATTGAAGGCAACAAATCTTGCTGAACCTGCGGCGAGAGCAAAGTCTCGATCGGAACAAGATTTCCTTGCCAAATGTAGTTATAGACGGAAGGGCCATCCAGTTCAACCACATCCGGTAAATCTTTTGAGATCGATGCAGATTGAAGTTGAGCATTGTAGGAGCCTTCAGGAATAAAAGTTAGCGCTACTTTGGCTTCAGTTTGCGAGGCGTTAAAGCGATCGACCTGCTGTTCGATCGTCTGTCGTTCTGCGGCTTGCCCTGTGTGAACCCAAACTTGAATCGTGCCTTCTTGAGTTGTATTACTTCTGCACCCAGTGAAGCATAGGAGTAAGGGAATTAGTCTACTGAGTTGGCGCAAGGTTTTAATCATCGTCTTGTGTCTTCAAATCGTGAGGAATAGAGGACTGCGATAGAGAGCTTGTCTGGTATCTAGTTGTGTATGACTAATTTTTACATCGAACCCCACAATGGAAAAAGAGCAAACAGGTGCAAATAAGAGCAGTTAAGGAACATTAGGCTGAAGCTGCCCAGACGGATGCTAGGCTAATTTACATTCACATTTAGATTTAGATTTTATGAGAATCAGTCAGTGGTATGACAGGTTACACAGAATCTGGCAAAGACCTAAATTTGCTCCGATCGGCTTAGGGTTATTGGCGGTTTGCCTAATGTTTATACCTACAACCATTAGGCTTCTACCAGACTGGACGAGATCGAGCTTGATGCCAACTCATACCGATGAAGTCACACTACGTTTTGTGGTGCCAAACGATGAGGCCCAACAGTGGCAGTCTTTGATTGACGAATTTGAAACAGCTCATCCCAACATTGTGATCGATTTGGTAAATCTTCGTGGCCAAGATGCAATCAAGCCGCAAGATCCCAGAGCCGTCAAAAAGCAATATATTGATTCCTTCAATAAGGAAACCCCTCTCTACGACTTGGTTTTCATGGACATTATTTGGGTTCCTCAGTTTGCATCGGAAGGATGGATTCAAGCGCTACCGATGCAAACCACCAACCCGGAGTTGAAGAAATTTCTCAGCGATGATGTTAAGGGTGGAGTTTACAAGAAGAAGCTGTATCGAATGCCAATCCGCTCTGATGTTGGTTGGCTTTATTACCGTGCTGATCTACTCAAAAAGGCGGGGTTGAAGCCACCAGAAACGCTTGACGAGTTGGTGAACCGTTCTCGGAGGCTTCAAACCGAAGAAGTGCCTTGGGGATACCTTTGGCAAGGACGGCAAGCGGAAGCGATCGTAGCCATGTTTGTTGAGGTTCTTCATGGGCATGGCGGGTTCTGGATTGATGAAAAGCTAGACGTGGGACTCGATCGACCTGAAGCGATCGAAGCCGTTCGGTTTTTGCATAAAACGATGTTTGAAGAGAAACCCATTTCTCCTGAAAGACTAACAACCTATCGGGAAGACGAAACACTCAATCTATTCTTAGAAGGTAAGGCAGCCTTCTTGCGAAACTGGTCATATGTTCTGCCGAAAGCCAATCTAGCCGATTCTAATATCCGTAACAATATCGGTGTAAGACCGATGGTTCATGCATCAGGTCGCATGGGTGGGGGTTGTCAGGGAGGATGGGGATTGGGGATTGCCAAAAAGACGCAGTATCCAAAAGAAGCTTGGCAAGCAGTTCAATTTTTCACCAGTGCAGCAGCACAGCGCAAACTCTTTCTTGCTGGCAGCGTTGGATTGCCGACTCGGCGAGAACTATTCAAGGATCCACAATTGGTTAAACGCTACAGTCACTACCCTGCCGTCCTAGACTTCTTTGAGAATCAAAAGCCGCACCCAGTCGTTTTTCGTCCTGCTATTCCCGAATACGCTAAAGCAACTTGCATCTTACAAAAATATCTCCATACTGCCCTGACTCAAAAGAAGCCAGATATTGAAAGGGTAATGAAAAAGGCTGCTGAAGATACTAGGAGTTTGCTTCAAAGTGGGGTCAATAACTGCATCTCTGACAAGCCTTAGTAGACTTCTATCAATCAGCGGCAAATCTCTCGTTCCTTCTCTGTGAGTTTATCCGTCTCTGTGAGGCTATTCTTGATATGTTCACAAGCTTTAGGACGCAAATCTTTTAATTGCCAGAACCATACTTTTGCTGTTTCGCCTGAACTGGCAGTTGCAATCTTGCGATTATCTTGCTTAAAGGTGACGGCGTTGACTGGCTTCGCATGGTCTAAGCGGATCTCTTCCTGTCCGTCGGATCTCTTCCAGACCCTTGCTGTTTTATCATCACTCGCCGTTGCAACGAACTTGTCATCCGAACTAAAAGCGATCGCATTCACTTTACCGCCGTGGCTCAACACTACAGGAGTCACCACATCCTGAGAACACTTTATATCCCAAACACGTCCCCGACCATCTAAGCTACCAGTTGCTAAATATTGTTCGTTGTGACTGAATGCGATCGCAACAATCCCTCCATCATGTTGCAGCGTCATGCACAGTTGCTCCTCTTCCTTAAATTCTTTTGCGTTCTTAAATACTTTTACTTTATTGTCATCACTTGCGGTTGCGATAAAGTTACCCTGCGGACTAAAAGCCACCGCGTTGATTTTACCTTCGTGACTCCAGCTAGTTAAGCGCTGCTGTGTTGCCACATCCCATAACCTTGCTGTATTATCAGCTCCCGCTACTACCAGTCGCGAACCATCAGGACTCAGTGCGATCGCTTCAACAGAACTCTCTGAGGAAAACTGCCAAACTGGACTACTAGCTGCCTTTATCACTCCAGGGACGCTCCACACTCGTACCGTATTATCATCGCTAGCAGTGGCGAAGAACTTGTTATCTCGGCTAAAAGTAATGAACTTATTTACACTCTTATCTCCGCTGATCTCCACGATAGCAGAGTAACCACTGTCTATTTTCCAAAACTGTGCTGTTGTTCTTCCCTGTTTAGGGTCGGAACTTGATATTGCGCTGAATTGTCCATCTGAACTGAGCGCGATCGCAGTTGCAGCCCCTTCAACTTCTGTTGGCTGATCCTCCCTAATTTTCCACAATCGGGCTTTATTATCTAAACTCGCAGTTGCAATCAGCTTTTTGTCTTTTGGACTGAAGGCAACAGCACTCACAAAGTCCTTATGAGGAATGTAAGCGATCATTTTGCCAATGGCACTCACAAAGTCCTTATGAGGAATGTAAGCGATCGGTTTGCCACTCTCGATTTCCCAGACTCTCACTATCTTGTCCATACTTGCAGTAGCGACCCACTTGCTATCATGGCTCAGCGATACAGCCGTGACTGCTTGCTCATGCTGTAACGTTGCGAATGGGCGATCGCTTCCCACCTCCCATATTGCTGCTGTCGTGTCCAAGCTAGCAGTTGCCACATACTTTCCATCAGGGCTGAAGGCAACATCAAGAATCGCGCCTTTATGCTTCAACAACTGCCCAACAGGTTTTCCACTAGCAGTCTCCCAGACTTGAGCAGTCCCGTCAGCACTTGCCGTAACGATTAGCTTTCCATCAGGGCTGAAGGCTAGAGCATTGACGCTACTGCCTTGATTTAGAGGCGAGATTGAATTGCCGCTTGTTACCTCCCAAATCTGAGATGTAATCTGATCTTCACCAGGTTGATTTAGATTAACAGTATCGACAGTTGCGGTGGCAATAAACTTACTATCAGGGCTGAATGCGATCGCATTAACATAAGCTTCAAGTTCCAATGATTGCCCGATCAACTTCCAGCTTTTTCTTTCTCGGATTTCAACAGTATTCTCCTTTGCTATTGCAACGAATTTCACTTCATCATCAGAACTGAAAGCAACCGCATTCACTTTACCAATAACATTACCAATATTATTTGGATGCTTAACTTCTTTGCCACTTGGTACATCCCATACCTTTGCTATACCATCTAGGCTGGTAGACACTAGACGTTTCCCATTGGGGCTAAAGGCAATTGTTTCTACATCATCAAGATGGTTCATATTTGTTTTGAGCAACCGGGGCAAAAGATCTAATTGACGATACAAAACTTGCCCTGCATCTGGAGAGGAGCGTCCCTGATTCTCGAATTGCTGCATTGCCTCCAGTGCTTGCAGTACGCCGATTCGTGGATTGCTAGATTCTTTAGCTTTATCCACAAGTTGAGCAGTTTGCAATCGCTCGGTTTGTTGTTCTGCCATCTGTAATTCTTTCAAAACAAGCACTAGGCTAAATACGAGAATAATCAATAGTGCAAAGTAAATAAACCGCCGAGTTAGTTGCCGAGCTAACCGCTTGATCTTTCGTCGATGTAGTTTGTCGGCGCTAGCAGCTAAAAATCGTTTATCTTCATTGCTGAGATTTTTGTCTTCTGCCCATTCCATTGCTTCTTGAAATTCTGACTCATTTAACAGGCAAGCGTCATTCTGACAACCAGAGGCAAACCACTTGTTTAACTTATCCCCATAGAGACGACGCTTCTTGACTAACTCCTCAGCTACCCAAGTTTGGTTAAAAACCTCGCGATAAATCTGATTATGAATTTTTAACTGATGATGTCGCTCCACTACTAATCCAGAGAGGCACAGCTTCATTTGCTCTGGACTGTGATCGGCAGTAACGTCTTGCTGACGTAGAATTTGCTGATATAGTCCTAGCAGAAAACAGGCTTGCTGATCATTGACCAGAATGCGATCGCGAATATGGCTAAGATGACCTTTTTCATCCTGGAACTCCCAGTTTTGAATGATGCGCGATCTCACAAGTTTCTCAACACATTCCGCTTCATCACCAACTGGAATAAAGTCTTCACTCATCTGGATCAGCGCACAGAGCCTTTGGGTGAGAAAGGGTTGTCCATTTGTCCACTTTAAAACCTGTTTCAAGACAGCTTCAGAATCGCCAATGCCAATTAAGCCCTTTGCTAACGGTTCGGCTTCTTCAAACTGAAACCCTTTGAGTTGAATAGCTTGACCAATATTGAAGGGAGTGAATTCTTTATCTTGAATCAAATCTGAGGGAGTCGCAACCCCGAACAAGGCAAAGGTGAGACGATTGTATTCTGGATGGTCGGCACGGTCATTGCAAAAAGCTCGAATCAAGGCGAAAAAATCATCTACTCGAAACTGTAAACTCAGAACACTATCAATTTCATCAATGAATATGACAATATTCCCAGGAATTCTTACCAATAATACTTCTTCAATAAAATTGCTCAGTCGTTTGACCGGAGAAAGCGCCTTGCGTTCAGTCCACCAAGCTAAACTGACTCCTAAATCGAACTGGTTTACGAGTTCATCGAAGGTATCGGCATACCACTGCTCTGATTGACTCTGGGTGTCACGAACTGAAAAATCAAGCACAGCGCAAGACGTTCCGATCTCTGCTAATCGACTTTCCATCCGAACTCGTAAGCTAGATTTTCCGGTTTGCCGAGAGTTCAACACATAGCAAAACTTTCTAGCCGTCAGTGCCTCATAGAGATCGTGGTCTGCTTGGCGCATGATATAGCTGTTAGCGTTAGAAAATAGTGTTCCACCAACAATATAGCGGTAGGTAGAGTGATCAGTCATACCTTTGTTGAAGTAAGGGGTTGCATTAAGTCAGTTTTGTAGACGATCGCGAAAATAGCGGCGGTATAACTCACAGGATGGCACTACACCCTTTTCCTCTATCTCAACTAATCCCATACTGTATAGCTGAAATACAGAAGCGGATTCAACCTTGATTGGAGTCGTTGAATTCACAATACTCTCGAATGCAGCCGCTAAATTTGAATTCTGTTGAAGTGTGTTCAAAAGCTCTCCTAAATAGTTATGGTAAGGACTAATTTCTGTGGCTGCATTGAAAAAATTGCTCTAGTGTTACCTCTGGATGCATCTTCAGGTAACCCAATGCCTCGTGAACTAGATAAGGATTTCCGCCAATCAAAGCCACCATCTGCTCAACCTGATCCGCTTGCCAGTGCAACTCATACTGCTGAATTAATTCTGTCACCTCCGTTAGATAAAACTTCCGCAGAGAAAAGACGGTGCCAACATTTGCCAGTGGAGAATAATTAATATCAAGCGCACCGTAAACATCTGTAGAGTGAACAATTACGAGTCGCAGATTGCGCCAAGTGCTACCGCTAGCTCTCCTGGCTCTGTCATACCAACTTCTGAGTAATCTACAGAAGTCATCGGCAACGTTATGCTGTTCAAAAACCAGATCTACATCATCCAGAACAAGCACCAGAGGCGTATTGAGATCTGCCCACAAACAGGTTTCAAAATAGCTTGTGCAATTGCTATTGTTACCCAGTCCGTCTTGCCATTTCTCCTCTACTTGATTGGGCAATTCTAAACTGTTACCCACACTAATACAGAACCACTTTAAAAATGTTTGTAAATCTGTAAAAACAGCCCGATCGGCATCCCGAAAGCTCAACGTTACCGATCGATATTGATTCTCTCGTACCTGATTTAACAGGTGTTCGACAAACCAAGTTTTGCCCATCCGATGGGGCGCTTTAACTCGAATTAGCGCGCCTGATTGCGAAAAAATTGTCTCATAACATTGAGATTCAAAGGGCGGGCGTTCTACGTAAAAGTCTGGAGGCCCCGGACTGCGGGGTTCAATGATATCAGCGAGTTTCAACTCAAGAAATCGAGCGATCGCATCGGCAGAATCTCTTCTCACCTTCACACCCCTCAGTAATCTTTTCAAGGTATCAATGCCTACACCCGCCTGAACTGCCAAATCCTCCCGCGTGTAGGGAGTTGCATTATGGTTCTCTCTCCGTTGCTGCCGCTCCTGTAAAACTCTCTCGCCCACGTGACGGTCAACCAGTCGGATGCCTTGTGGAGTCGCCTGAACACTATTGGTTTCGCGCATCGTTTTTAGAACTCAGTCACAACTTAGAGTGTAGCTACTTTATAGTTTAAGAGTCAGGAGCGTTTCGACAAGAGCAGATGACGAAACTTAACTGCACCTTAACTGCACGGATTTTTCTCTACTTGCACAGATCTGCCTCTGCCTAAACTCCCCGCTCTCACCTATGATGCGATCGTCTATCAAGGAGCTATCAATGGGAGTGATGATATGTTTGAATCAGGACAAGTTTTGCAAGAGCAGTATCAACTCCAGCACCCGCTAGGACGCTCTCCCCAAGGGCGACAGACTTGGCTCGCCATAGATTCTGCCACAAACCCCCCAGAAGCCGTCATTCTCAAGCTTTTGGTGTTTACTGAAATGAAATGGGATGACTTGAGGCTGTTTGAACGGGAGGCTCAGGTTCTAAAGAATCTAGATCATCCTCGAATTCCGCGATATCGGAATTACTTCTTAGTAGAGCAGTCCCATTCACAACTTTGTTGGTGGGGATTAGTCCAAGATTATATTCCAGGTCGATCGCTACAAGATCTACTGGAACAAGGAACTCGATGGAGTGAACAAGAGGTTCGCCAGATCGCTGAAGACGTGTTACACATTCTTAACTATTTACATGGCTTAAGTCCTCCAGTTCTCCATCGAGACATTAAACCGAGTAATTTAGTTTTGGATCACGCTCAACAGGTGTGGCTAGTTGATTTTGGGGCTGTGCAAGATCAAGTTGCCGTTACAGGTGTATCGTTTACTGTGGTCGGGACGGTTGGTTATGCGCCGCTAGAACAGTTCTGGGGAAAACCTGTCGCTTCTTCCGATCTATATGCATTAGGTGCGACCTTAATTCACTTACTGACTGGGATTGCTCCTGCTGATTTGCCATACCGTAATTTAAGAATTCATTTTAGCGATCGTATCAGTACCAATTCTAGCTTTATCAGTTGGATTGAAAAACTCACTGAACCTGCCTTAGAAAAACGATTTAGCAGTGTCCATGAAGCCCACGAAGCACTTGAGCAAGGAATAGATTCTGAAATCACCCCTGTCAGCGATAGAATTCAGACAGTTTGTTCTACCCAATCGAGAAAAATTCAATGCATCAGACCTCACATTGTGGTGAAGCAGACCTCTCCACAAATGCTGAAAATAAAGGTTCGTGAATGTTCGCCTAGCATTAATAATAATCGCGATCCTTTGTTTGGGTTCTACTGCGTTTGGGGTTTGATGACCTGCGTGTTGCTGCCGTTTATTGGAGCAGCCTTCGCATTCATCTTTGCGTTCGTCTTAGCTTATTTTGTTTCGAGCAGGATGATTCTATCGGAAGCCAGAAAAATAGATCCCGAAAATGCAAATTCGATTCGGTTTGATGCAGCAGGCAATCGGTTTGAAGTGACCACGCGATCGCGTTTCTCCCCAAGGCGAGAATCAGGGATAATCTCAGCGATTCGCTATCTTTCAATTACTTCGTCTCAAGTGTATATCAGCCAATATGCCTCATACACAGTTTGGGTAGTCACGATTCGAGCCAACCGAAACTACATAGTGAATTGGGGACTAACTGAAGAAGAATGTATTTGGCTAGTGAACGAGATTCAGATTTGGCTTGACGCTAAAAACTAGTGCAGTACAGAGCAGTTAAGGGTAGATACCTCAACCTCAACTGCTCTGTACTGCTCCTGTTCAAAGCCTCAATAACTGTATATTCTTGGGCAATAGAGATGATGACAGGTGCTTCTGATAGCAACGCTTTGATCGTTTCAAACCGAAAAAGTAGAAGCGATGACCATCTAGCAACAGGTGAACTAACATGGTTGCACAAACGGACATCTACGCGCTTAACCTGCCCTGGGATAAATCCCCGTTGAGTCTTCTTGAAGACGAACAGAAATTACATTTTCGGCAACACGCTCAAGTCAGCCGTCATACGATCGGAGAAGTGCTTTGGTCGAGTCAAACACCCGGCAGCCAACTACTGCTGCTGACTGGAAAGGTTCGCCTGGTGCAAGAGAAAGGAACCTCAGCCCTAGAACCTGGAAAGTCAGTTTTGCTCAAGCCAGGAGACTGGTTTGGCGATGCTCTAGAACTGACCGGACAGTGGAAAGCGAGAGCCGCTAGTAAAGAGGTCGTTGTCGCCTTTTGGCAGTCTGATCTTTGGCAGGAAGCCGACTCCCCAACACTGCATGAGGTTTGGGCAGACTTGCGCTGGCGCTATCAACCGTTCGATCCACAACTGCCGCATCCAGCATCGGGCTATCCTTATGTCTTTAGCCTCAACAGCGCCGCCGCTTGCCTAACAATGGTGACGCAGCATCTTCAAACTCCCATACCGCTCAAACAAGTGCAGCGGCAAGTAAGGGGAGAAACGGCTCAAAACTTGGTGGCAGCGGCGGAAACGATGGGGCTTCAGCTACATCACATTCTGCAAGTGAGTTGGGTGGGACTCGATCGGCTAGCCTTTCCAGCCCTGCTGCACTGGCGGCAAGAACACTGGGTTGTGGTGTATGAGGTGAACGGCGATCGAATGGTGATTGCCGACCCGCTAAATCGCCATCAGCGTTGTGAGAGTGTACCGCGTAAGATGGTCGAAGCGGTGTGGGATGGGCAACTCTGGCTGGTGCAACCCGTACCCAAAGCTGAATCGTTTAATCTGCGTTGGTTTATCCCCGCCGTGTGGCACTATCGCAAACTGTTAGGGGAAGTGCTGTTAGCCTCGCTAGTGCTGCAAGTGTTGGGGCTAGCGACCCCGATGCTAACGCAGGTAATCATTGACAAGGTGATTGTGCATGAGAGCTTATCAACGCTGCATGTCGTCGCGATCGCGCTTCTTGGTGTAGGCATTTTTGAAGCACTTTTGGGCATCATCCGCCTCTTTTTGTTTACTCACACAGCACGTCGTCTGGATCTAAATTTGTCGTCACAGCTCTTTCGCCATCTGTTAGAGTTGCCCCTGGCTTATTTCGAGGCGCGGCGAGTCGGAGACACGGTGGCACGGGCGCAGGAATTGGAGAACATTCGCCAGTTTTTGACGGGAACCGCTTTGACGGTAGTGATTGATGCCGTTTTTATGGTGGTCTATTTAGGCTTAATGCTGTTCTACAGCCCAAAACTAACCTTGGTCAGTTTGGCAGTGATTCCCGCGTTAGTCGGACTGATGTTATTCACCACTCCGATCTTGCGAACCTGGCTGAATGAGTCATTTAATCGTCATGCGGATAGTCAATCTTTTTTGGTAGAGACAGTTTCAGGCATTCATGCGATCAAAGCTCACTCGGCTCAGTTGGCAACGCGAGAACGCTGGGAGGGATTGTTTGCTCGCTACGTGCGGACTAGTTTTCGCGCCTCTACTTTGTCGAATGTCGATGGTCATGTCGGCGAGTTTTTGACCAACCTTTCAGAACTGATGATTCTCTGGTTTGGGGCAATGTTGGTGATCGAACATCATTTAACAATCGGAATGCTTGTCGCCTTTCAAATGCTGTCAGCTAAGGCCCTCTCGCCGCTTCTCCACCTAGCTCAACTGTGGCAAAGTTTTCAGCAAGTGTTGCTGTCGGTCGATCGCATCGGTGACATTCTTAATGAAGCGCCAGAAGCAGCAACAGACACCGGGTTAGTGCTGCCGCCAATTCAGGGTCAAGTTAGCTTCGACCAGCTATTTTTCCGCTATCAGCCAGACCTCGAAGATGTGCTAAAAGGCATCTCGGTTGATCTAAAACCGGGTATGTTTGTGGGCATTGTGGGGCGGAGTGGCTCTGGTAAAAGCACTTTGTCGAAGCTGATTCAACGCTTGTATCAACCTCGATCGGGGCGAATCTTACTCGATGGTTTTGACATTAAAGGGGCCAATCTAGGATCTTTACGTCAACAAATTGGAGTTGTATTACAGGACGATTTTCTCTTCAACGGCACGGTCTTCGACAATATCACGTTCAACAATTCTGACATCTCACCCGAACAAGTGGTTGAAGCTGCAAAGATGGCAGCAGCTCATGACTTTATTTCGGAACTGCCCCAAGGCTATGAAACCTCGATCGGAGAACGCGGCACTGGGCTGTCGGGTGGACAACGACAACGATTAGCCCTGGCACGAGTCTTCCTCTCGAAGGCACCGCTTTTGATTCTCGACGAAGCCACCAGCGCCTTGGACAGCGAAACGGAGCGCCAGATCTTGCAGAATTTGCAGCGAGTTCGCAATGGACGCACTGTGTTGATGATTACGCACCGCTTTGCGCCGCTTAAATACGCCGATCGAGTTCTAGTGCTCGAAAAAGGGGTGCTGATCGAGCAGGGTTCGCATCAGGAGTTATTGCAGCAACAGGGCATCTATTGGGCGCTGCATCAACAGCAACAAGCAGCAGCTTAATTTTCACCATTAACAGCCAACACCTTACATTGGAGAACCACCATGAAACGCGATTCTTATTCAGACCAACAAGCTCATACAAGCTTTCAACCCCAATCGTCTCAACCTGCGATCGAGCCAACTCAGCTTAGTCAGCCTGTTCATCACAGCAGTTCTACAAGCGATGTGGGTGCCAAATGGTTGAACAAAGCGAGTGGCTGGATGGCTGACAAATTGCAAACCGCACAAAATTTTGTGAATGATTCAGGCGGCACGATCGCACCTGATCAGATTCTTCCCGCTTTGAAAGGAACTGCGAAACCAGCACTATCTCAGGCTGATCGAACGAATCAACCGCTTGTAGGTGTGATTGATGCGGGGTTTGGCACCAATGAGCATGGCGGCAAAATGGTTGCAGCGATTCAGAAAGAGAATCCGCAGGCAAAGATTTGGCAAGGGGGCGGCGTTGGCACAGGGAGCGGATTAGAGTCGCTCACTGAGTTTGTCGATGTGGCTAAGGCAACAGGGCAGCGTGCGGTTGCTAACCTCAGCTTTGATTTAACCGAAGTGCATCCAGACGGCAGCAGCTCGACTCGCGCTCAATTGACGGCTAAAGAACAGTCTGCCTTATCCTATGCTCGTGACAATGGGGTGTTAGTGGTCGCATCATCGGGCAATCAAGGCGGTGCGATGTCCGCTTTAGGGCAAGCTTCTCAACCGTCTGACAATCTAATTGTAGTCGGTGCAGCGAAGGGGGGCGATCGCGCTTCCTATTCCAGCTATGGCAACGGCTTAGATCTGGTTGCAGATGTGGGTGTTGCGGGAACTTCATCGGCGGCGGCAACCGTGACGGGCACGATCGCCAAACTATGGAACACCAATCCGGGATTAAACAGTCAACAAGTCGAGCAAATGCTCACTACCACTGCCACCGATTTAAAGACTCCTGGCTGGGATGCTGAAACGGGCGCGGGGTTGCTGAATTCGGGGGCAGCGATCGCGCTGGCAACACACACCGCTCCTGAAGCGATCGTCTTTTCTGGCGCTCAGTTAATTCAGCAAGTGCCTGGATCTTTGGGTGGCGCGACTTGGGAAAGTCGGAATGGTGCTGTGGCAAGTGAGCGATCTGCTGGATTTGGCGATTGGTTGAAGGATAACGCCCACGGCGTTTTGGATGTAGCTGGATTTATTCCAGTAGTCGGAGCCGTTGCAGATGTCGCCAATGCAGGCTTGTACGCTGTCGAAGGTGATCATGCGAATGCGGCACTGTCTGCTGTTGCCGCTGTTCCTGGTATCGGTGATGCCGCCGCTGCCGTAAAGCTTGCCAACCGAGGCGTGCAGGCAGTGCAGGCTGCCAACCGAGAGACACGCGCTCTCGTCCCGAGTCGGTTCCGTCCAAGCAGCCCTCCGAGTCGTCCCCCCACAAGTCCGACTTCAACTGGAGACGCAGCATTGAAGCAGATCGGAGCACTAGCCCAGGCTAAACAAAAAACTCTGGTTCACGCAGCCAACCCATCCCTTATTACTGGAGGAATCCAAGGAGCCAAATTAGGAATGAGGATTGGAGCACCAACTCAGGCTAACAAAAAAGCACCCAATAACGGCTTTGACAATGAATTCAGACGCCTTGCCCGAGATTATCAATTAGACCCCCGTAAAGGACTTTGGGATACGTTAGGAGATGTCGTTTCAAAGTCAACAAGACTAGATGACCGAAAATATCTTCCGGGTCTTGATCATCCAGTTGGGCACTTTATTCAGGACTATGATGTAGGGTCCGGTAAATTCCTTTGGGAAGGGGGGGCAAGCCTCGTTTCGTTGGCAAGCAACCCAGCAGTGCAATCTCTTAATCCCCTCACTCCCGGAACGGCATTAACAAACTTCACACTTCGTCCCAAAGAAACCACCCAGGCATTCAAAGATATGGGGGCAGGGTTCGTTTCGTTAGTAAGCAACCCAGCAGTGCAATCCCTCAGTCCCCCAGCCGCATTAATAAACTTCACACTTCGTCCTCAAGAAACCAACCAGGCATACAAAGATATGGGTGAAAGCATTATCAAACCCTATGCAGATGCAATCAAGAGTGGTCATCCAGCGGAAGCATTGGGTCGGCTTGCTGGAGAGATCGGGACGCTGGTCCTACCTGGTGGTGAAGCAGGCGCGGGTGCCGCTAGAGCTGCTAGTATAGCTGCCGCTGCCGCTAAAGCTAACCGCCTAGCTGTCGCTGCTGCTAAAGCTCGTAAACTTGGTGAGATCTTTGGACGACGCGATGCTGCTCTACCAAGCAAGCCTCCTGTTGGTAGTCAGATTACCCCAAAACCCACTGAAATGCCAGTGCCTCTAAGGGCTACTCAATCCCCCAGACCTGACTTGTTACCTGAAACTCCACCTAGAGCAGGTGGAACTCCCTCTGGAAGTAGAACCCAACCATCTCAGGAAGCCTCTACTAGTCGCTCAACAGCAGGTAACCGCGATCGCGAACCCGTTGTGGCTGGAGGAGGCAATGGTGGGACTCGTCCTTCTAGCCCATCTACCGCCGCCGCAACACCGGGTGCCGCCACACGCAATCGAAACTCTCGTGCTGACTCAGCACCCGCACCTCGGTCAGGCGGTTCCGGCAATAGCAACCAACCCCCTCAAGACCCACCTACTGGCGGTGGTGATTCTCCTTCAACCTCCAACTCTGAGCCAAATGATCCAAATAAACCTTTAAGTACTACTAATGGAACTAGCAATATTCCCCCTCAAGGAGATTATCGCGATTCTCAAGGTCGCTTTGCACCAGATCCAAACTCCTCTGGTACAGCGCAGACAAGAGATAGAGAGCGAGAGTTTACTGATATGTTCAGAGGAGAGCAGGCTCGTATCATCGCAAGTGATGATACGCATCCATTACATTTCCTTCTCAATGAAGGGAAGTTAGTTGAGGACGTAGATGCAGGTCACACAATGATGCATGCTAGTGGTCGACGAGAAATGTTGGCTTTAGAGGATAGGTCTCTTAACAGAAACAGCTATCAGGAATTACAAGATCTGAGACAAGGAGAACCACGTAGAAAGGAGGCTATAGAAATTGGTGGTGTAACTGTGGAACTAAACTCTGCAAAGAAATGGGAGAACGAGGGTAACCTTCCGAAAGGTACAGTCGAAAATGCATTGTCACGCCCTGGCTGGACAAAAGATTTAAGGATCAATGATAGAGGGGCAGAGGTAGCCGAAGCTACTGGTCGTTTCAGTGAAGCACAAATTAAGCGACTCAGGGAAATTGCTGACCCTAGTAAGGCTGCTGCTATTAACAGGCTATCGTCAACGGATCGCCAGCTTTATAGAGACTACTACCAGGCGCTTATGGACTCCAGACCCAAAGTTACAAAGGGTAGGCCCGAGCACTAAAAACACTACGACATTACTCTGGACATCGCGACATCAGCATGACCAAGATCTATGACTTCTCCAAGAAGTAGCAGTAGGGTGGGTAATGCTCACTCCACAACCGAGATTAAACCTTCACGCTTTGAGCAAATTTGTCAACGTTTCGAGTTGTAAGCTGAAACTTTCAAGTTTGGAACGCCATCGTTTGAGTTCAGAGCAGCAACTTTCGAGTTCAGAACTCCATTTTCCCAATTCAAAACAACAACGATCGCATTTATAACCTCAGCTTCCAGACTCAGATCTCAAACGATCGAGTCTAAGCTGCCGGTCAAGCTACTCCAGGAGAAAGGCATCATGAAAACTCCATCAATCTCTGTGCAACGACAGCAGACCAAGGTTCAACT
>Ga0123339_10001501_pt1 | contig 16220 bp, 12 predicted proteins | sample lystaG_FD_89956 | JGI IMG/M metagenome (GOLD analysis project Ga0123339, IMG submission 89956) | Glacier valley bacterial and archeal communities from Borup Fiord, Nunavut, Canada, to study Microbial Dark Matter (Phase II) -... | ecosystem: Environmental > Aquatic > Freshwater > Ice > Glacier ... | reverse complement strand
TCGCTGTTTGCCGACAGTGCCGCACAGAGCGTCGGCACGTCGGTGTTGAGCGTCCCCGCCATCGACCGCACGGTCAGGGGCACGAGGTACGACGCGTTGGTCGCCCCCCGGTAGGGGTGCGGAGTGAGGTACGGCGCGTCGGTCTCCACCAGCAGGTGCGTGAGCGGCGTCACGGCCAGTGCGTCGCGCAACCGGTGCCCGTTCTTGAAGGTCACCGTGCCCGAGAAGGACAGCATCAGCCCCAGCTCCACGGCCCGTCGCGCCATCGAGAGGTCGCCCGAGAAGCAGTGCAGCACAGTCCGGTCGGGGACACCTTCCTCGGAAAGGATCCGCAGCACGTCCTCGTGGGCATCGCGGTCGTGGATCTGCAGCGCCTTGCCCGTGCGCTTGGCCAGGTCGATGTGCCAGCGGAACGCGTCCTGCTGGGCCGGCACTCCCTCTGTCCCGGTGCGGAAGTAGTCGAGCCCGGTCTCGCCGATCACCCGCACCCGGGGGTGCTGGGCCAGCTGCTCGATCTCGGCCAGCTGCCCCGCCAGCTCTCCCGATACCGCCAGTCCGGGAATCTCGTTGGGGTGCAATGCGACCCCACCGAGCAGAGAAGGGTGCTCGTCGACGACCTTCACCGTCCAGCGCGCCGACTCCACCTCGCACCCGATCTGCACGACCCGGTCGACCCCGACCGCCGCAGCCGCGGCCAACGCCTGCGTGACACCCAGGCCGGGCGACCCGTCGCGGTCGATGTCGAGGTGGCAGTGGTTGTCGACGACGGCGATCGGCAGGCGGTCAGGAGCCGCCGGACGCTCCCCCGGTGGTGTGCGCGACGACGGCTGCGGGCTCATGCGCCAGCCCCCTCCGCCGCCTCCACCGCCGCGCCCGCCGCGGCCGCCGCGCCTGCCGCAGGTGCGCCCGCCGGCCCTCCCTCGTCAGGCAGGTCGAACTTGCGGAACACGGGGCTCGGCTTGCCGATCGCCGTCCCCACGACGACGTCGCGGGGCCCCCAGACCGGCGTGGCCGAGTAGTCACCGGTGATGACGGGATACCCCGGCCCCCCGTCGAGGTCGTCGACCTCGTCGATGCGTGGCATCGGCACGAGGTCGCCCTCACCACCCAGCACCCGGTGGATCGCGTTGGAGGAGTGGGGCAGGAAGGGCGAGATCATCGTGTTGAGGTCGCTCACAGCCTGCGCCAGCACGTGCAACACGGTACCGAGGCGCTCCCGCTGGTCGTCACCCTTGAGCCGGAACGGCTCCGTCCTCGAGACGTAGGCGTTGGCCTCACCCACCAGCCGCATCACCTCGGCGATGGCCGAACGCACCCGCTGCCGCTCGAGCAGCCCCCCCACGACCGCGAAGCCGTCGCGCACCGCGGCGAGCAGCTCGTCATCGACCGGCTCCAAGGGACCAGCAGCCGGGATCTCGCCGTACGACTTGTGGATCATCGTCGCGGTGCGGTTGACGAGGTTGCCCCACCCGGCGACGAGCTCGCTGTTGTTGCGCTGCACGAACGCGGTCCAGGTGAACTCTGCGTCCTGGGTCTCCGGGCCGGCCGCGCAGATGAAGTAGCGCAGGGGGTCGGGACCGTAGTCGGCCAGCACGTCGCGCACCAGCACCACGTGCCCGCGTGAGGAGGAGAACTGCTCGGTGCCCATCGTGAGGTACTGCGACGCGACGACCTCGGTCGGCAGGTTGAGCACTCCGAAGATGCCGGGCTCACCACCCTTGTCGCCCTTGCCGGCGTAGGCCAGTAGCTCGGCCGGCCACACCTGCGTGTGGAAGGTGATGTTGTCCTTGCCCTGGAAGTAGAACGACTGCGCGTCGGGGTCGTTCCACCACTCGCGCCAGCGCTCGGCGTCGCCGGTGCGCCGCGCCCACTCGACCGACGCCGACAGATACCCCACCACGGCGTCGAACCACACGTAGAACCGCTTGTTGGGCTGCTCGACCCACCCGGCGATCGGCACCGGGATGCCCCAGTCGAGGTCACGCGTCATCGCTCGTGGCCGCACGTCACCCAAGAGGTTCTTGCTGAAGTTGAGGACCGACGGGCGCCAGGTGCCGTTGGCCTCGCGCTCGGCCAGCCACTCGCCGATGGCCCCGGCGAGTGCAGGGAGGTCGAGGAAGAAGTGCTGGGTCTCGCGGAACTGCGGCGTCTCGCCGTTGATCCTCGACCGCGGCTCGATCAGCCGCGACGGCTCGATCTGGTTGCCGCAGTTGTCGCACTGGTCACCCCGGGCCTGGCCGTACCCGCAGATGTAGCAGGTGCCCTCGATGTAGCGGTCGGGCAGCGTGCGTCCCGTCGACGGGCTGATCGCGACGAGGTCGGTCTGCTCGAGCATGTAGCCGTTGCGCCAGTCGCCCGTGAAGAGCTCCTGAGCGACCGCGTAGTGGTTGCGGGTCGTCGTCCGCGTGAAGAGGTCATAGGCCAGGCCCAGCCCCGTGAGGTCCTCGACGATGACCCTGTTGTAGCGGTCGGCGAGCTCGCGGGCGGTCACACCCTGCTCGTCCGCGGCGACGAGGATCGGCGTGCCGTGCTCGTCGGTACCCGACACCATGAGCACGTCGTGTCCGGCCATCCGCATGTACCGGCTGAAGACGTCGGAGGGCACACCGAAACCGGCGACGTGACCGATGTGGCGCGGGCCGTTGGCGTAGGGCCAGGCGACGGCGGACAGGACCTTGCTCATGCCCCGATCCTAGGTGTCGGGTCCAGCGGCTTCTCCTCCCGCTCGCCCGAGGCCCGCGCGAGGAACGGCCCCAGCAGCTCGGGGTCGACCGCCAGCGCCAGCGCGACCCCGGCGTCGAGCGGCACGTCGTATGCCGTGTAGCTCTGCTTCCCGGCGGCCGTCGTCGCGAGCACGTGGGCCAGCCCCACCCGCCGCTGGAAGAAGGACTGGTGCACCCGCCAGCCGATCACCCCATCGCGGGCCAGGACGTCGCGGCGGCGCACGAACGTGCCCTGCTGCACCACGAGGTGATGAGCCGAGAGGTGGTGGCCGAGCCCGGCGTACCGGTCGTTCGCCAGTGGCGGCACGGTGAGCAGGGGGAGCGTCGCCACCAGACCGACCCAGATCGGCAGGTCGAGCCAGACGACGAGGCCCCAGCCGGCGGCCCCGACGAGCAGCGCCGGCCAGAGCGCGCGGGTCCACCGTCGCCGACGCGCCACCGGGCCGTGCGGAGTCAGCTCAGCCGTCAGCGCCTCGCGGTCATCCACCACCTGCGCCGCCACCGCATCGACCACCGCCCGCGGAGCCGGGGGGGCGAGCCACGAGCTGCCCCGGTCCCTCTCCTTGCGCGACAGGCCGGTGGTGATGGCCTGCAGGCGGGCGCCGTGGGCCACCCGCAGGCCGAGGGGCTGCCCGAGCTCGACCCCGCGCAGACGCCTCTCCTCGATGCTGGTCTCGCGAGTGGTGATCAGGCCGCGGGTGACGTGCAGGGTGCCCCCGCTGTGACGGGTCAGCCGGAACCCCCAGAACTGCAGGGCGTAGCCGATGACGGCGAGGGCCGACACGAGCACCACGAGACCGACCACCCCGGCCGCGACGTCGAGCCAGATCGGGTGCTGCCCCAGGGTGTCGACGGTGCCGCCGAGGTCGGTGCGCTCGAGATAGCGCTGGACGAACTGGTTGGCGAAGCTGAAGATGGCCAGGGCCGAGAAGACCCCGGTGAGGGTCAGCGGGGCAAAGAGCATCCACCGCGGGTCGAACCGCAGCAGCTGGGTCTCCGTCCCTCCCTGCTCCCCGACCTGCTCACCGACCTGCTCACCGGCCGGGTTTAGTGGGGGCGGCAGGTCGGCCACGGGCGCACCGACCGGCGCCGGCAGGTCACCCGTCACGCCGACCTTGCGACGGTGGATGAGCTCCTCGCGCATCCGCCGCGCCTGCGCCAGCGGCAGCGCGTCGAGCACCAGCCGCTCCCGGGAGGTGCCAGCCGTGCCGATCTCGACCCTCGCGAGCCCGAGGAGGCGGTGGAAGATCGGGGCGGTGACGTCGACCGTGCGCACCCGGTCTGCGGGAGTGGCGATCAGCTGCTTTGTGACCAGCCCCTTGCGCAGCTCGATCTGGTCGGCCTCGATGCGGAAGCGGGTCGTGGCCCACCGCAGCACGCCGACGCCCACCGCGACCGCGAGCACCGCGAGCTCGAACCACTGCCCCCCGGAGTCCTGGCTCTGCCCGACGATCACCGCCCCGACCAGCGCGGGCAGGAAGCGGATGACCTCCTGCACGGGGTGGATGAGCAGCATCCGGGGGTCGAGCCTGCGCCACGGCGTGTGCAGGTCCGCCGGCAGCGCCTGCGCCGTGGCCGGGTCGCCGTACGGCGCGCTGCCGCTCACGTCGCGTCGCCGGTCTCGGCGACCGTCGCCTCGGTGAGCTCGTCGACGAGCCGGCGGGCGTCCTCGACGTCGAGGCCCTCGATCCGGAGCGGCCCGGCGGCCGAGGCCGTGGTGACCGTGACGGACGCCAGACGGAAGAGCTGCGAGAGCGGTCCGCGCGAGAGGTCGACCGTCTGGATGCGTGAGATCGGGGCGATCCGCCGCTCCTGCGAGAGCCAGCCACGCTGGGTGTAGACGGCGGTGGGTGTGGTCTCCCACCGGTGCACCCGGTAGCGCCACTGCGGCATGACGGCCGAGTACGCGACGGCGACCACCAGCCACAGCGCACCGACCAGCAGGTGTGGCGTGCGGGAGCCGTCCGACGTGTCGTCGAAGATCCACCACGCCACCTGTCCGGCCAGCAGCACCAGCTCACCCAGGATCGACTCGGTGACCCACATCAGCCGCGCCCGTGGGCTGACGAGGTGCGCCGGATCACGCAGCCGAGGCGGCGCCTCGGCGCCCGATGCGTTGGTCACTGCGCCACCGTATGCGATCCGTCACGATGTGCCTGCGCTGCTCCGCCCCGTACGGCAGTCGTCGCTGGCTGGATCGCCCGTATGCCTGTCCGCGCGTCTCGCGCCGTGTCGCGGCCGAGCGACTGTGGTCACCCATCCGGTCCCTCGGTCTGACCTTTCGGATGACGTCCATTCGCCAAGCGGGAGCGATTGTGTCGCTACCATTTCGGGAGGTGACTCTTCACGATGAAGGAGTGCGATGGCCGCGCAAAGGGCGCTCGTGGTGGAGGACTCTCCGGAGTTCGCCGTCCTGAGCACACGCCTGCTCGAGTCTGAGGGATTCGACGTCACCGTCGCCGTCGACGGCGAGCGGGGGGTGTCGGCAGCCCGGGAGACCCGACCCGAGCTGGTCCTGCTCGACGTGACGCTGCCCGGTCTCGACGGTTTCGAGGTGTGCCGCCTCATCCGCTCGTTCTCGGACTGCTACGTCGTCATGGTCACGGCCCGCAACGACGAGTTCGACCGTGTGCTGGGCCTGTCGGTGGGCGCGGACGACTACGTCACCAAACCCTTCTCGGCCCGCGAGCTCGCAGCCCGGATCAAGGCGATGCGGCGCCGGCCGCGTCTGCCGGCCCAGACGCCGACCCGGTCGTTCAACGGTCTCGAGGTCGACCCGGCGGCTCGCGAGGTGCGCCATCTCGGCCACAGCGTCGAGCTGACCAAGATCGAGTTCGACATCCTCGACCTGCTGACGAGCGAGCCCCGCCGCACCTTCGAGCGGGCCCAGCTGATGGACCTCGTGTGGGGTACCGAGTGGCACGGCGACGAGCACGTGATCGTCGTGCACGTCGGCAACCTGCGACGCAAGCTCAGCGAGGGCGCCACCACCCAGCGCTTCATCCGCACGGTCCGCGGGGTCGGCTACCGCTTCGACCCCACCGGTGGCGGCCAGCTGCAGGTCGTGACGCCGTCCCCGTCCTGACCCCCAGGTAGCCAGAGAATCACCTCGACCCCCCGGGGTCGGGGTGATTCTCTGGCTACCCATGGGGGGCGCGGTCACGGGCTCAGCCGAGCCGGGCCAGCCACTCGCGCAGCGCCAGCGTGCTCACGGCGGCGCAGGCGTGCACCCCGGCGACCATCTCGTCGACGTCGTTCGAGGATGCGTCCTTCGCCTCGGACTCCAGCCCCCCGCAGAGACCCTCGAGGGCGCGGACGCCGAGAAGGGCGCTGCTCGAGCGGAGGCTGTGGGCGACCCGGTGCAGGTTCTCACGTCCACCGTCCACCCCGTGGGCCAGGGCTGCCAGCCGGCCCGGCATCTCGTCGAGGTAGAGCCCGACGATCTGGCGCCCGACGTCGGCACCACCGGTCTCGGACACCAGTCGATCGAGGGTCGCCGGGTCGAGGACGGCCCGCTGGGTGTGCTCCATGGACACCATGATCCGCCCCCGACAGGGGCCCCCGTCGGTGGCTTGAGCAGATCTTGAGGCTGACTGGACCAACACCTGAGGTGAGTCGGCGATCCTTCGGACATGAGCACCACCACGGCCCCGACGACCAGATCGTCACAGCTGCTCACGGCCGTGCGCATCGCCGTCCTCCTCCTGCTCGCGACGGCCCTCTCGACGCTCACCGGGTGCGGGCTGACGTCGTCGGGGGCCGCCTCCGGCACTGCCTCGGCCGCCGGCGCCGGCTACCGCGTCGTGACCACGTCGACGGTCCCGACGGGCCAGGCGCTACCCGCTCCTACCGGGCCGGTCGTCCTCACCGTCAGCGGTCACCTCGGGTCCGGCGTGACGCGGCCGGTGCGCCTCGACCTGGCGGGGCTGGAGAAGCTGGGCCTCGTGGAGTACTCGGCGATGGACAAGCAGGCCGAGGGTCGGCGCGCGACGTTCCGGGGCGTCCTGCTCAGTCGCCTGCTCGCCGCAGTCGGCGCCGACCGCGCCACCCGGCTGCATACCGTCGCCGTCAACGACTTCGCCGTCGACATCCCGGTCTCCGACACGGCCGCGTTCCCCGTGCTGCTGGCGACCACTGTCGACGGGAAGCGGATGCCGGTCGACCACTACGGGCCCGTGCGGGTCATCTACCCCACCGACGGCGCGACCCTCGACCCGGCGGTCTACGACCCGCGCTGGATCTGGCAGCTCACCAGCATCGTGGTCGAGTAGGTCGGGTCGATGACGATGCGCATCTCGACGCGCGCCTGGACGCGCCGCTCGGTGCGCGGGGTCCGCGAGACCGTCGGTGAGCCCTTCTGGCCCACCCTGGCCTTCCTGCTCGTGCCTGCCGTGGTCCTGCTGGTGCTCACGGTGCTGCTCAGCCTCATGGGGGCGCGCTCCACCATCGCCCTGAGCTCGGACGCCCAGATCACCCAGGCCGCCGACGACGGCAACGTACGGACCCTGTCCCAGGTGCAGCGGGAGCTCCTGCGCCTCGAGATGTCGCTGACGGCCGACCGCACGTCCAGCGCCGATCTCGAGCTCCACCGGGCTCTCACGGCCCAGCGAGTGCAGGAGGGCACCCTCGGCTACCAGGGTCAGATCCTCTGGGACGGGTCGCTGCTCGGCCGCTCGCGGGCGCTCGCCAACACCTGGGAGAGCACGGTCGAGCCGGCGGTGCGCAGCGTGATCGCCACCCCAGTGCCGACCGCCGTCGCCCGGCAGAACGTCATCTCCCGGCTCGGGGAGCTCGAGCTCGGCTACAACCAGCTCGTCTCCGACGCCGAGAACCGTCGCAAGCTCGAGGCCGAGGACGCCGACCTGGCGACGGCACAGCTCGTCTCGGGCAGGCGCTGGCTCCTGTTCGGGCAGCTGACCACCCTGCTGTCGTTCGTGGCCATGGTCGCGGGGATGGTACGGGTGCTGCAGCGGGCCGGGGCCCAGAAGCGACGGGCCGCAGCCGACCTGGACCTCGCCCGCTCGACCCTGCAACGCCAGGCGATCGCCTTGCAGACGACCGACAACCTCGTCGTCGTCTCCGACGCGGACGGCCTGACCGAGTGGGTCAACGACGCGTTCGTCAGACACACCGGCTGGGAGGCCGACGACGTCGTGGGAACGGTACCGGGCCATCTTCTGCAGGGTCCGGGGACCGACCCCGTGACGGTCGGCTTCATTCGCGAGCGCCTCGCGGCACAGGAGGGGTTCACCTGCGAGATCCTCAACTACACGCGAGCGGGCTCCCCTTACTGGGTGCAGCTCGAGATGCGACCCATCCGCGACGACGCGGGTCGCGTCGACGGCTTCGTGGCCGTGCAGACCGACATCACGACCCGCCGCGAGGCCGCCGACGCCCTGCGCCGGGCCATGGAGGCCGCGGAAGAGAACGCCCTCGCCAAGGCCAGCTTCCTGGCCAGCATGAGCCACGAGATCCGCACCCCCCTCAACGCGGTGCTGGGCCTGACCGAGCTCCTGCTAGACACGCCGCTCGCGGCCGAGCAGCGGCAGTACGCCTCGACGGCGCACCACTCCGGTCGGCTGCTCCTGGCCCTGCTCGACGACATCCTCGACTACTCCGCCCTCGACTCGGGCAAGGTGGCGATCGCTCCCACACCTCTCGACGTGACGACGATCCTGCAGGACGTGGAGCAGATGCTCCGTCCGTCGGCCGCGCAGAAGGGCCTCACGCTCACGCACACGGTTGCCCCCGAGGTGCCCGCCCTCGTCTGCACCGACGGCAACCGGCTGCGCCAGGTGCTCATCAACCTCGTGGGAAACGGTCTGCGTTTCACCCCGGCGGGCGAGGTGAGCATCGACGTCTCGTTCCGGGAGCAATACGAGGACCACGAGGACCGAGAGGACAGCGACGACCACGAAGCCCACCGGTTCGGACTCCTCAGCCTCGCTGTCCGCGACACCGGGATCGGCATCCCGGCAGACCGTCTCGAGCGCATCTTCGAACCCTTCTCGCAGGGTGACCCGTCGACCAGCCGCACCCACGGCGGCACCGGGCTCGGCCTAGCGATCTGCACCCACGTCGCCACCCAATTGGACGGAGAGCTGACCGTCACCTCTGAGCCCGGGGTGGGATCGACCTTCACCTTCACCGTGCCGGTGGGCAGGTGCGTCGTCAGCACCGTCGAGCCCGCTCCGCCCTCGTCGGCACCCGTCGGGCTCGACACCGAGCTGCGGGTGCTGCTGGCGGAGGACGACCCGGTCAACCGGCTCGTGGCCCTGCACATGCTGCGCCGGCTCGGAATCAACCCCGACGTCGCCGTCGACGGGCGGGAGGCCTTCGAGCTCGCGACGGCCCGGACGTACGACGTCGTGCTCATGGACGTGCACATGCCCGGCACCGACGGGCTCGAGGCCACGCGGCTGATCCGCGAGCACCTGAGCGAGCCGCCCAGGATCGTGGCGCTCACGGCCAACGCACTCGACGGCGACCGCGAGCGGTTCCTGGCCGCGGGCATGGACGGCTACATCAGCAAGCCCTTCACCCTCGACCACCTCGCCTCGGTGCTCGGTCGCCCCACGGTGCCCGTCGGCTGAGGCCCGCTCGTCAAGCCCTGGCGCCCACCGCGGCGTCGTACAGGGCCTTCTTCGACAGGCCGGTCGCGAGCGCGACGTCAGCGCAGACGTCCTTGAGCCGTTCGCCGGCAGCGACCCGCAGGGCGATGCCGGGCACGACCTCCGCCACGGTGCTCTCGCGGGCGGGCGCCCCGGCGACCACGACGGTGATCTCCCCCTTGACCCCCAGCGCGGCCCACGTGGCGAGCTCGGCGAGGCCGCCCCGGCGCACCTCTTCCCACGTCTTCGTCAGCTCGCGGCAGACCGCTGCGGGGCGGTCGGCACCGAAGGCCTGCGCCATGGCCTCGAGCGTCGCGTCGATGCGGTGCGGCGCCTCGAAGAAGACCATCGTGCGCCGCTCGTCGGCGAGCTGGGCGAGCCCGCGGGCCCGCTCATTCGGCTTGCGCGGCAGGAAACCCTCGAAGCAGAACCGGTCGACCGGCATACCGGAGACCGCGAGGGCCATGAGCACGGCGCTCGGCCCGGGCACGCAGGTCACCCGCACCCCCGCCTCGACCGCTGCCGTGACGAGGCGGTAGCCCGGGTCCGACACCGACGGCATGCCGGCGTCCGTGACGACGACGACCCGCTCCCCGGCGCGCAGCCGCTCGACCAGCGCGGGAGTGCGGGCGGCCTCGTTGTGCTCGTGGTAGCTGACGACCCGCCCTCTGGGCTCGACGCCCAGCTCGCCGAGCAGCCGACGCAGCCGACGGGTGTCCTCGGCCGCGACGACATCGGCTCCCGCGAGCTCCTCACCCAGACGCGGCGCCGCGTCGCGCGGGTCGCCGATGGGGGTCGCCGCCAGCACAAGGGTGCCGGCCGGGGGGGTCTCGGGTGGGTGGCTCACCCACCCATCCTCGCAGCGCTGAAATGGATTGCGCGCGCACCACGGATCCGGTTGCCTGTGAACCATGAGCACGCCGACACCTCGCCCCACCGTCGACGTCGGCGTGGCCGACGACGACGAACGATTCCTGCGATCCGACCTGCTCACCTGGTTCCAGGAGCCGCCGCTGGAGCCCACCGGCGACGTGCTCGCCGTGCTGGCCCAGGAGGACCGCTATGCGGCGCAGCTTCACGACGACCCCGACGCCGACCTCAGCCGGTACGCGGGCATCTACGGCACCTACCCGTTACGGGTCACGGTCCCCGGGCCCCTCGACACCCTGCGCCAGGTGCCGGTCAACGGGCTCACCTGGGTCGGCGTCCACCCCGACGCCCGTCGTCGCGGCGTCCTCACGGCGATGATCCGGCACCACTTCACCCTCACCCGCGAGGGCGCGTGGTCGGGCCTGTCGGCCCTGCACGCGAGCGAGCCCGAGATCTACGGTCGTCACGGGTACGGGGTCGCCTCCCTCGAGCTGACCACGACCCTCCCCCGTGGTGCGACCCTCACCGCCCCTGGCCTCGACCGGGCCGCGGCAAGGGTCGCGACCCGGATGCACGACGCGTCCGACCCGACGGTGGTCACCCGGCTCCACTACCTGATGCACCGAAGGGCGGCGCACCGCCTGGGGTCTGTCGCACTACCCCACCCCACGCTGCGCCGGTTCCTGACCGACACCCCGCAGTCAGTGCGCGAGCGAGAGCCCTACCGGGTCCTGCTGGCCACGCGTGACGGTGTCGACGTGGGGTACGCCGTACTGCAGCGCACCCCGAAGTGGGAGAACGACCTGCCCCAGGGTTCGGTCGTCGTCTGGACCCACGACGGGGAGCCCGCTGTGCGGCTCGCGCTCCTGCGCCGACTGCTCGACATCGACCTGACGGCGACGGTCAAGCTGCGCACGGTCAGCCTCGACGACCTGGTCTTCGACTGGGCGAGCCCGGCCCGCAACCTCGGCGGCAGCACGACCGACTCCTTGTGGCTGCGCCTCGCCGACCTGCCGGCCGCCCTCGCGTCACGCGGCTACGCCCAGCCGTGCCATGTCGTGATGGACGTGGCGGACACACGGGTCCCAAGCAACGCCGGCCACTGGCGGCTCGTGGTCACGGCCGACGGCGTCGGCACCGCGACCCGCACGCAGGACTCCGCCGGGGTGCGCCTCGACGTCGCTGACCTCGGCGCGGCCTACCTCGGCGGCCGGCGGCTCCTGAGGATGCTCGAGGCCGGCCGGATCGAGGAGCTGACACCGGGGTCGGTCGCCGCGCTCGATGCCGCCTTCCGGTCGTCGCATCGGGTCGCCGCCGCCGTCGGCTTCTAGGGTCACGCGGCGAGGGCTCAGGTCCGCGGGTTACCGTTGCCTATGGCCAGACCCGCGCGCACCACCAGGTGGGCGGGGCGGCGGGTGGCCCTGCTCGCGACCGTCGCCCTGTGCGTCGCTCCCGTGCTGGGGACGCTCGTGGCGCCGGCGGCCGGTGCCGACACCGCCATCCGCACCGAGAGCGCGATGATCCCCGTGGCTTCCGAGCCCGACGGCTCGCCCGTCTCCGTCGACGCCTCCCTCTACGAGCCTGCGACCGGCACCGACCACCCTGCCGTGCTGCTCGCCCACGGCTTCGGTGGCAGCAAGGACGACCTGGCCGGTCAGGCCCAGGACCTCGCCCGCGCCGGTTACGTCGCCGTGACGTGGAGCGCCCGTGGCTTCGGCCGGTCGACGGGGCGCATCCACCTCGACGACCCCACGTACGAGGTCGCCGACGCGCGGGTGCTCGTCTCCCGCCTCAACTCCCGGCCGGAGGTGCGCCGTGACGTCGCGGGCGACCCCCGCGTCGGGGTCGTGGGCGGCTCGTACGGAGGTGCGCTCGCGCTCATGCTCGGGGCCAGCGACCCGCGGATCGACGCAGTTGCCGCCTCGATCACGTGGAACGACCTCGCCGACGCGTTCTTCCCCCAGGACGCGACCACCCCCCGACCCGTCGACTCGAGCCCCCCCACCGCCGAAAGCGCAGTGTCACCCGCAGCCGTCAGCCGGGCCGCCACGCCCGGCCCGTTCAAGCAGCTGTGGGCGTCGCGCTTCTTCGTGGGCGCGGTCGCCGTCGGTCGCTCGGTCGACCCGTCCTGCGGCCGCTTCGACCCCGTCGTCTGTCGCCTCTTCCTCGAGACCTCGGCCACGGGCGCGGCCAGTCCCGAGCTGCTCACGCTCCTGCACGCCCACAGTCCCAAGCCGATGTTGGCCGACCTCAAGGCCCCGACCCTGCTGGTGCAAGGAATGCACGACAGCCTCTTCGGCCTCGACCAGGCGGACGCGACGGCGAGAACCCTTGCGACACAGGGCACCCCTGTGTCCGTGCGCTGGATGGACGGCGGCCACGACGGCACCAGCAGCACCGCCGACTCCGATACCGCGGCCATCCGCGCGTGGCTCGACCACTACGTCGGGTCCAGCCGCAAACCTGCGGTCGGCACCCCGATCCCGTTGCCGCCCTTCGTCTTCGCCCAGCCGCTGGCTCGACGCCAGACCGCGGCCACCCTCTCGGGCGCCGACGCGCCGTACGTCAGGGCGGCGACCTCGGTGAGCGTGCCGATCGACTCCGCGGTCAAGCCACTGGTCAACCCACCCGGTGCCCAGCCGGCGTCGGTGACGCTGCTGCCGGTGAGCGGGGCCCTGGCCAGCACGCTGCCGTCCTACCCGTTGGCCGCCTTGCCGGGGCAGTCGGCTGCTTTCGACACCACCGCGATCCCTCAGGGCCTGACCATCGTCGGGTCGCCGCGCGTGCGGCTGCTCGTGCGCTCGAGCGGCACGAGCAGCACGCTCTTCCTCAGCCTCTGGCAGGTCACCGGCGGATCGGTGACCCTGCCCCGCCAGCTCGTCGCCCCCGTCACCGTGGCGACGACCCCCGGGCAGGCCGTCGCGGTCGACGTCACCCTGCCCGCGGCCACCTGGGTGGTGCCGCAGGGCAGCACCCTGCGGGTGCTGGTGACCTCGACCGACTCGACGTACGCAGCGCCCCGCGCCTCGCGCACCGACCAGGTCGCCGTCTCCGACCTGCGCCTGCCCGAGGTGGCCTCGAGCCCCCTGCCGGGCCAGACGGGGTCGGGCGGCTCGGTCGACGCCGAGACGGTGGGCGTTCTGGTCGCCATCGGGGTCGTGCTGCTGGCGCTCGCAGGGTCCGCCCTCTGGCGGCGGCGTCGCCGCCGCGCCGTCGCAGTTCGCCGCGACCTGGCCGACACCCCGCTCGTCGTCGAGAACCTCGTCAAGACCTACCCCGACGGCCACCGCGCCGTCGACGACGTCTCCTGGCGCGCCGAACGCGGCCAGGTGGTGGGGCTGCTCGGCCCGAACGGCGCCGGCAAGACGACGACCCTGCGGATGGTGCTGGGCCTGATCATGGCCGACTCCGGCACGGTGCACCTCCTGGGTGAGCAGGTCAGTGCGGGCTCCCCGGTGCTCGGCCGCGTGGGGGCACTGGTCGAGGGCCCCGGCTTTCTCCCCCACCTCACCGGCCGGCAGAACCTCGAGGCCTACTGGGCCGCCACCGGCCGCAACACGGCCGACGCCGCCTTTGACGAGGTGCTCGCGGTCGCCGCGCTCGGTGGTGCCGTCGACCGGGTGGTCCGCTCCTACAGCCAGGGCATGCGCCAGCGCCTCGGCATCGCCCAGGCCATGCTGGGTCTACCCGAGCTGCTGGTCCTCGACGAGCCGACCAACGGGCTGGACCCGCCCCAGATCGCCGGCATGCGCCCGATCCTCCAGCGGTATGCCGCCGGCGGTCGCACCGTCGTCGTCTCCAGCCACCTGCTCTCGGAGGTCGAGATGACCTGTTCCCACGTCGTCGTCATGCACGCCGGGCGCGTCGTGACCACCGGCACGGTCGCTGACCTCGTCGACAGCAGCGACACGACCGTGTTCGAGGTCCTTTCCCACGATCCTTTCACCCGCGACGGCGTCCCACCGGGCCCACCGGTCGACGAAGGGGTCGCCAAGCTCCGGGCCACGACCGGCGTGACCACCGTCGAGGTCACCGACGACGGAGCCACGACCCGTCTCGTCACGACGTCGACGCTGCCCCGGGCGGATGTGGTGCGGGCGGCGACGGACGCGGGCCTCGACGTGGTCGGCGTGAGCAGCCGCAAGCACCTCGAGGACGTCTTCCTCGGGGTCATCGCCGCGGCCACGGGAGGCTCCTCCTCGGACGGCGAGCCCGACGCCGGGGACTCCACGTCGCTCACCGAACGACTTCGGCAGGTGCGGGCCCGATGACCCAGGCAACCACCACCGGCCCCACCCCTGGACCCGAGAGCGCGGGGGGCCACCCACACCGCACACACCGCCCCCTCACCTGGAGGGCCGAGCTCGGCCGCCAGCTGCGGCGGCGTCGTACGCTCTGGTCGTTCGCGCTCATCCTGGCCCTCCCGCTCGTGATCGTCGGGGCGTTCGCCATCGGTGGTTCCAGCTCGAGCTCGTCCGACGCGACCACCACCACGAGCTTCGTCTCGCTGGCCACGGCGAACGCGGCGAACTTCGCCGTCTTCGCCATCGCGGCGTCGGCCTCGTTCCTCCTCGTCGTGCTCGCGGCCCTCTTCGTCGGCGACACCGTGCCGTCGGAGGCGTCGTGGGCGACCCTGCGCTACCTGCTCGTGGCCCCCGTGCCACGCGCCCGGCTGCTCACGAGCAAGCTCGTCGTCGCCCTCGGCACCATGGCCGTGGCCGTGGCCCTCCTTGTGGCCTGGTCGCTCCTCGTCGGGGGGGTGTCCTACGGCTGGGGCACCTTCACCAACCCGGCGGGTGGCACGCTCGGATGGGACGTGCTGGGCTGGCGGTTCGTGGGCATCGCGGCCTACCTGGTGATCACCCTCCTCCAGGTGGGGGCGATCTCCTTCGCCCTCGGCGTGCGCACCGACGCTCCCCTGGCGGCCGTGGGCGGCGCCGTGATGGTCACCATCGTCTCGGCCATCCTCGGCCAGATCGACAACCTCGGATCGCTGCGCAACGGCCTGCCGATGTACTACCAGCGCGCCTGGCTGGACCTGCTGACGCCAAGCATCGACTGGACGTCGCTCCGGCACGGCACCCTCTGGTCGATGCTGTGGACCAGCGTCTTCGTCGGGCTCGGCTACACCATCTTCCGGCGCAAGGACATCCTCAGCTGACGCCCGGCGGGCGACGAGAAACCTTCTGCATCAGGACACTGCGTGACCTGATGGTGCGGCAGGCTGGAGGAACATCCAAAACCACCCACCGCACCCCCTCACGAGGAGCCACCATGCCCGGCAACCCGCCCCCCGTCTCCACCGAGAAGGACGCCATCGCCGCGTTCCTGCGCCAACAGCACGACGGGATCCGCGGCGCGGCGTACGGCCTCACCGACGAGCAGGCCCACGCCAGACCGTCGGTCAGCGCCATCTGCATCGCCGGCCTCGTCAAGCACATCACGGTCATGGAGCGTGGCTGGGTGGAGCGCGCCCACGCCGGCCCTGGCCACGCCACCCTCGACGACCGTCCGCTCGAGGAGGCGGCCTCCGACTACGGCAGCGACTGGGCGGCCGAGGGCCAGACCATCGACGAGCTCCTCGCCGCCTTCGACGAGATGACGGTCTGGAGCGAGGCCCTGGTCGACGAGCTCGACCTCGACACCCCGGTGCCCGTCCCGCGTGACGCCCCGTGGTTTCCCAAGGACGTCGAGGCGTGGTCGGTGCGCTGGGTGTGGTTCCACGTCATCGAGGAGGTGGCCCGGCACGCGGGCCACGGAGACATCGTGCGCGAGTCCATCGACGGCGCGACGATGTACGAGCTGCTGGCCGGCCGTGAGGGCTGGCCCGTCACCGCGTGGCTCACCCCCTGGACCCCGCAGACGGAGCCAGCAGCGACGCCTTGATCTGCGACTTCAGCACCTTGCCGACCTTCGAGCGGGGCAGGTCGGGCCACACCTCGACCTGCTTCGGGGCCTTCACGCCGCCGATCCGGCCCTTGACGAACGCGGTCAGCTCGTCGAGTTCCACCTCGCG
>Ga0123339_10001495_pt1 | contig 16243 bp, 12 predicted proteins | sample lystaG_FD_89956 | JGI IMG/M metagenome (GOLD analysis project Ga0123339, IMG submission 89956) | Glacier valley bacterial and archeal communities from Borup Fiord, Nunavut, Canada, to study Microbial Dark Matter (Phase II) -... | ecosystem: Environmental > Aquatic > Freshwater > Ice > Glacier ... | reverse complement strand
CCCGGCCCCAGCACGGGTTCGGGTTCCGGCTTTTTCGTGAACGACGCCGGATACATCCTGACTAATTATCACGTCGTGGATGGGGCCGACACCATCACCATCAAGCTGCACTCGGACAAGACCGAGTACAAGGCCAAAGTGATTGGTACCGCGCCCGACTACGATTTGGCGCTGATTAAGGCCGATGGTCTGGCCAAAAACAAAATCAAGGCCATGACCCTGGGAAACAGCGACCTGCTCGAGGCGGGCCGCAAGGTCATCGCTATGGGCGCGCCGTTCGGGCTGGATTTCACCGCCACCGAGGGTATCGTTTCGGCGGTGGGCCGCGAGATTCCGACTGGGGTGCGCGAGGTGCCGCAAACCGCGATTCAGACCGACGCGGCCATCAACCCCGGCAACTCGGGCGGGCCGCTGGTCAACAGCTTGGGTGAGGTCATCGGCATCAACACCCAGATTCTCTCACCCGGAGCGCGTCAATCGTCGGGTGTGGGCTTCGCCATTCCCATCAACACCGCCAAAAATTTGCTGACTCGGCTCGAGAAGGGCGGTCAAATCAGCACCCCTACCCTAGGCATCCGACTTGGCCTACTCGAGAACCTGACCACCCGTCAGCGCAATGATTTGGGCAGCAACCTTCCAGATAAGGGCGTAATCATTGCCGCCGTCACTATGGGCAGCCCTGCGGCTACCGCCGGACTCAAGGCGAGCGACGTGATTAAGCAGATTGACGCGCTCCCCGTTTCGGCCAGCGAAGACCTTCAAAAATATTTACTGGGCAAGGCTTACGGTAACACTGTGACGCTCAAGATTTTGCGCGACGGCAAAGAGCAAAGCGTGACGGTCAGCCTCAAAGAGTACAAAGTCGCAAATTAAATCTCGAGTTTTGCGCCTCCGGCGGGTCATTGGTTTTTGGTTATTGGTCGGTTTGCTCTCGAAGTTCCACCACAAGACAACCAAGAACCAACTACTAAAAACCCGCCGGAGGCGTATCCCCTTCCCCCCGAGCACCCTGACTTCAAAAGGGCGCTCGAGCTTTTTTGCTTTGAGAGGTCCGTGTTAAAGTTCTTTGGGACGACGTTTGCGTGTTTCCTGCGCTCGAGCGAGGTCATCTTGGCCTGACGCTCTGGCCTCGTCACCCTATACTTGGGGAACCCTGCTCCCTTTCGGCGCGTATTCTCGAGCAAATCTACTTTTTTTGGAGAAACTGTGTTTGGATTTGGACCTATCAGCCTGCTACTCTCAGACCCTCTCGTTTTTTTAATCGCGGTGGCCGCGTTGCTCTTCGGCCTGGTTTTACACAACATCGTGCAGGCCCGCCTAGCGGACCGACTGGGAGACTCGAGCGCCCGCTTGGCTGGCTTTGCCTCCACCGACCCACAGCGCCACTTCGAGCCGCTGAACCTGATTTTCTTCTTGTTGCTGGGCCTGTGCGTGCCTCGAGCGATTCCGCTTTACGGCTCGAGGCTGCGTGGACGCGGTAGGGCCGAGACCAGCGTGTGGCTCAGCGGTCCCCTGACCCTGATTATCTGGGCTTTTGTGTTACTGCTTGTCGAAACCCTGCTGGTCAATTTCGTTCCTCGAGCCGATGTGCTCGATAAAATCATCAGCGGTCTGGGGGTGGGGGCTAGTTACGCCATCATTCACGCGGTGGTTTTTCTGGTGCCACTACCCGGTTTTGACGCTGGACACGCGCTCTACGCTAACGGTAGCGCCGCGACCCGCCAAACCCTGGACCGCATCAGCGCGGCAGGTCCGCTCGTGACCTTCATCTTTTTTCTGGTGCTTTCGTACACTGGGGTGCTCTCGGGCGTCGCGCAGGCCATCACTTCGGTGATTACCCTTCCACTGAAATTGTTCTGACCCTCGAGTATTTCATGTACACCTTTGAGGGATTCGAGCATTCTCGAGTCCCTTTTTCAAGCTCGCGGAGACCTTTTTCTCGCTTACTCCTACTCGTTCTACTCGGTCAAAAGTAAGGCCGGGGACGGCCCCGCCCCTACTTTTGCCGGAGGTCTCATGCTGCAACTGTTTCAACAAGACTTCACCTCCGGCCTCATCGCGCTGGCCGTCATCATCCTATCGCTGGCTCTGCACGAGCTGGGACATGCTTACGCCGCCGATTTCAGCGGCGACCCCACCCCGCGCCTTCAGGGACGGCTGAGCTTTAACCCACTGGTTCACATCGACCCTTTCGGTTTAGCGCTCATCGTGCTCGTCGGCTTTGGCTTCGCTCGTCCGGTGATGACCCGCCCGATGTACTTCAAATACCGCTGGTCGGAACTGCTGGTCTCGAGCGCCGGAATTCTGGTCAATCTGCTGATTGCGGTTGTATGTGCTTTCTGGCTTTCTCGAGCCGAAACAGGTGGACTCATTCGGGTGCTCAGCCTGTCGCTGTACCTCAACTGTGCCCTGGCGGTACTCAACGCGCTCCCCATTCCGCCGCTGGATGGCAGCCACATTCTGGCCGCGCTACTTCCTCGAGCGCAGGGAGACGCTTTGCGGGCCTGGAGTCTGGGAAGTAGTTGGATGGGCTTGGTGGCGATTGTGCTGCTCCAGGGTCCGATTGGGCGCTTGGCAGGGGGGCTGCGCGATATTTTGCTGGGTTGGTTTGGGTGATGCGGGAAGCTCGAGCGCACCATCACGATTCATTCTCTGTAGCATCGCATGCGCCCTCAGCTTTGGCTCAAGCAAAAAGGGCGCATGCGATGCGCCCCTACGAAAGATTGTTTGTTTTAATTCTTCAAACCTTGACCCCTCTCAGCGCCTCGAGCTTTTCGTACAGCTCGCGTTCCTCGGTGCTCAAGGTCTTCGGCACGCCAATCTCGAGCCGCACTAACTGGTCGCCGCGCCCATTTTTGCCCGGCCAGCCCTGACCCTTGAGCCGCAAGGTTTTGCCGCTCGAGCTGCCCGCCGGAATGGTGAGGTCCACGTTTCCGGTGAGCGTAGGAACCCGCTGTTTACCGCCCAAAACCGCCACCGGAATGGGCAACTCCACCGAAACCCGCACATCGTCGCCCTCGAGCGTAAAGATGGGGTCCCGCTCGAGCGTGAGGGTCAGAATCACATCGCCGCCGCCGGGAGCCTGCCCAGCCAGCCGCAGCTTCTGCCCATTTCGCGTTCCCGCAGGAATACGCACCTCGAGCCGCTTGCCATCTATTTGTACCGCACGGGTAGTTCCGGCAAAAGCGTCGCGCAGCGCAATCGAAATCTCACCCGTGACCTGCTGAACGGGCCGTCTGGCTGCGCCCTGAGCGTTCCCAAACAGCTCCTCGAGATTGATACCGCCGCCCCTCGAGCCGCCCATGCCGCCCATGCCGCCCGCGCCCCCGAAAAACTGCTGGAAGAAATCGGACATTCCGCCCATGTCGGCCTGAGCACCCCCGCCATACGCGCCCTGCGGAATGCCGCCGCTCGAGCCGTAGGTGTCGTAGAGCTTCTTCTTCTCCGGGTCGCTCAGCACCTCGTAGGCTTCGTTGATGTCTTTGAACTTGTCCGGCGCACTTTTATCGGTCTTATTCTTGTCCGGGTGATACTTCTTGGCCAGTTTGCGGTAAGCGCTTTTGATTTCGTCGTCGCTCGAGGATTTGGAGACGCCGAGTACAGCGTAGTAATCTTTGTAGTCAGCCATTTTTGTCTCCTTCGGAGAGGTGGTGAGTTTTGAGTTTTGAGTGGTAAGTTACACCTACTTGAAGCTCGAGTTTCGTAAAACTCATAACTCATCGCTCAAAACTAATTGCTGACTTTACTCACCACCACTCGAGCGGGCCTAATCAACCTATCGCCCATGCGAAAGCCGCTCTGGAACACTTCCACAATGGTGTCGTCCTCGGCTCCAGACACCACCTGCAAAGCTTCGTGAAAGGCGGGGTCGAACTTTTCGCCCTTCTGTCCGGTCTGCTCGAGGCCCAGCGACTCGAACAACTTGACCAGTTTGCTCTGAAGCGCGCCCAGCCCGTCCACGATGCCCTGGGGGTTCTGCTTGCCGTACTCCACAGCGCGGGCCATGTCGTCCATCACTGGAAACAGCGTCTCAGCAGCCCTCGAGATGCCGCGTGCCTCAGCTTCTTTAGCCTCGAGCGCGGTGCGGGTGCGGTAGCCGTCGAAGTCGCCCAGCAAGCGGTTATAGCGCATTTTGAGTTCGGCTAGTTCGCGCTCGAGGTCGTCGGCCTTTTGCATTCGGGCCATCATCTCCTGCACCTGGGCCATCATGCCTTCGTCTATGCCTTCGGGCATTCCCTCGAGCGGGTTTCCATCGGTGGCTTCACGCTCGAGGTCGAGTTCATTGTCTTGCAGGGTTTCTGGCTCGAGAATTTCGTTTTCTGTGTGGGGCTTGTCAGGTTGGGTCATCTTTTTTCTCCAGAACATGGCTTTAGTCTAGGTGAACCGCTCGAGATTGCTTGCCAAAGGATGGTGTGAGCGTGGAGAGCAGACTTAGAAATGGCTCTCCCCCCGCGAGCGGGGGGAGTTGGAGGGGGGTGCATTCCAGTTGGAACGCGCTCGAGCAAATTGTCTTTCTAGTGCAGCACTACTCTCGAGCGCTAAAACCCCTTCTCCTTCTCAGCCGCAACTCAATCAGCGGGCTTGAAGTCCGCGTCTACCACGTCATCCTGCTTGGGCTGGCCCTCGCCACCCTCGCTCGAGCCGCCCTGAGGGGCCGCTTGCATCAGGTTGCGTAACGCCTGCTCGAGCTGACCCTTGAGTTCATCTAACTTAGCGTTGTCCGCGTCGGCAGAAACCGCGCTCTGAGCGTCGTTGACCAAGGTTTGCAGCGCGTCTTTGAGGTCCTGCGGGGCGTTTGGGCTGTCCTCGAGCTGCTGACGCCCCTGTACCACCAGGCTGTCGAGCGTGTTCTTCTTCTCGATGTGCTCGCGGCGAATGCGGTCCGTATCGGCGTTCTGCTCGGCCTCGCGCACCATCTTCTCGACCTCGCTCTTGTCGAGTGTGGTGGTGTTCTCGATGCGGATGCTCGACTCTTTACCCGTGGTCATTTCCTTGGCCGTCACGTTGAGAATACCGTTGGCATCGATGTCAAACGTCACCTGAATCTGGGCCTGACCCGCCCGCATGGGGGGAATGCCCTCGAGCTTGAACTTGCCCAGGCTCTTGTTGTCGTTGGCAATGGGGCGCTCACCTTGCAGCACGTTGATTTCCACGCCGGGCTGGTTGTTCTCGGCGGTGGTGAAGGTCTCGGTCTTCTTGGCCGGAACCTGAGTGTTGCGGGTGATTAAGGGCGCAATCATGCCGCCCTTGACCTCTACCCCTAGAGTGAGGGGGGTCACGTCCACCAGCACGATGTCGCCCAGCGCGCTGTCACCCATGATGATGCCCGCTTGAACGGCTGCGCCCAGGGCCACCGCTTCGTCGGGGTTGACCGACTCGTTGGGCGTTTTGTTAGTAATTTCTTGCACGATGCGCTTGACCGCAGGCACGCGGGTGCTGCCGCCCACCAAAATCACCTCGTCAATGTCCTTGGCTTCGAGCTTGGCGTCTTTGAGTGCCTGAATCACCGGTTCGCGCACGCGTTTGAGCAGGTCGCCGATGAGTTCCTCGAACTTGGCCCGCGTGAGGGTGCGCTCGAGGTGCAGCGGCGTGCGGGTCTCGGGGTCAAAGGTGATGAACGGTAAGCTGAGCGTGGTTTCACTGCTGCTCGAGAGTTCGATTTTGGCCTTCTCGCCGGCTTCGATAAGTCGCTGAAGCGCCTGGGGGTCCTTGCGAAGGTCGAAGTTGTGCTCGGCCTTGAACTCGGCCACCAGCCAGCTCACGATGCGCTGGTCGAAGTCCGCGCCGCCCAGATGGGTATCGCCAGAGGTGCTCTGCACCTGGAACACACCGTCGCCCAACTCGAGGATAGTCACGTCAAAGGTTCCGCCGCCCAGGTCAAAGACCAGCACGGTTTCGTTGCCCTTGCGCTCGAGGCCGTAAGCCAGGGCCGCAGCGGTGGGTTCGTTGATGACACGCAGCACGTTGAGTCCGGCGATTTCACCCGCCTGCTTGGTGGCCTCGCGCTGGCTGTTGTCGAAGTACGCGGGAACGGTAATCACCACGTCCACAATGCTCTGCCCAATCTTGGCGCTGGCGTCTTGAACCAACTTACGCAGCACCTCACTGCTCACCTGCTCAGGGGCCAAGTCCTTGCCGTTCACCTCGACGCGCACCGAGCCGCCGGGACCTTCCTTGACCTTGAAGGGGGCGCGGTTGGCCTCGTCGCGCACCTCGTCCCAGCGCCGCCCAATGAAGCGTTTGATTTCAAAGATGGTGGCGGTGGGGTTGAGCGCCGCCTGACGCTTGGCAATCTGACCTACCAGACGCTCTTCGCCTTTATACGCCACGACTGAGGGCGTGGTGCGCCCGCCTTCACTGTTGACAATCACTTCGGGCTTGCCGCCCTCCATCACCGAAATTACCGAGTTGGTGGTACCTAAATCAATTCCGACTGCTCTGGCCATGAGACTCTCCTTGAAGACTTTGGATTATTTTGGGTTGAACAGTTTTCAGGCAGGGATGTTTCTTGAGAATGCACCCACCCTAATATCTGCTCGAGCCTGCCGTAGCAGGTCTATCACATACACAATCATAACCCTCGATGCTTTTCCCGTCAAGAGAGTTGAGTGTGGTGTCATCAATCTTAATGAGAGTGGGTTGTCACCGTCATCTTATCCAACAGTTTGAGCAAAAGGTTAGAGTTAGGTGACAGAGTTCTTAATTTGTGGACCTCTCCAGCAATATGAACCCCTCCAGCGACGAAACCTACTTTGGGCAAACCCTGCCCGACCCCTTTGACCCGCTCGAGGGGACTCGAATCCGGGCCACCCTGCGGGTATTACCGCTGGGGGCGCTGCTGGCACTCATCATGTGGGGGGTGATGCTGCTCAGCCATCAAAGCTCTCTGGTGGCGCGGTACGTGTTGTTGCCGCTGGCTTTAGTGCTTGCGGTGTTGCCTGTGGCCCTGTGGCGGCGCTGGCTGAGCCTGAATGTGGTGTGGATGGTTGCGCTCTCGGCCATCGGCGTGCTCACCCTGCTCGAGCTGCTCGACCAGACCCTGCTGCGACCCCAGAGCCAACTGGGTTTGGGAACCGCTGCGCTGTGGTATCCGCTGCCCTACCTGCTGGCTTTTTCGCTGCTGACCTACCGCAGGGCTTACCGTTTGGTGCTGATTTACTTTCTGGCCGGGTTCGGTATGGTGCTCAGCGGGTTTTTTGTGCATAAAGGTGGGTTGCCCGAGTCGGTGAGTCTGGGGGCCAGAATCCAGTTCATGCTGGTCAACTTGTTCACCATCGCGCTGTTCTGGCTTATCGCCTCGCTGCGGCGCAGGTTCGACGCGCAGTACCAGCGCAGTACCACCGACCCGCTCACCGGCCTGAACAACAGGCGTTCGCTCGAGCCGGTTCTCGAGCGCGAAATGCTGCGTGCTCAACGCTACGGCACGCCGCTTTCTCTCATGCTGGTGGACATCGATTACTTCAAGAGCCTCAACGACACCCACGGGCGGGTCATCGGTGACGCGGTGCTGCGCGAGGTGGCCTCGAGACTGAGCGCCACCCTGCGTAAAAACGACGCCATCGCCCGCTGGAATGGCGAAGAGTTTCTGATTCTGGCTCCCGAAACCGACATCGAGCGGGCCACCACCTTAGCCGAGCGTCTGCTCGAGGAGGTGCGCGGCACTCCGGTGGTAGGACACGCAATCACGCTGAGCGTGGGCATCTCTAGCTATCAGGGCGGCGATAGCCAGGAAGAGTTGCTGGCCAGGGCCGACAGTGCGCTGTACCGCGCCAAAAACCGGGGCCGCAACCGCGCCGAGGTGGTGGCCAGTAGGCCGAGACTAAATACGGCGTTTTGAGGGTGGTGGGTTGTCAGTTGTCGGTTATCAGTTTTCAGTGATGGGTCAGACAGGATGTGGGTGCTCGAGTCCAGTCGAAATCATGGACCCAGGTCCGCGCTCGAGAATGTTTCATTTCACCCGATTTTTAAACGGCGGGACTAGGCTCGGTTTATGCGCTCGAGGCGGCTTCTCTACTCGAGCACCCTTAAGAGGTCTCATGATGTCATCCAAACAAACCCTTTCGGCCCTGCTGCTCGGCCTCGTCACCGTTTCTCTCACCCTGGCCTCCACCCAAGCTCGAGCGGCCTCAAATGCCAGCTATGCCTACGGCTCGAGCGCGTTTACTCAGCTCATAAGCGACTCGAGTGCGGCGGTGAGCGCTCCAGGGGTGCAAAGCTTTCCCGAGTGGTTTGCGGCTGCCTTTCAGAAAACCCCCGCTGCGGCCTTGCCCGGTCACGCTGGACTTTCGCTCGAGGCAGCTCTCAAACTTCGCGCAGCCGAACTCAAAGCCGAAACCAACACCGCCAAGCGCGTGGTTCTCGAGCGCGACACTGCCGCGTGGCTGCACAAAGCCATCAAAGCCAGCATTCCCAAATTCAGCCTCGAGCGCGGCTATGAGTTCGTGTACACCGTCAAAAACGGTGAGCGGCAGTGCCTGTTGCAATCGGTGCTCATCGCGGGCCTGATGCAGAAGATGGGTCTGGACGCGGGAATTGCGATGGTGTGGAAAAACGAAAAGGGAGCCGCCACTAACCTGAGCCATGTGGTGACGGTGCTCAAGCTTGCAGATGGACATCAGGTTCAGGTGGACGCCTCCGACCCCACACCGTTTGCAGGGCATCAGGGTTTATTCCTGTGGGACGCACCTACCAAAGGCTACCGCTTCCTCGGGACGGTTTTTGGCCCAGACCACACCCTCACCGCCTACAAAGAGATGAACGGCAAAACGGTGGACCTCGAGCTGGTGAATTTGCTGCCCTACAACTACGTGCGCTCTCAGTTCTACTACTACCGGGGCGAGCGCACCCCCGGCGGCTTTGCCGATACCCATAAAACCGATGTGGGACAGCAAAATTCGATACGCTTTCTCGAGCAGGCCATCGCTTACGCGCCCGAAAACCCGCTGGCCCAGTACGTGCTGGGCCGGGTCTACGCCCGTCAGGGCCGCGCCGAGGTGGCCAAAAACCAGCTCGAGCAGGGATACAAACTGTATCTGGGTTCCGGCTTCGTGCCGCAGGGTCCGCTCGAGGCGTACCGGGCACTCAAGCGGTGAGGTTTGTGGTTAAAGTAGGCCAAGTATGAATCCTCGATTGCTTTTTATTTGTTTGGTGTTGACCTGCTCGAGCCTGATGGGTTCGACTCTGGCGGGTTCCCCCTCCCTGAACTCGAGCGTGGCCCCACTCAAGCGGGTCAACTCGAGCTTGACTCCGGCACTTCCAAACCAGAATCCCCTGCCTCCCATTCAGAACTATCCCGGCCCCACAGTGCCGCGCCTGTTGCAGAGTCTGCCTACCCTGACCCTCACCCCGCCTATTCCCGAACTGCTCAAGGTCGAATTTGCGGGCAACGGCTTTATCGAGGTGGCGCACGCCATCTTGCTGGTTCCCAAAGCACAAATCAAATCGCCCTTGCTGCTCGAGCTGGCCCAGAAGGCGGTGCAGGAAAGTTTTCAGGCCCGCACCACCCTGAGTGAAGTGGATGTGAGCGTGTTCCAGAAAGAGGGATTTCAGGGTCTGGCGGGGCCGCTGCCCTTGCTCACCGCCTCGGTTCCGGTCAATCGGCTCGAGAGTTTTTTAAAACTGGGTCCGCAAGCGCCGAAAACTTGGTCTAGATATGGTCGGCTGTGGGTCAACGCCACCGCGCCCCGTTCTCCCGAGCGGATGCCCAGTTTGGCGCTCGAGCAGAACCTAACCTTCTACGGCTCTCCACCCGACCTCAGCAAACAGCGAATTCATCAGGTGATTGCCTCGCTGCGGGGGCGAGGCATGAGAAGCAGCGTGCTGTTTCACGGCGACCCCAGCAGTGGCGAAAGTGCGCTCACCTTCGACGACGCGCCGCACCCGCTCTTTGCGCCGCTGCTGCTCGATACCCTGCGCCGGGGCGGGGTCAAGGCCACTTTTTTCTGCATTGGTCGCAACGCCGAAGCCTACCCCTACTTCGTGCGCGACATGGCGCGGGCCGGTCACGAAATCGGCAACCACACCTACGACCATGTGCGGCTGCCGCTGCTGACCCCGGACGAGGCCCGAGACGAGTTACTCAAAGCCAACGCGGTGCTCGAGCCGCTTTCCAAGCAAAAGATTCGCTATTTTCGACCTCCAGGCGGTGAGTATTCACTCGATACGCTCAAAACCACGGGGGAAGCGGGCATGGTCACGGCGTTTTGGACCGATGACCCCGGCGATTTCGCCAACCCCGGCACCGCCGTGCTCAGAGAGCGCCTGCTGGCCAAACTCAGACCGGGCGGTATCGTTCTGCTGCACGACAACGCGCTCGAGACCAACCTCATCTTGCCCGCCTTCCTCAACGAGGCGAGGCGCTCAGGGATTGAGTTGGTTCCGATGAAGGAACTCGACAATGTTCCGATTGGGCCATAAGGGTGAGCGACGAGCTTCAAACAGGGCTGGCTCGAGCCGTTTCAGCCGTCCCACAGCAGGGAAGACGACAATAAAACCATCTAGCTCGAGTTTTTGAGCGCTCTAAAATTTTCCCATTTAATTTTCAGGCAATCTCGCGGTATTTAAGGCGGTGATGATGTCTCAAGCGCATCCCAATCAGGCTGCAAATCTTCCCCTACCCGCTCGAGAAACAGGGTCTCGAGAAGAAACCCTGCTCTCGAGTACCTCGCCTGACCCCGCTCAAGCCGTGTCCAAACCCGCTCACTCGAGGGCGCTCGACGCTCTGCGCGGCCTGACCGTGCTTCTGATGTTACTGGTCAACAACGTCAGCCTCGATTACCTGACACCGACCCAGCTTCAACACGCACCGTGGGGCGGCGGCATCACCGTGGCCGACTGGGTTTTTCCGTGGTTCCTGTTTTGTGCCGGGGTTTCGCTGCCGCTTTCCTACGCATCACACTTTAAAAAGGGCAAGAGTTACCGCGATTGGGCCTTCAAAGCGGTCACTCGAGCACTCTCGCTGCTGCTCATCGGGTCCTTCCTCGAGAGTGTGCTGCTCAATACGCCGTATCTGGGCCTGGGAGTGCTACAACTCATCGGCTTTGCGGGCCTGGGAGCAGCGCTGCTGATGCCCCTTTCGCTCGAGGGGCGACTGGGAACCGCGCTGGCCTTGCTGGTGGGCTACCAGTACGCGCTGCTGCACCTGGGCTGGAACGCACACCTTCCGGGCACCTTCGAGGAGGGGCGCAACCTGGTGACGGCGCTCAACAACTCGCTGGGTGTCTACGGCCTGCGCGGCCTGCCCAGTCTGGTGCCCACCACCGCGCTGCTGATTCTGGCCTCCTGCGTAGGTGAAATTCTGCGCTCGAGCATCACATACTTTGAAAAAGCGTTGCGCCTCGCGGTCAGTGGTGGCCTGATGATGGCGCTCGGCTGGGCACTGGGACTGGCGCTCGAGTTCAATAAAGCGGTCTGGACCCCTTCTTACATTCTGTTCACCGGCGGTCTGGCCACGGTGTTTCTGGCCGCGCTGGTGCTGGGCGTGGACGCCCTGAAAACCCAATTATTGCCCTTTCCGCTCTTGGTGCTGGGCAGCAACGCGCTGCTGGCCTACATTCTGCCCATTTTGGGTAAATCCTGGGTGCTCGAGCAGTGGACTATAGGCGGCCAAACGCTCTCGAGCCGCTGGCTGGGCGCTCTGGTGGACGAGTGGGGTCGGGCGGGTGGCGGCTGGATTTTCACCTGGGGCTTCATCGCCTTCTGGTGGGCAGTGATTGCTTACTGTAACAAGCGCGGCTGGTTCCTGAGTGTCTGAGTTGAGATAACTCGGTTCGAACGCCCAACTCACACTCCCGCTCGAGCACTTCCCGTACACTCGAGTGCATGAATCGCCGTTTTTCGGTTGCGCCCATGATGGACTGGACAGACCGCCATGACCGCTTCTTCCTGCGCCAGATTTCGCGCCATACCCTGCTCTACACCGAGATGGTCACGTCCAGCGCTCTCAAGCACGGCGACGTGAAGCGCCACCTCGAGTTCTCGAGCGCTGAACACCCTGTAGCCCTGCAATTGGGCGGCAGTGACCCGCTCGAGCTGGCCGAGGCGGCCCAGAAGGGCGAGGATTACGGCTACGATGAAATCAACCTCAACGTGGGCTGTCCCTCGGACCGGGTGCAGTCCGGCAAATTTGGTGCTTGCCTGATGGCTGAACCCAACCTGGTGGCCGAACTGGTCGCGTCCATGCGCGCAAAAGTGAGCCTTCCGGTCACGGTCAAGCACCGCATCGGCATTGACGATTTGGACAGTTACCAGCACCTACACCGCTTCGTGGAAACCGTCTCGAGCGCGGGCTGCACCAGTTTCACGGTTCATGCTCGCAAGGCGTGGCTCACTGGACTCTCGCCCAAAGAAAACCGCACCGTGCCGCCGTTGCGTTATGACGTGGTTTACCAGCTCAAGCGCGACTTTCCGCACCTCGAGCTGATTTTGAACGGCGGCGTGACTACGCTCGAGCAGGCTAAAACACACCTCGAGCACGTTGACGGCGTGATGATAGGGCGCGAGGCGTACAGCAACCCCTACCTTCTGGCGCTGGCAGATAGGGTGTTTTATGGCGACGATTCCCCCGCTCCTACCCGGCGTGAGGTGCTCGAGCGCCTGATTCCCTACATCGAGGAAATGCAGGGCCAGGACGTGTACGTGAGCCGCATCACCCGGCACATTCTGGGGCTGATGCAGGGCAAAGCGGGCGCAAGGGCGTTTAAAAGGCACATCAGCGAAAATGCGTACAAGGACGGCGCGGGCGTGGACGTTTTGCTCGAGGCGATGGCCAAAGTGCCTAATGAAGTGCTTGATGAACGACCTGTGCTCGAGCGGCACACGATGGCGGTTTGAGTTTAAAGCGTTTGGAACAGAGTTTAAAGATAGCCTCGAGCAATTTTTGCTTGGTCAAAGCCACTTTTTTCCATCGCTTGGCTCGAGTCCTTCCCCGATTTCCAAATCTAGAAATGGGTCAGGATTTTTCTGCTGGTCTTCGGCAGCTTGGCGGTAAGCTGTTATCAGTTCGAGTTCACGAAGCGCTCGCTCCAGGGCTTCGCTTCGGCTCGCAAGTCCATGTTCGCGCTGGTAGGTCTCGAGGTAGCGCAAAGAGTCTTGGGGCAGACTTACGCTGAATTTAACTACGGCAGATAGAGTCATAACAGTAGCTTGCCACGGGTACGACTGAATGCTCAGCCCTGGACCTCATAGGCGTAAACCACCAATCCCCTTTCTCCGCTCGAGTCGGGGTTGAAAGTCTGGCGCAAAGCCACGTAAACCCGGCTCGAGGCGGCGTCCCACACGCTGCCCACCACCATCTGCTGTGGCTCGTCGGCCCAACCGGGTAGAGGGTCGCTCTGACCGGGGTAGCTTACCTTCCAGCGCCCTGCGGCCTGAATCTGCCAGCGCTCGAGCTGTTTTTGGGCCACTTTGGCCAGGTCCGCAGGGTCGTAAACGAACCAGGCGTGAGAGCTGTGCTCGGCGTGCAGGGTGGAGGTTTCGTACCAAGTGCGCCCGTTTCCCAGCGTGGGAAAGTACAGCAAACCGTGCCGGGTAGGAGTGTCCACCCACACCGCGCCCTGCCACAGCCAGTCTGACCACGACCAATAGCCCACGCCCGCTCGAGGGTTCCAACCATCAAATTCGGTGTGGTAATCGGCATCGCGCTCGGCGCGCGTGGGTTCGGTGTAGGGCGTGGCGTTGAACGGATAACCCAGCAGCGGGGTGTGCTCGAGCGCCCCCATCATGCCTTTAGGGTGGGCAGAGGGCGGAGAAAAAGCCGTCAGGCTCGGCCCCATGCTGACCGGACCCACCGTGGCGATGGAGAAATATCCGCCAAAGCCCGCTCCTAGCCGCTGCCCCGTACAGTATTTATCGGCAAACCAGGCCGGAACTTCGAGCACGCCGCCCATGTTGGCCTTGCAGCCCACCTCGGAAAAGCGCCACGCACCCAGCGGACTTACCCGCCCAGTGGCCTCCTCGAGCGTGCTGTACCCCAGGCTGGGGTCAGTGCTCGAGACGGTATTGTAGCCATCGCCGTAAGACCAATAAAGTCGCTCGTCCGTTTCGTCCCAGAACAAGCCGAACACGCTCGAGCCGTTTCTGACCTCACCCTTGGGGCCAGGGTCGAGCAGCTTCTGGTCGCTGCCGGGGTCGCCCCAGTAGCGCACGGTCTGGGCCACTGGAAAGGGTCCGCTCGAGGGTAGGGTTTCGGGTAGCCGCACCTCGTACAGGTTGCCCTTGACGGTCAATGAAAGTAGACGCACCTCACCCGCAACCCGGCGCAGGGCCAAAGTGCGTCCCCAGGCGGCGTCTTCACTTTGTTCACCTTGCCCACCCTGTGCGCTAGAGGGCAGGCGAAACGCACCCACGAAGCGAAAATCGGCCTGCTCGAGCAATTTTTTACCGCTCGAGTCGGGCGTGGGCGGTGTGGGTTGAGGAGTTCGTGGATTGGGATTGGCTGGACGGCAGGCACTGAGTCCCAGCATACCCAGCCCCAGCGCGGCGCTGTGGGCCAGAAAAACACGTCGGGTTTGAGGTTTACGCTGCACTTCACACCTCTTCGTGGCTCGGCTCGAGATGGTCCAGTGAACGATTGGTCCAGACGCGCTCGAGCCAATCTAACACAGCCTCGCGCTCGTTGACCACCTCGCCCTCGACTACCGCTCGAGCGACCCGTTTTTTCAAATCCCCAATCTGCGAACCCGTCACCCCAAAACGCTCCATCAGCTCGAGGCCGGATATCGCAAGCTGGCGCTCGTCGAAGGTCTCGAGTTCGGCGCTGACCTTTAGCGCGCGCGCTCGAGTATTTTCAAGCCAGCCCAAAGCGTCGAAATCGGGTTCAAAAGTGTGCGCCATACGGTCCGAAACCCGCACCTCGAGCGCCCGTTCCCAGTCGAGTCCCAGGTCGTTCACAAAGCGGCGCAATACTCGCATGGAAGAATCCAGCGGGGGACGTATGTGCTTGAGCACCAGTTTGGTCACGCTTTTTTGAACCTCGAGCGGAAACTTGAGCCGCTCGAGAATTTGTGCCGCCAGTTCCGCTCCGATGACCTCGTGTTTGTAGTAGTGCGCCACACCATCTGACCCAAAACTTCTAGTCTGCGGTTTCCCCAGATCGTGCAACAACAGGGCTAACCTCGAGAGCGGGTCGAAGTCGTGCTGTACCGCGTAGCGCACAGCCCCAAAGATATGCTCCTCGAGCGTGAGGTGATGGTGCGGATTCTGCTGGTCGTAGCCAAACGTGGCTTTAAATTCTGGCAAAATCCGCTCGAGCAAAGTCGAATCGCGCAGGAACCGCAAGGCCCGTAAAACTCCGTCTGGGTGCTTTGCTGACAGCAAGCCCATCAGTTCAATTTGCACCCGCTCGAGTGCCACCGTTTCAATCAGGTGCGCGTTCTCTAAAACCGCTCGAGCTGTTTCCGTCTCTACCTCAAAATCGAGCTTGGCGATGAAACGGGCCAGACGTAGCATCCGCAGCGGGTCATCCTCGAACCGTGCTCGAGCGTCGCCCACCGCACGCAAAATTCGGCGCTCGAGATCGGCTTTTCCGCCGAAAGGGTCGAGTAGGGACTCGGGACTCGGGACTCGGGACTCGGGACTGGGCAAAAGCTCGAGCATTTCCCTGTTCCCTGTTCCCTGTTCCCTGTTCCTTGCTGTTAGCCGCCACGCCATCGCGTTCACCGTCAAATCGCGCCGCTCGAGGTCTTTTTCTAGCGGCAAATGGGCGTCGTAACTCACCTCGAAATCCCGGTGATGGGTTCCGGTGCTCTTCTCGAGCCGGGGTAGGGCCACGTCCAGGGTTTCGCCGCCCTTAGAAACCTTGAATACCCCAAAGGATTTTCCTACGAGGTCCACCTTCCCCACCGTCTCGAGCACGCTTTTGAGCGCCTCAGACTCGAGGTTCGTGACCAGAATATCGAGGTCCTTACTCTCTACCCCCAACATCCCGTCGCGCACCGCGCCGCCCACCAGGTACGGCGTTCCACCCGCTCGAGCGATGGCGTCGGTGAGGGAGGTGAGTAGGTGCTCGAGCGGGTTCATACCTCGAGTTTAGCGGGTGGAGACGGTTGAGCAAAAGATAAAATATTGAGCATTCACTTTTATTCAATTAACATAACAACGTCGAATGCTATGGGGTGAGGGTATAAAAAAGGGAGGATAGGGGAATGTCTAGAACCCGAACCCTCCTCGAGCAGCATAGCGTAGTGGACCTGTTCACACTGGTGTACGTCGCCGTAGACGATTACCTCCAGCACAGCCTCGAGCT
>Ga0123339_10001492_pt1 | contig 16261 bp, 15 predicted proteins | sample lystaG_FD_89956 | JGI IMG/M metagenome (GOLD analysis project Ga0123339, IMG submission 89956) | Glacier valley bacterial and archeal communities from Borup Fiord, Nunavut, Canada, to study Microbial Dark Matter (Phase II) -... | ecosystem: Environmental > Aquatic > Freshwater > Ice > Glacier ... | reverse complement strand
TGAGTGGCACCACCGGTCCAGGAACGGTTGGCGTTGATGCGCCAGATGACGTCCCACTCACGTTTAGCGTAAACGTGACGTTGCAGGACGTAGCGGATGCCCACAGGACCGGGGTTGCCTACTACAACGGCCTCGATCCATCCCTCGATCCGCGGTCCGGTTCGCAGACGCGGACCATGCCGAGCATTTTCTGGCTTCCTTTGATGTGGGCAGCAGTGGCGGTTGTATGGGCGCTCCTGCCTTCGCTGACCGGCGATCTCGTCCAGTGGGATTTTACCTGGCTTGCATCGTGGGCGCCGCTGCCGTTCGCTCTTTCTATATGGGCGCTGTGCTTCCAACCACGGATTAGGCTTGCGCTCACGATGCCGTCCATCAAGAAGGTGTTGAAACGCGCATTCCCAGGTTATCCCGCCGGTGGCCGCATCGTTGAGTTCTCGATTGGGTCAGCCACCCTTCACGTCAGGGGGCTTGGCCGAGAGCTTCAGTTGAGCCACATTGAGAATGCGATAGCGGCTGAAAATAAAGACCAGCTCACCCTCATCGTAAATGACGCACTGTTGCCCATCCCCAAGCGCGACCTGCCTATGGACGCTATCGCCGCGCTCCGTGCCAAGCTGAACGTCTGGGGGCCGGTCAGGCAAGCATCCGGGCCTTCTCTAGGTCTAGGCGCCAAGGCACAGATCGCTGTCATCATGTCGTGCGGGATTGCCGTGTTCGCACAAATGGGACTTCAATCTGCTCCGCCCGCTACTTCCCGGTCTGGGATACGTTCGATCTACTATTCCGTCGCGATCAACGATGAGCACCCGCAGGACGTCCGCGAAAGGTATGATGCAAGGCTCTTCAAGCAGCATCTTCATGACAGTGTGACAGGCTCCTTCAAAACACCCTCTGCGAGTGGCAGCTACTACATCACACGCTCGATAACGGGCGGGTCCTGGGGATACCGGGTCATAGGCCCGGACGAAGAACGGAAGAATTTAAACTTTCCGGGTTGGGGAATACCGGACATACCGCTCACGGCCGAGATGACCAGACTTCCAGGCCGCGGCCACCTGATCGCATGGGCAAATCCGCTGAATGGCGGTGGAACCGAGGCCTGCGCCGCGCAGACCACGTACCGAGACCCGGCCTCTGGAACAGACGGCGTACTTTACGGGCGTCTCATGAGGTTGCGCTTCTGCTCCAAGACTCTGAACACCGTTGAGCTTGCGGCCTGGTTGGACACCGCTGGCGACGCCCTGGACCAGGACTTCACCGCCAGGACTAAGCCGTGATGCGCTTCACTGCGTGGGCCTTCCCCTAATTCCGGTACAGCCGTTCCCGGATCAGGTAGCGCAGCCCGCGCGTCCAGCTTTCGTCCGTGTTGCCGCGGATGTCCACGCTGTCTGCGCGCAGGGTCCGGCCGGTCGCCGCGTCCTCCACCACCAGGTTCACGTTCAGGATCAGGTTGCTGACCTTCTGCACCCAGCCATAGGCCACCTGCTGCGCGCCCAGCCCGCGCGCCAGGTCCAGCTCGCAGCCGTTGCAGCCGCGGATGGAGTCCACGTTGGCCAGCTTGTCCTGAACCGGGGCCATGTCCACCAGCGTGTAGCGCCGGCCCAGCTCGTCCCGCAGTTGCGCGTCCAGGCGGCGCAGCCGGGCCATCTCCTCCGGGGTGGAAGCGGCAAGGGAGGTATTGTTCAGGTGGAAGTCGAACAGCGCGAGGCGCGGAAGGTCGGGACGGGGTAGGTCCTGCGCCCCAGCCGGGCCGGCCAGCGCCAGGGCTGTTCCCATTGCTGCCGCCCACATGCGAACATCCATGCACCCCTCCCCGGCCGCAGGTTCCGCCCCCAGCGCCCTAGTTGGGACAAGCCTATCATATCCCATCCCGCCCCTGCCAGGACGGCACAGCACAGGAGGCCTGCCATGAAGGTCACGATAGAGATAGACTGCACGCCGGACGAGGCCCGGCAGTTCATGGGCCTGCCGGACGTGAAGCCCATGCAGGCCGCACTGATGACCCGCATGGAGGCGCAGATGAACGAGGCCGCCGACCGCTTCTCCCCCGATGCACTGCTGCGCACCTGGATGTCGCTGATGCCCGGCACGCCCGAGGGCGTGCAGGCCGCCTTCACCCGGCTCTTCCAAGCCGGGGCGGGAGGCGGCACCAAGGGCTGAATGTATCCGGTGCAGCGGGATGCAACGGACACGCCCAAGCCGTTGCGTTCGCCTGCGTCGGTCCCGGGACATGCCACGCCTGGTTCGGGATGCCGTGGGCGGGGGCGTGACGCCAGCCGTTTTCGGTGCTGCCCGTGCTACGTGCCGCCCGTGCTCATTGCCGCCAATGCTCCTTGCCGCCCCATCTCCGGCGGTGCCGCTTGTCACTCCTTGCCGATATCCATCAGCAGGCGCTCGGCCTTTGCATCCTCGATGCGATTCATCAGGCGCCGGTTCTCGTGCAGGTCGCGCGCCGTCTTGGTCAGGGTCACGCAGGACTGGATCAGCATAACGATGCCCATGCCGAGGTAGCCCTTCAACCAGATGTCTATCGGCATGAACACGACGCCGGCCGCGACCATCGCGGCTGCCGTGCCGAAGGAAAGATACGTGAAGCTGACCCAGGCCGAGGAGTGCTGGGGGCTGGTTTGCGTTGCCATGGTCATGGTCCTTCTACGGATTCAGGGGATGCGGCGGTTAGGATGCTTGGGGTGCTGCCAGCGCGGCGGGGGTGCCGGCCTTGGCCTTGAGCCGGGCCATGACGTCCACGAGGCTCGGCGCGGTTTTCGGGCCGAAGCCTTCGGCGGCGAGCCGTGCCGCGGCGGCGGCCACCGTGATGCCCAAGGAGGCGTCCACGGGGGCGTCCACGGCCTCCAGTGCGGCTGCAGCGGCGGCGTCCCCGGCCTGGCGGGAGCGGAGCCGGCCCAGGGTCGCCTCGGCCTCCGCCAGGGTGGCCGGGGCATCGGGGCGGCCATCCTGCTGGACGGCGCGCAGCCGGCGGGCGGCCTCGCCGGCCCGCGCCAAGGCGCGTCCCCGCTGCAAGGCGGCCAGGCGCCGCGTGGCGTCCAGGTAGGACTGCTGCATCGCCTGCACCTCCGCCTGGAAGCGTCCATGGGTGTCGCGCGCCTGGTCGCGGTCTGCGCCGAACGCCAGGATCGCGGCGGCTGCCCTGGTGGCCAGATCCTCGCGTCCGGCTTGCAGGGCCGTGACGGCGCGGGCTTCCAAGTCGGCCAGGCCGGCTTCGACGTTCGACAGCCGGCGTGCCTCTGCCGCTTCCTGGGCCAGCGCCAGCGCAAGGGCGCGCCGCCCGGCCTCGACCCCGGCCGCCACGTCGCGGATCTGCTGCTCCAGGATGGGCAGCGCATTGCGGTCGGCGAGGTCCTCCTCTGCCGCGGCGGCGGCTCCCCGGAACAGGGTGTTGAGTGTCTTGAGCATGGCGCCGCACCTTTTATGAACGTTGTTCAACAAGAGACTGGCACCGTGGTGAACGAAGTTCAAGGACCTTCTTGAACAGTGTTCAAGATGATGGCATGGTTGCGTGATGGACCTGGACGAACGGCGCGGCTTGCTGCGGCAGAAACTGATCGGCGCGGCGGAGCGCATCATTGCAGACGAAGGGTTGCCCGCGTTGAAGGCGCGCGACCTGGCGCAGGGCGCAGGTTGCGCCGTCGGCGCGATCTACAACGTCTTTCCCGACCTGGACGGGCTGATCCTGACGGTTAACCTCCGCACGCTGACCTTGTTCGAGGCCTCCGTCGGCCCCGATGCGACCGCGCCGTCGAGGCCAGACCGGGAGGGGGCGGTTGACGACCTGGTGCGCCTTGCCCTGGCCTACCTTGCGTTCGCGCAGGCGCATGGGCGGCGGTGGCGCGCGCTGTTCCAGCACCGCACGTCGGGCGGGGTGGTGCCGGACTGGTACAGGGCGGAGCAGGGCCGGCTGTTCAGCTACATCGAAGCGCCGCTGGCCCGGCTCTGCCCGGGTTTGGCCGGTGCGGACCTGACCCTGCGCGCGCGGTCGCTGTTCTCCTGCACCCACGGCATCGTCAGCCTGGGCCTGGACGAGAAGCTGATGGCGGTGCCGCCGGCGGTGCTGGCCGGGGAGGTCGAGGCAGTCGTGCGCGCCCTCGGCCGGGGTTTGGCTGCTGGATCGGGCACGTGATACGAGCCGGCGTTGGCTTTGATCCGTCATCGCGGGGAGCGCGGCGTGGCAATCCAGGGGCGGCCAGTGCAGCGCTGGCCGCCCCTGGATTGCCACGCCGCAGGCAGGGCTCGCAATGACGGGACCTCCATAGGTCATCGTCAACGCCGGCTGGTATAATCTCCCGCCCTCCCCCTCTCCTGGGACGGGCTGGGGGTCAAGCCCGCAGCAGCCCGGCCATCGGCGCCACGGCGCCTCCAGGGAACACGCCGGCCAGCGCACCCGCCGGCAGGCCCAGGTGCCCGGTCAGCAGACCGGCTGAGAGCGCGCGCAAGTCGCGGGTGGGTTGCAGGTCCCGGTCCTCGAACAGCTTGCCGGCGCCCAGGCCGGGCCAGTCGGCCAGTACGCGCCCACCGGCGACCGCGCCGCCCAGCAGGAAGGCCGCGCCGCCGGTGCCGTGGTCGGTGCCGCCGGTGCCGTTGACGCGTGCGGTGCGGCCGAACTCGGTCATCACCAGCACCGCCGTCTGCCGCCAGGCGCTGCCCAGGCTCTCCCGGAGGGCCATCAGGCCGGCGTCCAGTGCGCGCAACGGTGCTTGGAGGCGCCCGGCTTGGCCGGCATGGGTGTCCCAGCCGCCGACTTCCATCGCCGCGACGCGCGGGCCGTCTGGCGCCGCGAGCAGCTTGCCGGCTGCGCCCGCCAGTGCTGCGAATGCGCCGGGGCCGGGGCCGCCTGGGGGCTTGTCCATCCCTGCCAGCGTCGCGGTGGAGAAGCCGCGGTCGCGCAGGCCCTCGGCGACGGCCGGGCCGAGCAGCGGGTCCGGGTGCATCAGGTCGGCGATGCGCGCGAGCAGCTCCGGTGCCGGGGTTGCGGCGGATTGCGGCGCGTAGGTGCCGACGTTTGCGGTGCCGCGCAGCAGCAGCGGCACTTGCACGCCCACTGCCAGCGCGCCTGCGGGCCGGCCTGGCATGGCCGCCACGGCACGGTTCAGCCAGCCGCTGGCCAGCCGCCGCTCCGCGCCGCTTTCCATGTAGTCCTGCGCGTCGAAGTGGCTGCGCGTGCGGTAGGGGCCGGCGATGGCGTGGACGGCCAGCATTTCGTTGGCGGCATAGAGGCTGTGCAGTCCGGTCAGTGCGGGATGTAGGCCGAAGAAGCCACCTAGGTCCAGCACGCCGCCGGGCTGGCCGGGGGGTGCGCCGGTCAGGCCCGGGCGCAGGGCGGCCAGGTCCGGGTCGCCGTAGGGCACGACGGCTGCCATGCCGTCCATCGCGCCACGCAGCAGCACCACGACCAGGCGCTTCTCGGTGGGCGCTGCGGCCAGCGCGAGCGAGGAGCGGCCCAGGGTGCAGGCGGTCGCCAGGCCCAGCAGGGCGCCGCGCCGGGTGATGCGCATGTGGGGGTGGGGCATGGTCAGCGCCTCTGGAACTCGGGGGAGGTCAGGAACAGGGTCAGCGCGTCGCGGCGGCTGCCGGCATGGCGCATGGCGTCCCGGGTGGCTGGGCGCAGCAGCGGGCCGAGGGCGGCGTCCGCGATTTCGGCTGGGTCCTGGTCGCGGGCGCGGCCGGCGAGGCCGTGCGACCAGTCTATGCGGCGCATGACGGCTTCGGGTGATGTCCACTCGGCGGCGACGTCGGGCCAGCCGTTGGGCAGCGGGGCGTTCCACAGGGGTTGGCCCATCGCCTGCAAGGAGCCTCGGAGCGGGGGCAGCTTGTCGGGGGGCAGGTCCAGGGCGCGCAGGGCGGCGATGGCGAAGTCCACCGGGGAGCGCAGCTTGGTCAGGGGCGACCAGGCGGCGGGCAGGCGCAGCAGCGCCAGGCTGGCGGCGGCGAGGTCGCCGCCGGTGTCGCGCAGCACGCCCTCGATGCTGCGCACGGCGTCGGGCGGCGGCGTATCGGCGACGAAGTGGCGGACCAGCTTGGTGGCGAGGTGCCGGTGGGTGGCGGGGTGGTGGGCCAGGAAGCCCAGCGCCTCGAGGCCGCCGGCTTCGCCGGGGCCGAAGCGGCGGCCCATTAGGGTCTTGCTGCCGGGTTCGTGCGCGCCTTCCCGGAAGAGGAAGCCTGGGGTGAGGCTTTGCATCTCCAATGACCAGCCGGTCAGCACCTTGGCGAACTCGGTCACGTCGGTTTGGGTGTAGTTGGCGGCTGCGCCTACGGTGTGCAGCTCCAGGCATTCGCGGGCGAGGTTCTCGTTCAGGCCGCGGCGGTTTGGGTTGCCGTTTGGGTTGCCGTTTTGGGCGGCGCGGCTGTTGGGGCCGACGGAGCCGCCGTTGTCCAGGTACATCAGCATCGCCGGGTGGCGCATGACGGCGAGCAGCAGGCCGGCGAAGCTGCCGGTGACGTTGGGGCGGATGGCTTCCCGCAGGTATGGCCCGATGACGGCGGCGACGCGGCCGTTGCGGAGGCTGACGGTGAAGTGGTTGGCCCAGAACAGGACCAGGCGCTCGCGGAAGGGCGCCGTGGTGGATAGGACGTTGGCGGCGTGGGCGGCTGCGTCCTCCTCTAGTAGGGGGCGCACCAGGGAGTCGGGGCCGGTCAGGCGCAGCTTGTTTTGCTCGCGCAGGACGGTCAGGCCATCGGCGGTGTTGGGCAGGCGCGGGTCGAACGCGGCGGGGTCGGGCGATTCGACTTGGCTGGCGAGCCAGGCGAGCGGGTCGGCGGGGGGCGCCTCCGTGCCGCGGCGGCCTAGGCCGAAGCGGATCATGGCGTGTGCGGTGCGGGCGTCCATTCCGGCTTAGTAGCACAGGGCCGGGTCGGCGGCGGTGACAAAGGGTTGCAGGTTGGTAACGCCGGGTGCGGGTTGGGCCGGGGGGCGCATGTGCCCCAGTCATTGCGATTGCGGGGCCGGCTTGCGGGGCGGACGCCGGTGCTGGCGGCCCCTGGGTTGCCACGCCGCAAGCGGCTCGCAACGACCGTGGAGGGAAGGACGGCCGGGGCGGGCGGGCACCGGCACTAGGCAGCGGCGAGACGCAGGCGTTCCTCGGCGCGGGCGCGGCCCATGAGGGGGAGGAGGTCGCGGAGTTCGGGGCCGTGGTCCTCGCCGGTCAGGGCTTGGCGGAGGGGGAGGAACAGGCGCTTGCCCTTGCGGCCGGAGAGGGTTTTCAGGGCCCCGGTCCAGTCGGGCCAGACCTGGTTGGTCCAGGGTTCCGGCGGGAGGGCTTGCAGGGCTTGGTGGAGGAACTCGGCTTCGCCTTCGAGTACGGGAGGGACGATGCTGCCGGCGACGACGTCCCACCAGCCCTTGGCTTCGCGGAGGAAATCGAGGTTGCCGCGGATGGCGTGCCAGAAGGCGGGGGTGGCGGCGGGGGGGAGGCGGTCCTCGACTGCTTCGTAGGGGAGGGTGTGCAGGACGCGGCGGTTCAGGGCGAGGAGTTGCTGGCCGTCGAAGCGGGCTTGGGAGTGGGAGACGCGGCTGAGGTCGTAGGTTTGGGCCATGGTGTCGGGCGGCTCGGGCGCCGGGTCGTCGGCGGTGCCGAGGCGGGCGAGGTAGCCGGTGAGGGCGATGGGTTCGATGCCGTCGCCGCGCAGGCTGCGGATGGAGAGGGCGCCGGCGCGCTTGGAGAGCTTGCCGCCGTCGCCGTCCACGAGCAGCGGCAGGTGGGCGAAGCGGGGGAAGGCTGGGCGGCCGGGTTTGCCGGCGTTGAGGGCGGCCATGATGTCCATCTGGATGCCGGTGTTGGTGACGTGGTCCTCGCCGCGGACGATGTGGGTGATGCCGGCGTCGAGGTCGTCCACGACGCTGGTGAAGGTGTAGAGGGGGGTGCCGTCGGCGCGGATGAGCACGGGGTCGGAGACGGCGGAGAGTTTCACGTTGCGGGGGCCGAGGACCATGTCGCCCCATTCCGCCGGGTAGCCGGAGAGGAGGAAGCGCCAGTAGGGGCGCTTGCCGCCGGCCTCGGCCTTGGCGCGCTGCTCGGGGGTTAGTTTGAGCATGGCGCGGTCGTAGAGGGGGGGCAGGTGGCGCTTGGCGCGCTGGTCGCGCTTGGCGGCGAGTTCCTCTTCGGATTCGAAGCAGGGGTAGAGGCGGCCGGCGGCCTTCAGCTTTTCGGCGGCGGCGGCGTAGAGGTCGAGGCGGTCGGATTGGCGGAAGGTTTCGGTCCAGGAGAGGCCCATCCAGCGGAGGTCGTATTGGATGGCGTCTTCGTATTCCGGGCGGTTGCGGTCGGTATCGGTGTCGTCGAGGCGCAGGAGGAAGGCGCCGCCGTGGCGATGGGCGAGGAGGTAGTTGGCGAGCGCAATGCGGGCGTTGCCGGCGTGGAGGAGGCCGGTGGGGCTGGGGGCGAAGCGGAGTTTCATAGGTGTGGGTGCCGGCCCGGTCGCACGTCGGGAGAGGGTTGGGGTGAGGGAAACGGCAAGTAGGGGCCGTGGCGGGTCGAGGGCTGTGCGGGGCCGGGGTGTTGTGGGATGGGTCCGCTCTGGCGGCTTTCCTCACCCCGACCGTGAACCGTTTCACGGTTTGACCCCGGAGGAAGAGGGAGTGGCAGGCGGCCTCTATCGCCCCGACCGTAAACCGTTTCACGGTTTGACCTCGGAGGGAGAGGGGGCAGGAGCAGCAAGCAGGTCACTCGTCGTCCTCGTCGTTATCGCCGGCTAGGCGGGGGTCTAGGCTGCGCCAGTCGCGGTCGGCGGGGTTGGCGCGGTGGGCGGCGAAGGTGGGGAGTTCGGCGGCGCTGCGCCAGCCGGCTTCGGCGCCTAGGACCTCGGCGTCCTCGCCGTAGGCGAACCAGGCGTCGAGGACGGCTTGGGGGGCCATGCCGGCGGCGCGGCAGCGTTCCATGCTGTCGCGCACGTAGCGGCGGGCGAAGGTGCTGGCGGTGTCGGCGTCCGGGAAGGGGCCGACTTCCTCGACGATGCCTTCCTCGGCGCCGCCGGAGAGGTCGAGGATGCGGACGCGGATGGTCTGGGCCGGCGAGAGAGGGGGGGCGTCGCTCATGCACCGAGGCCCGTGCGGCGGTTGGAGGTGGGGTGGCCGCGTGTCGGGGGCGCGGGCGGCGGGGGGGTGCCGGTCATGCGATGAGGCCCGTGTGGCGTCTGGTGGGGCGGCCGCGTGCGCGGGTGCGGGCGGCGGTGCCGGTCATGCGATGAGGTCCGTGTGGCGGCTGGTGGGGTGGCCGCGTGTCGCGGGTGCGGGCGGCGGCGGCGGTCATGCGACGAGGCCGGTGTAGCCGTTGGTGATGGGGTAGCGGCGGTCGCGGCCGAAGGCGCGGGGGGTGATTTTCACGCCGGGCGGGGCTTGGCGGCGCTTGTACTCGGCGCGGTCCAGCATGCGCCAGACGCGGAGGACGGTGGCGCGGTCGTGGCCGCGGGCGACTAGGGCGTCCACGGATTGCTCGCCCTCGATGAGGCCTTCCAGGATGGCGTCGAGGTCGGCGTAGGGCGGCAGGGTGTCCTGGTCGGTTTGGTCGGGCTTGAGTTCGGCTGAGGGGGCCTTGGTGATGACGCGGTCGGGCATGACGGGGCCTGCCGGGCCTAGGGCGCCGGGCGGGAGGTGCTGGTTGCGCCAGCGGCAGAGGGCGAAGACGGTGGTTTTATACACGTCCTTCAGGACGGAGTAGCCGCCGCACATGTCGCCGTAGAGGGTGGCGTAGCCGACCGACATTTCCGACTTGTTGCCGGTGGTGAGGAGCATGTCGCCGAACTTGTTGCTCATGGCCATCAGGATCAGGCCGCGGCTGCGGGACTGGATGTTCTCTTCGGTGATGTCGGCTTGGCGGCCGTTGAAGACGGGGGCTAGGGCGGCGCCGAAGGCGTCCATGGCGGGCTGGATGGGGATGGTGTCGCAGTGGATGCCGAGGAGGCGGGCGCACTCGGCGGCGTCGTCGAGGCTGTCCTGTGAGGTATAGGGGCTGGGCATCATGACGGCGCGTACGTGGGCGGGGCCGAGGGCGTCCACGGCGACGGCGGCGGAGAGGGCACTGTCTATGCCGCCGGAGAGGCCGAGGAGGAGGCCGGGGAAGCGGTTCTTGCGGACGTAGTCGCCGAGGCCGAGCATCATGCAGCGGTAGATAAGTTCCAGCCGGTCGGGTTCGGGGGGCAAGGGCTGGGGCGTGCAGACCATGCGGTCGCCGTCGCGGGTCCAGTCGGTTAGGGTGATGGACTCCTCGAAGTAGGGCATCTGCACGGCTAGGCTGCGGTCGGCATTGAGAACGAAGCTGGCGCCGTCGAAGACGAGTTCGTCTTGGCCGGCGACTTGGCCGACGAAGACGAACGGAAGACCGGTTTCGACGACGCGCTCGACGGCGAGGGCGATGCGCCGGGCTTGCTTGCCGTCCTCGAACGGGCTGCCGTTGATGGAGAGCAGGAGTTCGGCGCCGGATTCGGCGAGGGTTTCGGAGACGGCGGGGAGCCAGAAGTCCTCGCAGACCATGAGGCCGAGGCGGACGCCGCGGAAGTTGACGGGACCGGGGGACGGGCCGGCGTCGAAGACGCGCTTCTCGTCGAAGACACCGTAGTTGGGAAGCTCGTGCTTGGCCCGGCGGGCGATGACTTGGCCGCCCTCCAGGACGAAGGCGGCGTTGAAGAGCAGGTTGCCGTCGCGCCAGGGGCCGCCGACGATCAGGCCGGGGCCGCCGTCGGCGGTGTCCCGGGCGAGGTCCTGGATGGCGGCTTCACAGGTTTCGATGAAGGCGGGCTTGCGGACGAGGTCTTCGGGCGGGTAGCCGCCGATGGAGAACTCGGGGGTTACGACGAGGTCTGCGCCAAGGGCTGCGGCTTCGGCGCGGGCGCGGCGGATGCGGGCGACGTTGATTGCGACCCCGCCGAGGTGGGTGTCTATCTGGGCGAGGGCGATGCGGAGGGCGGGCATGGGGGAGACCTGGGGTGTGCAGGGTGGGACTCAAGGCGAGTGCTGCGCCTTGAGGGCTGCTGTTGCAACTGGCCGGCCACGGCCTGGTCAGTCCCCGGGCGGCGGACGCCATGGGGCGCCGCCCGGGGTGGTGTGGCGCAAGATCGCTGCGATGGCTGCGGCCGGGTCTTCCGGCGGGGAGTTGCCGGTGTGGATTGGGCCAGTGTGGATTGGGCCGGGCTGCTCGCAGGGCGTAGGTGCGCGGGCGGGTTGGCGCGGTGCTTCACCTTGCCTCGCACCTCGATCAAGGCCTTGTGGTCCGGCGCCGGGCCGGGCGGGGGTTGGGGCGGCGGCGCGGGCGCGGAGGAGGGTGAGGTCGGCCGGGGTGCGGCGGCGCCAGGGGGTGTGGCCGGGTGGGCTGGCGATGCCGAGGTCGCGGCAGATTTCGGTGATGATCTCGGCGACGGGGCTGGTGGCGAGGTCGTCATTGAGATCTGGGGCGTCGAGGCGGTCGCGCAGCTCGGCATGCAGGTCTGCGGCGGTGCTTTCGGTGTCGTGGCCCTCGGTGCGGCCGATCCTGTCCTCGACCTCGCGGATGATCTGCTTGCGGGCGGCGGTGCGCTCCCGGGCTGGGTCGGGGGCGGGCTGCTTGGGCCTGTCGAGGGTCTGCATGAGCAGGATGCAGCGACGGACGGCGCGGCTGATGCGGTCGAACGCGGCGGCGAGGTTGATGAGGGTGTCGGGCGTGGGGGCCGGCGCGGGCGGCGCGTCCGTCGCGTGCTGCACGGTGTTATCCTGCGCCATGGCCTGGCCGTGTAGGACGCGGGCGAGGTCGGTTCCCATGTTGATCAGGTCGCGCAGGGCTTGGCGGTGCTGTTGCGCATCCGCGGCTTGCTGGCCGGCGGCGTCTTGCGGGGTGGCCTGAATTGCGAGTGCAGACATGAACAGAACAAGAACATTGTTGGTGGGTGGGCGTCAAGGCTGGGATAGGCAGGTTGGGAGCAGGTCCGCACTTGCCGGGTTGGGAAGCCCTATCCACAGCCCCGCTTGCCTGAGACCACGATGCAGACTGACCAGCAGCTTGACGACCTCGCCAGCCTTTGCGGCACAACCTGGCGCTGTCACCAGACTTCTCGGCCGACGGGCCTGCAGGTCTCTATCGGGTCGTGGCGATTGTCGTCCGTGATGCCAGCCACCAAGGCGTCGAGGTCATAGCGCGGGGGGTCAAGTGGCTCGATGACGATCCGGCCTTCTTCCTCGCGCACGTCCACCAGTTGGTTCAGGCATAGATGGGCCGCCTTCAGCACGGAGGCTGGGATGCACACGGCGGCACCGTTACCCCACTTCCTTATCACGCCCTGCATAAGCCACCTCTTGCTAACGAACCGCATCTACAACTGGAGAGGATACTATGACGAGCACCGGATCGCTCATTCTTGCAAGGAGTAGGACGCTATCATGCATCCCAACGTCTGTGCGTGCCGGGCGGCGCCGGGGATGCTACAAAGATGGGCACAACTTGTGCTGTTGATAGATCACCTGCTGACTGCATGGGAGGAGCGTATAATGAGCGGACTTGTTTGGGTCAGCGGTGCGATGATGGACGAGCGCTTGAAGCTCAATGTCAAATCGGACATCGTGGTCAATGACGTGGATCGGGCAGTCGCCGGCATCAGGCGGATGACCGTTGGCGAGCGTCTTTCGGAGGACTGTTTCCCGCGGCAAATCTGGCCGGGAAAAGGGGCGAAAGGCAGGGTTACATATCCTGATTTCTTCGATAGCAATGGCTATTGGATTGTCTCAGACAAAGTCGCTGGCGTGTTCCAGAAATTCGATATCGGCAACGCTTCGCTTTATCCCGTTGAGATACTCCAGAAAGATCGCAGGACGCTGGTTGGTGCCACATATCACTCTCTGAACATCTGCAATCAGAAACAGGTGTTCATTGCTACAGAGTCGCCAGATACCCGTCCATTCTTGTCCGAAGAGGAGAGAACTCTGAAGTTTGTACACAAGGATTATGATGTTGCCGTCTCCAATGCGGCGCTCGATGGAGTTGACATCTGGATTGACCCGAAGCTTCACCGTGCATTCTTCGTCAGCGACCCGCTTGCACGGGCCTTGAAAGCAGGTGGCGTAGCCCGCTATTTCGGCCTGCGCCGCTGCCGTGTCCTGTAGACTATCAAAACGCCAAGGCAGTCCAAACCCAGCCTAGCACTGCTGCATGTCCTACTCCCGCTCGGCCAGCCGCTTGTCGGCGGCGCGGAGGAGGAACTCGCGGCCGACTTTTACGCGGGCGATGCCGTCGTAGGCGACGATGTCGGCGGTGGCATAAGTTTCGTGCCAGTCGTCGGGGATGAAGCTGCCGGTGCCGACGACGTCTATGGGGGCGCGGGTGTCGGCCATGACGCGGCACTTGGCGACGCCGAAGCCGGAGGAGACGACGATGCGGACGCGGGGGTAGCCGGCGTCGTCCAGGGCCTCCCGCATGCGCCAGATGGCGGCGGCGGAGACGCCGGTGCCGACGAGGTGGCGCAGCTCGGCGTCCGAGCGGTAGCGGCGGATGGCGCCGGGGGCGCGGCGGTCGAGGACGGCGTAGCTGCTGGCGGGGTCCAGGCCCTCCAGGTAGCGGCCGCCGTGGGTGTCTAGGCGGAGGGAGAGGCGGCCCTCCGCGGCGAGGTCCGGGAAGGCTTGGCAGACGGCTAGGCCGTCGGTGACTTCGGCGCCGAAGAAGTCGGTGAGGACGGTCAGGGGAATGCCGGGGCAGGCTTCGCGGAACATCTCGGCGGCGCGGACGGTGGAGCCGGCATAGCCGATCAGGGCGTGGGGCATGGTGCCGACGCCGCGTTGCGCGCCGACGTAGGGGGCGGCGAGGTCGGTGCTGGCGCCGGTGAAGCCTCGGGCGCCCTCGGCCTGGGCGGCGCGGCTGCCGACGCCGGCGGCGTAGGCCATGAGGTCTTGCATCTCGGCGCCGGCGCAGTGGCGGGCGTCCATGGCGAGGAAGTCGGTGCCGGGCAGGGCCATGCACATCTGGTAGGCGTTGTGGGCGGCGACGCAGGCGGCGCCGAGCTTTTGGAGGAAGAGGGTTTCGAGGTCGGCGAGGGCGAGGAAGCTGCCGGTGACGTAGGTGATGGGCTCGCCGGCGCCGACCCAGGTGCCCTCGGGGTGGACGATGTCGAAGGTGAGGTTGGTGTGGCGGGAGGCGGCGACCTCGCGGAGCCAGTCGAGCATCTTGCCGGGGGCGGAGATGACGGGGCGGCGGAGGAAGACGGCGTAGGTGACGGTGGCGTCGCCGAAGTGGGCGACGACGTCGCGGGTGCGGTTGAAGTAGGCGTCGGTGCGGCGGGCGATGTCGCGGGCGGTGTCCTCGGGGGCGGTGCCGGGGGCAGTGTCGCCTGTGGGGGCGGTCATTGCGCCCGCCTCTGCCGGGTTGGGGGGTGGGGGATGGGGCTGGCCCTTGTTGGACCCGTCCAGCCCCGGCAGGGGGGGCGCTCGAAGGCCCCCTCACCCCGGCCTCCCGCAGGGAGAGGGGGTGTCATGCGCGTGCCCCGCGGCGGGCTTTCAGTTCTTCGGCGATTTGGAAGGCTAGTTCCAGGGATTGCTCGGCGTTGAGGCGGGGGTCGCAGGTGGTTTCGTAGCGGCCGGCGAGGTCGGCGGCGGTGAGGTCGTGGGCACCGCCGACGCATTCGGTGACTTGCTGGCCGGTCATCTCGACGTGGACGCCGCCGGCGACGGTGCCGGCGGCGGCGTGGGCGTCGAAGAAGCCGTGGACCTCGGCGAGGATGCTGTCGAAGCTGCGGGTTTTTACCTTGGCGCCGGAGTTGCCGGCGGCGCTGACGTTGATGGTGTTGCCGTGCATGGGGTCGCAGAGCCAGGTGACGCGGCGGCCGGCGCGGCGGACGGTGTCGAGCAGGGGCGGCAGGGCGTCGCGAACCCTTTCGGCGCCCATGCGGCTGATGAGGGTGAGGCGGCCGGGCGCGTCGGCGGGGTTCAGGATGTCTATGAGGCGGAGGAGGTCATCCGGCGGCATGGTGGGGCCGACCTTGAGGCCGATGGGGTTGCGGACGCCGCGGAGGAACTCGACGTGGGCGCCGTCCACCTGGCGGGTGCGGTCGCCGATCCAGAGGAAGTGGGCGCTGCAGGCGTAGGGTTCGCCGGTGGTGCTGTCGGTGCGGGTGAGGGCTTGCTCGTAGGGGAGCAGGAGGGCTTCGTGGCTGGTGTAGAACTCGGTTTCGCGGATTTGCGGGGAGTTGCCGCTGCCGATGCCGCAGGCCTGCATGAAGGCGAGGGTTTCGTCTATGCGGGCGGCGAGGTCCTGGTAGCGGGCGGCGAGGGGGGAGCGGGCGGCGAAGTCGAGGTTCCAGCGGTGGACTTCGTGCAGGTCGGCGTAGCCGCCGCTGGCGAAGGCGCGGAGGAGGTTGAGGGTGCCGGCGGATTGGAAGTAGCCGGTTTCCATGCGGGCCGGGTCGGGGACGCGGTCCCTGGCGGTGAAGGCGGGGCCGTTGATGATGTCGCCGCGGTAGGATGGGAGGGTGTCGGCGCCGAGGGTCTCGGTGTCGGACGAGCGGGGCTTGGCGTATTGGCCGGCCATGCGGCCCATTTTGACGACGGGGACTCCGGCGCCGAAGGTTAGGACGACGGCCATTTGGAGGAGGACGCGGAAGGTGTCGCGGATGATGTTGGCGGTGAAGTCGCCGAAGCTTTCGGCGCAGTCGCCGCCCTGGAGGACGAAGGCTTGGCCGGATTCGGCTAGGGCTAGGGCGGCTTGGAGACGCCGGGCTTCACCTGCAAAAACCAGGGGGGGGTAGGTGGCCAGGCGGGCTTCCATGGCCTGCAGGGCTGCTTGGTCGGGGTAGGTGGGGGTTTGCAGGGCTTGGCGGGTGCGCCAGCTTGCGGGCGACCAGCCTAGTCCCATCGTGCGCCCGGCGTCGGTGATTCCGTCCATTGTTTCAGTCCCAATGCGTCGGCCGTCCTTGAGCTGCGGCAGGCGGCGTTGGGGCACTTATCGCACGAACCGGGGGGAACGCCATCCGGGGGGTGGGGACGCGCTCCGCGCTAACGGTGGCTTCGATCCAGAGCCGGGTTTGCTCTTGCGGCGCGCGCGCTGCAACTGGCAGCCAAGCCCCCCTCACCCCGGCCCTCTCCCGGAGGGAGAGGGGGGAAGAACCACATCCCTCCCGAAGAAGGAAAGGGGAAGGGTCACCAGTTTCCGAGGGTTACTCGGCGGCTTGGGCTAGGCCAGTGGTGCGGGTGGGGGTTCGCATGGTGACGAACTCCTCGGCGGAGGTGGGGTGGATGCCGATGGTGCGGTCGAAGTCCTGCTTGGTGGCGCCGGCGACGAGGGCGACGCCGATGCCTTGCATC
>Ga0123339_10001491_pt1 | contig 16264 bp, 17 predicted proteins | sample lystaG_FD_89956 | JGI IMG/M metagenome (GOLD analysis project Ga0123339, IMG submission 89956) | Glacier valley bacterial and archeal communities from Borup Fiord, Nunavut, Canada, to study Microbial Dark Matter (Phase II) -... | ecosystem: Environmental > Aquatic > Freshwater > Ice > Glacier ... | reverse complement strand
TCTTGCGGCGGATCTCGTCAGGCTTGACCATGGGGGTCTTGAGGCGGACACGGTCGACTAACTCGCCGATTAGCGCCACCATCACTGGATTTTTGAACACAACTCAATAGACCGATGGGCCAGCCACCCCGTCGAACGCACAAGTGTCAAATAGCGGACACTTCGCCGAAAGGAATCACCAGTGCTCATTGCACAGCGTCCAACTCTTACCGAAGAGAACATCTCCGAGTTCCGTTCGCGGTTCATCATCGAGCCGCTTGAACCCGGTTTCGGCTACACCCTCGGAAACTCGCTTCGCCGCACGCTCCTCTCCTCGATTCCGGGAGCTGCCGTTACCAGCATCCGCCTCGACGGAGTGCTGCACGAGTTTTCGACGATCGCCGGCGTGAAGGAAGATGTCACCGAGATCATCCTGAACATCAAGGGTCTCGTGGTCTCGAGCGAGCACGACGAGCCAATCACCGCTTACCTGCGCAAGCAGGGCGGGGGGCAGGTCACCGCCGCTGACATCTCAGCCCCGGCTGGCGTCGAGATCCACAATCCTGAGCTCGTCATCGCGACTCTCAATGACAAGGCGAAATTCGAACTCGAGCTGACTATCGAGCGAGGGCGTGGATACGTCTCGGCGACGCAAAACCGCAGTGAGTTCAGCGAAGCCGGCCAGATTCCGATCGACTCGATCTATTCGCCAGTGCTCAAGGTGACCTACCGGGTCGAGGCCACTCGTGCCGGTGAGCGTACTGACTTCGACCGCCTTGTTGTCGACGTCGAAACCAAGAACGCCATCACGCCTCGCGACGCGATCGCTTCGGCTGGTCGCACGCTGACCGAGCTGTTCGGCCTTGCCCGCGAACTAAATTCGGCAGCAGAGGGTATCGAAATCGGCCCGGCTCCAGTCGATGCCGTGCTCTCGAGTGAACTCAGCATGCCGATCGAGGATCTCGACCTGTCTGTGCGCAGCTACAACTGCCTCAAGCGCGAGGGAATCAACACCGTCAGCGAGCTGGTTGCCCTCTCGGAGACGCAGCTCATGAACATCCGCAACTTCGGACAGAAGTCAGTCGACGAGGTCAAGGACAAGCTCGTGGAGCTCGGCCTGGACCTCAAGGACACCGTGCCCGGCTTCGACGGCGCGCACTTCTACAGCGGTTACGACGACGTTGAAGAAGCCAACTAGGCCCTCGGCACCGACCTTTCACACCTGGAGAATTAACTAATGGCTGCACCAACTAAGGGACCCCGCCTCGGCGGTGGACCGGCGCACGAGCGCCTCATGCTTGCGAACCTCGCGGCTGCCCTGTTCACTCACAAGAGCATCAAGACGACCGAGACGAAGGCTAAGCGCATGCGCCCCCTCGTCGAGAGGCTCATTACGTTTGCCAAGCGTGGCGACCTTCACGCGCGTCGTCGCGTGCTTGCGACGATCGGCGACAAGACCGTCGTGCACGAACTCTTCACAGAGATCGCTCCGCTGGTCGAGTTTCGCGAAGGCGGCTACACCCGCATCACGAAGCTGGGGTTCCGCAAGGGAGACAATGCCTCGATGGTGCAAATTGAGCTCGTACTCGAGCCGGTGACACCGAAGCCGAAGTCGGCCAAGAAGTCCGCCAAGGACGAGGCTCCTGCTGCTGAGGAACCTGCTGCTGAGGAACCTGCTGCCGAGGCTCCTGCTGCTGCCGAGGCACCTGCTCCCGGGGAAGCTGCTGCCGAGGCACCTGCTGCCGACGAACCTGCTGCTGAGGCACCTGCTGCTGAGGCAGACGCCGAGAAGTAGCGTTACAAACAGTGATGGCCCCGCCCTTCGGTGGGGCTATCGCTCGTTAAATCCCCGATATTGCGGCACAGGATGACCCGCGCGAGTACCGTGGCACTATGGCCAGCGACGCGACATTCCTCTCTGTGCCCGGACCCCACGGGGTACGGCAGATGCGTGTGTCAAGCCCGACTCGCGTGCTTTGGCCCGACTCGGGCATCACGAAACTTGACCTCGCTCGGTACATGGTGGAGGTCGGAGACGCCTTCGTGCGGGCGAATGGCGACCGGCCAGTATCTCTTCAGCGCTTTACCGGCGGTATTGACGGGGAGCAGTTCTTTTCGAAGAACCCGCCGAAGGGAGCGCCAGACTTTGTGCGCGCGGTGCCGGTCGTCTATCCGAGCGGCAGATCCCACCCGCAGCTCGTCATCGACGAACCGGCCGCGGCTGTCTGGGCCGTGCAGATGAATACGATCGTCTTTCATCCGTGGCCATCCCGGGCGGAGAACACCGACAATCCCGATCAATTGCGCATCGACCTCGATCCACAGCCCGGAACCGACTTCGATGACGTCATTCCCGCGGCGATCGAGCTGCGTGCTGTGCTCGCCGAAGTCGGCCTCGAGGCCTTCGTCAAGACTTCCGGCAATCGCGGCGTGCACGTGTTTGCGCCGATTGAACCAACGCACGAGTTTCTCGATGTGCGTCATGCGGTGATCGCCGCGGCTCGTGAACTCGAGAGACGGATGCCGAAGGAGGTCACAACAGCCTGGTGGAAAGAAGAGCGCGGCCAGCGTATCTTCGTCGACTTCAACCAGGCCAACCGGGATCGCACGATGGCGGGCGCCTACAGCCCGCGAGCTCTCGCTCACGCCCCGGTGTCGTGCCCGATTGAGTGGAGTGAAATCGAGACTGTGGATCCACGATCGCTCACCGTGCTGACGGTGCCGGCCCGGTTGACCAGCACGGGAGACCCTTGGCAGCGAATGGGCGAGAAGCCGGGCACGCTCGACCAGCTCTTCGGATGCTGGCAACGGGATCTCGCTGACGGACTCGGCGAGCTGCCCTTCCCGCCTGATTTTCCCAAGATGCCGGGGGAGCCGCCCCGAGTGCAGCCGAGCCGCGCGAAGCATCCTGACTAGCCAGAACCGTCGTCGAGCAGCTCACGGAGGGGGCGACGGATCGGCCGATCGGGCTGTTCGACGGCGTGAGGCCGAGCATCACGATGCGAATGCCGGCGAGCGGCGGCTGATCTCATGCAGAGATGGTCGTGCGGACCGAGCTGGCTCGCTAGGGCGGCGCACCCGTGAGGCGGAGGCCGTTTGGCCCTCGGGCAGGCGGCAGGTCGGCGAGGCGCGGTAGCGCATCGGTCACGGCGCGCATGTAGACGAGCCCACCGGCCGGATCGGGATGGGTCTGGTCGCGGGACAGGAGATCGAGCCGTGTCGAGATGGCTTCCCGCCAGTGGGTGAGTTCGACCGAGCGATATTGCTGAGCGAAGCGCGTGAGCGTGTCGTTGACACCGTCCGTCCAGCTACGCGGAGCCTGCACGCTGATGACGACGATCTCGTGGCGCGGCCGTCGGTCGGCGCCCGAGCAGGCCTCGGAGCCGGAATGTCACAAACAGTGGAAGAGAAAGTCATAGGCAGTGGAAGAGAAAGTCCCAGGCAGGCCCGTCGAGTTTCGTTGCGACCAGCCGAGAGGTCAACGCGGCCGGTGGTCGCGCCGCTGGGAAATGGCATGAGTCTTCGCAGGGGTCTGCCCGATCTAGACTCTCCGATGTGGACGTCGAGAATCAGCCTGGCGCGAACGGGGTTGAGGCATCCCCGGACATGTCGGCACCAGCGCCCGGTACCACCCGAATTCGTCTCGATCTCTCCTACGACGGCGGTAACTTCCTCGGCTGGTCGTCGCAGCCGGCGTTGCGCACGGTGCAGGGCGAGCTCGAATCAGCGCTCGCGATCATTTTTGGCAAGCATGGTCCGGTCGCGCCGCTCACCGTTGCGGGTCGCACCGATGCCGGGGTGCACGCAACCGGACAGGTGGCCCACCTGGACGTCACCGCCGCGCAGCTCGGTGTGCTGTCCCGTCCCCGTGGCAAGACTCCACCGCTCGCGCCTGGCGCGCGCTTCGACGGTCCGCGTGCCCTGGGGCGCCGGCTCAATGGCATCGCCGGCCTCAACGCCGATATCTTCGTGTCGCGCGGTTCCTTCGCCCCTGACGGCTTCGACGCCCGGTTTTCGGCGACCTGGCGGCGGTACCAGTATCGGGTGGCGGATGCCTCGGCACCGCGCAACCCGCTACTGCGAGGCCACACTCTCTGGTACCCGGCCGTGCTCGATCTCGACCGTATGAACCAGGCCGCTCACGACCTCCTCGGCCTGCATGACTGGGCAGCGTTCTGCAAGCCCCGCGAGGGGGCCACCACCGTGCGGAGCCTCGAGCTTTTCCGCTGGACGCGCGCCGATGACGGAGTGTTGACCGCCGAGGTTCGCGCCGACGCGTTCTGTCACAGCATGGTGCGTTCGCTCGTCGGGGCGACCATAGCGGTCGGGGAATTCAAGCTCGATTCCGAGCGTCTCGTCGAGCTTCGCGATGAACTCGACCGACCGAGCGACTTCAAGGTGCTCCCGGCCAAAGGTCTTACCCTCGTCGAGGTGGGATACCCCCCGGATACCGAGATGGCCGCGCGCGCGCTGACGACACGTAATCGGCGGCCTGCGGGTGGCGCATCCACTTCGGCCGATGGGCCGTCACAAAGCAGTTTGACCGAAGCGACGCGCACCGACTACTCTTGACCCTTGGTGCCTGCGTCCTGTAACCGGGCATCACGAACTTGAGCCCTCCACCGGCAGCGTTCGCGGCGACATCGTCTCGCGAACATCCATCGGAGTGGGATTCACGAACACCTCATTTCGACACAAGAAAGCAGTATCACTGTGACGCGCACTTTCTCACCTAAGCCCGAAGATGTCCAGCGTGACTGGGTCATCATCGACGCGACCGATATCGTCCTCGGACGACTGGCAACCCATGCGGCGGTCCTGCTCCGCGGCAAGCACAAACCGACTTTCGCACCGCACATGGACATGGGTGACTTCGTCATCATCATCAATGCGGAGAAGGTCGCTCTCACCGGTTCTAAGCTCGCCCAAAAGCGCGCGTACCGCCATTCGGGATACCCGGGCGGCCTCAGCTCGATGACGTACATCGAGATGCTGGAAAAGCACCCGACGCGTGCCGTTGAGAAGGCCGTCCGCGGGATGCTGCCGAAGAACTCGATCGGCCGAGCCCAGCTCACCAAGCTCAAGGTCTACGCTGGCGCCGAGCACCCCCACGCTGCCCAGCAGCCCACGACCTACACCCTCGGCCAGGTCGCGCAGTAGCGCGCGCCAATAAAAACTTAAGGATCCGTAAACATCATGGCGAAGATCGAAGATTCACTCGACGAGACAGTTCTCGAAAGCTACTCCACTGAGACCACCGCTGCGGCCGAGACCAAGGTGCCTCGAGCCGTACTCAATGTTCCTGGTGCAGCTGTCGGCCGCCGCAAGCAGGCTATCGCCCGCGTGCGCATCGCGCCCGGCTCCGGCACTATCACAGTGAACGGCCGCACCCTCGAGGACTATTTCCCGAACAAGCTCCACCAGCAGCTCATCAACGACCCGTTCAAGATCCTCGATCTTCTCGGCAGCTACGACGTGATTGCTCGCATCACCGGCGGTGGCCCCTCCGGCCAGGCTGGTGCGTTGCGGCTCGGCATCTCCCGCTCGCTGAACCAGATCGACGAGGAGAACAACCGCGCGGCCCTCAAGAAGGCCGGATTCCTCAGCCGCGACGCCCGCGTCAAGGAGCGCAAGAAGGCCGGACTCAAGAAGGCGCGCAAGGCTCCTCAGTTCTCCAAGCGCTAACGCGCACCGGCTGGTCGGCTTCCATGCCTCGCCTCTTCGGCACCGATGGCGTTCGGGGCCTCGCGAACGAAGTCATTACGGTGGAAGTCGCCGTCGGGCTCGCCCAGGCGGCATCCGTCGTGCTCGGCAAAGGGCGATTCGCTGATGGTCGCCGCGCCTCCGGACGTCGGCCGGTCGGCGTTGTGGCACGCGATCCTCGGGTCTCGGGCGAGTTCATCGCCGCCGCGGTGATGGCCGGTTTCGCAAGCTCCGGCGTGGATGTACTCGACGCCGGAATCATCCCGACTCCGGCTGCCGCATTCTTAATCGCCGACGTGAAAGCCGACTTCGGAGTGGTCATCTCGGCCTCACACAACGCGGCCCCCGACAACGGCATCAAATTCTTCGCGGTGGGCGGCACCAAGTTGCCTGACGAGGTCGAAGACCGCATCGAGGCTGCTCTCGGTGAGAAGAAACTCGCCCCGACCGGTGTCGAGGTTGGGCGCATCCGTCGTTTCGCGGATGCCGAAGATCGTTACGTCCTGCATCTCCTCTCGACCCTTCCGCACCGCCTCGAAGGAATCCACGTGGTTCTCGATTGCGCAAATGGAGCCGCTGCGGGGATCTCACCGGAGGTTTTTACGGACGCTGGTGCCACCGTCACGGTGATCGGCTCCGACCCCGACGGCTACAACATCAATGACGGGGTCGGTTCGACCCATCTCGATGTACTCGCCGCCGCTGTGATCGAGCACGGTGCCGACGTCGGGATAGCGCACGATGGCGATGCCGACCGTTGCCTGGCGGTTGACCATCTCGGTCGGGTGGTGGACGGCGACCAGATTATGGCGATCCTCGCAGTCTCGATGAAGGAACGTGGACTCCTCACCCAGGACACCCTCGTGGCGACGGTGATGTCGAACCTCGGCCTCAAGGTCGCGATGGCGGAGCAGGGCATCACGCTGATCCAGACGGCTGTTGGCGATCGCTACGTACTCGAGGCGCTCAACGAGAAGAAGCTGAGCCTGGGTGGCGAGCAGTCCGGTCACGTGATCATGAGCCAGTTCGCGACGACGGGCGACGGCATCCTCACCGGTCTGCACGTGCTGGCCGAGATGGCCCGCACCGGCAAGTCTCTCGCCGAACTTGCGACCGTGATGACGGTCTACCCACAGGTCATGATCAATGTGCGGGACGTCGACCACCATGCGCTTGGGTCGAACACCGTCATCGCCGCCGCAGTGATCGCCGCGGAGGAGCGACTGCGAGAATCCGGGCGGGTTCTGTTGCGCAAATCCGGCACGGAACCGATGGTTCGGGTGATGGTAGAGGCCGAGGATCAGTCCACGGCCGAGGAGATCGCCGAATCCCTAGCCGGTGTGGTTCGCGCCCAGCTCACGCATTGACCCTGAGGGCCGGAGAATCGCGTCGCACCGCTTAGAGCTTGCGGATCAGCACACTGTTGACGGCGTGATCCGACCCTTTGCGCAGCACAAGGTCGGCGCGCGATCGCGTGGGCAAGACGTTCTGCAGCAGGTTTGGTTCGTTGATGCGTTTCCAGATGTCTCTGGCACGGTTGGCCGCTTCTTCAGGGCTCAAGCTCGCAAACCGGTGGAAATATGATTTGGGGTTCATGAATGCACCCTGCTGCAGCTTGAGGAATCGCTCCTCGTACCAGCGGGCGATGTCGGCGGTGCGGGCGTCCACGTAGACGGTGAAGTCGAAGAGATCGCTGATGGCGAGTCCGTGGCCAGACGTGGGCGGCTGCAAAACGTTGAGACCCTCGACGATGAGGATGTCGGGGCGCCTCACCACGATCTCGGCGTCGTGGATGATGTCGTAGCTGAGGTGTGAATAGAACGGAGCGCGAACTTCCTCGGCGCCGCTCTTCACCTTGGTCACGAATCGCAGCAGTGCTCGCCGGTCATATGATTCCGGAAAACCCTTCCGCTCCAGGAGTCCGCGTCGCTCGAGTTCGGCATTCGGTAACAGGAATCCGTCGGTGGTGACGAGCTCCACACGAGGAGTGTCTTCCCATCGGGACAGCAGTTCCCGCAGGATCCGAGCGCTCGTCGACTTGCCGACCGCGACGGATCCGGCGATACCGATGACGAAGGGAGTGGCGGGCGAATCATGGCCGAGAAAATGGCTCGTGTCGCGGTGGAGCGCTCGCGCGCCCAACGCATACAGGCTGATGAGCTTGCTGAGGGGGAGATAGACATCCGTCACCTCGCTGAGGTCGAGGCGGTCGCCGAGGCCACGGAGCGCCACGATCTCGGTCGGGGAGAAAGGATTCTCGGTGGTGGGTGCGAGTGCAGCCCAGTCGGCGCGATCAATCTCGACGAACGGAGTCAAGTGTGTGGGCGTCGAGTGGGCCGCGGTCGCAGGCGCCTTGTCGGACATAGGAGATCAGGCTACCGGAGACTTCGGCGCTCGGTGCCCGGAGGCGGGAGCGGTGGGAGTGCCGTAAAATTGTGGTCCATGTGTGGAATCGTGGGCTACGTCGGCAGCAACCAGAGCATCGAAGTATTGCTGGGAGGGTTGCGTCGGCTCGAATACCGTGGCTACGATTCGGCCGGTATCGCCGTGATCGACCCCGAGGGCGTGCTGCACACTCGCAAGCGCGCCGGCAAGCTGCAGGTGCTCATCGACGATCTCGACGGCCTCGAACTGGCGAACGGTGCGACGGGAATCGGGCATACCCGCTGGGCGACCCACGGCGGCCCCAACGACCAGAATGCGCATCCGCATCTGGGCGACGATGGCAAGCTCGCGCTCATCCACAATGGCATCATTGAAAACTTTGCCGAGCTTAGGGCCGAGCTTGTGGCAACTCATCCCGATACCGTCTTCACCAGCGAGACGGATACTGAGGTCGCCGCACTGCTTGTGGGTCTTGAATACCAGAAGACCCAGGATCTCGCCTTTGCGCTGCGCAATGTCGTTAACCGGCTGCACGGCGCATTCACACTGCTCGTGTTGCACAAGGACCAGCCAGGGGTCGTTGTGGGAGCGCGTCGCAACTCCCCACTGGTGATCGGCCTCGGTGACGGCGAGAACTTCCTCGGCTCTGATGTCGCGGCTTTCGTGGAGCACACTCGGCGCGCCATGGCCATCGGGCAGGACCAGCTTGTCACCATCACGGCCGACAGTGTCACCGTCACCGACTTTCTCGGCAACCCGGTCGAAACCGAAGAATTCGAGGTCGCCTGGGATGCCTCGGCATCGGAAAAAGGCGGATGGTCGAGCTTCATGGCTAAGGAGATCAGCGAGGAGCCCGAGGCGATTGCCAAGACGCTACTCGGCCGCATTGCAGACGGGGTGGTGCACCTGCACGAGCTCGACAGCTTGGGCGAGAATGCTCTGCGCGACATCGACCGGATCGTGATCATCGGCTGTGGTACCGCTAACTACTCCGGCATGCTCGGCAAGTACGCGATCGAGAAGTGGGCCCGTATTCCGGTTGAGGTCGAACTCTCGCATGAGTTCCGCTATCGCGATCCGGTGATCGACGCTCGAACCCTGGTCGTGTCGATCAGCCAATCCGGAGAGACCATGGACACCCTGATGGCCGTCAAGTACGCGGTGGCAGCCGGCGCGAAGACGCTCTCGATCTGCAACACGCAGGGCGCTACCATTGCCCGTGAATCCGACGCGGTGATCTACACCCACGCCGGACCCGAGGTGGCCGTGGCATCCACCAAGGCCTTCGTCGCCCAGGTCGCCGCGCTCTATCTGTTCGGCCTGCACCTCGCCCGGCTGCGTCAGACGCTGTCCTCAGACGAGATTGCCGGGCTGCTTGGCGAACTTGAGGCGCTCCCCGACCAGCTCGCGACTGTTCTGGAACAGCACGACGCCATCACCCAGCTCGCGGGCTGGATGACCGAAACTCGCTCTGTGCTGTTTCTCGGACGACACGCCGGATATCCGGTCGCTCTCGAGGGCGCGCTCAAGCTCAAGGAGCTGGCCTATATTCACGCCGAGGGTTTCGCCGCTGGCGAGCTCAAGCACGGTCCGATCGCGCTCATCGAGCCGGGACAGCCGGTCTTCGTGATCGTGCCGAGCCCGCGGGCCAAGGATTCGCTGCATCCCAAGGTGGTCTCCAACATCCAGGAGATCCGCGCCAGGGGTGCCCGCATTCTGGCCATCGCCGAGGAGGGGGATGTCTCGGTGCTGCCGTATGCCGACACCGTAATCCGCATCCCGCTCGCCTCTACGCTGTTCGAGCCCCTGCTCGCCGTGGCGCCCCTCCAGATCTTCGCCATGGAACTCGCCGCCGCGAAGGGCCTCGATGTCGACCAGCCGCGCAATCTGGCCAAGTCCGTTACGGTCGAATAGCACGATCGAGTAGCAGTCGGAGAGCCCCAATATGATCATCGGCATCGGCGTGGATGTTGTCGATCTCGCCCGTTTCGAGCGGGCAACATTGCGCACGCCTGGCGTTCTCACTCGATTGTTCGCCGAGAGCGAACAGTGGGAGGGAGGAGTAAGAAGATCTCTCAGTTCTCTTGCCGCGCGGTTCGCCGCGAAGGAGGCCGTGATCAAGGCGATCGGCGATTCGACCGGCGTGCGCTGGCACGACATGGCAGTGGTGTCCGACGGATTGCGTAACCCCGCGATCGAGGTCTACAACGCCCTCGCCGACATCGTCGCGGCGCGGGGCATCACCTCGATCCACCTGTCGGTCAGTCACGATGCGGGAATTGCAATCGCCTACGTGATTGCCGAGGGCCATGGCGTGCAAAGCGCCGGAGGCGTGAAATGAGCAGGCCGCTCCGCGAGGCACGGGTGGATCTCGATGCGGTGGCCCACAACATCCGTGCGCTCCGTGGGCAGATCGGGGATGCCAAGCTCATGACCGTCGTCAAATCCCGTGCCTATGGGCACGGTGCCGTTCCGATCGCTCGCGCCGCCGTCGCTGCGGGTGCGGACTGGCTCGGCGTCGTGGATATCGCGGAGGCGCTTGAACTGCGTGCCGCGGGAATCACCGCCCCGATCCTCGCCTGGTTGCACGGGGTCGATGCACATTTCGACCTTGCAATCGCCGCTGATATCGACCTCGGAATTCACTATCGCGAGCAACTCGATCGGGTGGCAGCTGCCCCGGGAGTGGCCCTCGTGCAACTCAAGGTAGATACCGGGCTCGGTCGCAACGGAGCTGCGGAGTCGGACTGGCCTGCCCTCTTCACCGCCGCGGTCGAACATGAGAGTGCCGGGCGACTGCACGTGCGCGGACTGTGGAGCCATCTCGCCAACGCGGGGCGGGAAAACGACCTCGCCCAGGTGGCGGTCTTTGAGCGGGCGATCACCGAGGCTCGTGCAGCGGGACTCGATCCCGAACTGGTGCACCTCGCGTCGACCGCCGGGGCGCTTCGCGTGCCGTCAGCGCGGCATGGCCTGGTGCGGATCGGCATCGGGAGCTACGGCCTGTCGCCGTTCGACGACGCAACCTCAGCCGATCTCGGCCTCCGCCCCGCGCTCGAGTTGAGCGCCGGCATCGTCTCTGTGAAACGTGCGACTGCAGGCAGCGGTGTCTCCTACGGCTATGACTATCGCACCACCGCCGAGACGAGTCTCGCGCTCGTCCCGCTCGGGTACGCCGATGGTATCCCGCGTCAGGCTTCGGGGCGGGGACCGGTCTCGATCAACGGCCACCGCTACCGGGTTGCCGGGCGGGTGGCCATGGACCAGTTTGTGGTCGACGTCGGCGATGACGAGGTCTCCGTGGGCGATCGGGCCGTGGTGTTCGGCGATCCCTCATCCGGAGCACCCTCGGTGGAAGACTGGGCCCGCGCTGCCGACACCATCAACTATGAAATCGTCACGCGACTGGGCGGCAAGATCGAGTGGACCTATGCAACTCGAGATTGATACCCCTCAGCACATGGCCGCGCTCGGGGCGCAGATCGCCCGGGAGCTGAGGGCGGGCGATCTTGTGGCACTCAACGGCGAGCTTGGGGCGGGTAAGACCACCCTCACCCGTGGTCTCGGCGACGAACTCGGGGTGTACGGATCGGTGACGAGCCCCACGTTCGTGCTCGCCCGCACCCATCGCCGCATCGGCGGTGAGGCGCCGCTTGTGCACGTGGACGCCTACCGGCTCGGTAGCGCGGCGGAGCTTGACGATCTCGACATCGACTGGTCGGCGTCGATCGTGGTGGTCGAATGGGCGGCTGGAATGCTCGACGGAGTCGCCGAACACTGGATTGAGATCGATATCCGGCGACCGATGGGTGCGACTGTGGATATCGCCGACGGCGAGGAACCGGTTGAACCGCGATTCGTCACCATCACCGGACATGGCTCACGCTGGCGCGACCTTAGGCTGATCTGATGCTGCTCGCCATTGACACCTCTACCGGCACCAGCGTTGCCGTTGTCGATCGGGACCGTGGCATTCTCTCCGAGGTCACCGAATCGGACACCCGCCGTCATGCCGAAGTGATCGGTGAGGCGATCCTCTTCGCAATCGAGCGGTCTGGCATCGCAGTGGACATGCTGTCCGGGGTCACGGCCGGAATGGGCCCGGGACCGTTCACCGGGCTTCGGGTGGGGATCGCGGCAGCGCAGGCGTTCGCATTCGGAGCATCCAAGCCACTGCTACGGGTGGTGAGCCACGATGCCGTCGCTTGGGGGCACTACGCGGCGGGCCACGTCGGCCCCGTTCTGGTGGTGACGGATGCCCGGCGGCGTGAGATCTATTTCTCGGCGTACTCCGGAGTGGACTCGGTCGGGCTTCCGATTCGTTTGCAGGGGCCGGGCCTCTGCCGTCCCGCTGACCTGTCCGATCAGGTTGTCGGCTATTCCCGTTACGAGCGGATCGACGCGGCCGAGGTGTCCGCGGCATCCGCCGGACTGCTCGCCGAAGGGTTGTTTCTTCATCAGCGGGCCTTCGCCGCACCGGAGGCGCTCTACCTGCGAGCGCCGGATGTAACGGTGTCGGCCGGTCCGAAGCGGGTGAGCTGAGTGAGCTGGCAGCTTCGTGCGGCCTCGACCGACGACCTTCCCGGCATCATGGAGATCGAGACCGGCACATTCGGTACTGACGCGTGGTCGAGCGAAGCGATGCTCAGCGACCTACGCAATCCGCAGTGCTATTACCTCGTCGCCGACCGTATCGGATTTCCCGGTGAGCTCGACGGTTATGCCGGACTCTTCACCCCCCGAGGAGCACTCGAAGGAGACATCCAGACCATCGCTGTGGCACAGAGCGCTCGGCGCGGTGGACTCGGCCGGGCGCTCATGAACGCGCTCATCGGCGAGGCACGCAAACGAGGAGCGCGGGAGCTGTTCCTTGAGGTGCGTGCGGACAATCCCGGGCCGAAGTTCCTCTACGAGACCCTGGGCTTCGAGGAGATCGCGATTCGTGTGGGGTACTACCATCCGGACAATGTCGACGCCATTGTCATGCGGTTGGCAGTGCCAGAACCGGTGACCAGACCGGCGGTGGGGAGGTGAGCGCGACGACGCCTGGCCCATTGGTGCTCGGGATCGAGACCAGCTGTGACGAGACCGGCATCGGTATCGTGAGAGGTACGACACTGCTCGCTAACGTGATCGCCTCATCGATGGACGAACACGCCCGCTACGGCGGAGTGGTTCCTGAGATCGCGGCCCGCGCGCATGTGCAGGCGCTCGTTCCGGCGCTCACGGCCGCGCTCGCCGAGGCCAAGGTGACGCTGGCGGAACTCGATGCGATCGCAGTGACCAGCGGACCAGGCCTTTCCGGGGCGCTCATGGTCGGCATCGGAGCGGCCAAAGCCTTGTCCGTCGCTCTCGACAAACCGCTTTATGCGATCAACCATCTCGTGGGTCATGTGGGTGCTGACGCTCTGCGCGACGACGGCACCGATATCGAGCTGCCCACTATCGCGCTGCTCGTCTCGGGCGGCCACACCTCACTCCTGCACGTGCGCGACCTGATTTCCGACGTGGAGATGCTCGGAGAGACCATCGACGACGCCGCCGGTGAGGCCTTCGACAAGGTCGCCCGACTGCTGGGTCTGCCCTATCCCGGCGGCCCGCAGATCGACCGAGTGGCACTGGGCGGTGACCCCAAAGCAATCCGTTTCCCCCGCGGTCTCAGCCAGCCCAAAGACATGGCGAACCATCGCTATGACTTCTCCTTTTCCGGACTCAAGACCGCGGTCGCTCGCTGGGTGGAGCAGAAGCACGATGCCGGTGAGCAGGTGCCGGTGGCGGATGTCGCGGCCAGCTTTCGCGAGGCGGTCACCGACGTGCTGCTCACGAAGGCCATCGCGGCCTGCAGCGACCTCGGCGTGCCGCGACTGCTGCTCGGCGGCGGAGTTGTGGCCAACGCCCGTGTACGCGAGGTCGCGGTCAAGCGCTGTGCGGCCGCTGGAATTGAACTCCGAATCCCGCCGCTGTCCCTCTGCACCGACAACGGGGCGATGATCGCGGCCATTGCCGCGCGGCTGATCGCGGCCGGCCACGGGCCATCCTCGCTCTCCTTCGGAGCCGACTCGACTCTGCCGGTGACCGTAATCCAGGCCTGATCCCGCCGCTTGCGATGTGTGGCTCGTTTGACACGGGGGATGGGCAATGAAATGCTGGGAGTTGCCTGATACTGCCGCATTCTCTGAAGGAGTAATTCATGACTGACCCCGACAACGGTGCTGTACCGCCGGTTCCGCCGCCGGCCGGGTCCATGACGCCCCCGCCTTCTGCTCCCGCGCCTGGCTACACGCCGCCGCCCGCGCCTGGCTACACCCCGCCGACCGCGCCTGGATACACCCCGCCGACCACCGCCTATGCGCCGGCCGGGGTCTTCGCAGCTAAGAAGACACTCAGTCTCATCGGTATGATCGCGGGAATCGTCGGCCTGCTCGGCTTCTGGGTCGTGTTCATCCCGATCATCGGGTCCGTTCTCCAGCTCTTCATCCCCGGTGCGGCGCTTGTTCTCGGTATCCTCGGGCGCAAGCGCGAAGGAATTCCGGCCAAGGGCTTCTGGATTACCGCCATCATCACGGGCATCGTCGGCTTGGTCAGCGCGATCATTGCCCTCATCGGCTGGATCGCGTTTTTCGCTTTCGCAATCCCCAACAGTGGCTTCTCGCCGCGTAACTACTGACGCACGATCTGATTGAGCAGTGCGGGCCCGCCTTTTTCCGAAGGCGGGCCCTTCGTCGTTCTGGCGAGTCAGGCCGCGCGAAAGGTGACGCGCTCGCAGAGCAGCGCCGTGTGTCGCCCCGCAACACGGGTGAGCACCAGCGTCGCCGACCCGGGACCGTGCAGCGAGAGCTTTTTGCGGAAGGCCGCGGGGTCGACATCCACTCCGCGCTTCTTGATCTCGAGAGACCCGATGCCGCGGGCCGATAACTCTCTCTTCACCCGACGCTCGTCGAGGGGAAAAGTCTCGATCACCCGGAAGCAGGCGGCGAACGGCGTCTCGAGAGCCGTATCGGAGGTGAGGTAAGCGATACCGTCGCTGAGCATGGTTGCCCCGATACGCCGGCCGAGGTCCCCGATCAGGCGGGAGCGGATGACGGCACCGTCGGGCTCGTAGAGGTAGCTTCCGAGCGTGCCGGTCTCGACGTCCGCACTATCTTCCTTCGAGGCGAGTTCCGCGGTTCCGTGCTCCCCGAGCACGAGGGCGGACCGACGGATGCCGGGTCGGGCGAGTGCACCGAACCAGAGTCCGAGTTCGACGACGTCGCGATCGACCGACACCCACTGGGCCTCTGCGCCTGCCGGAATGAGGTCGCGGTCGATCCCGGGGCCGAGCTTGATACCGGTCGGCAGCCGGTCGGCGACGCTGAAGGCAAAGTCGAGGGAGGGCGAAAAGTCTGTCGGGTCGGAGATTCGGGAGGTGTTTTGGTGCCCGGGTGTGCGGCGGGCCGGATCGAGATAGACGCCGTCGAACCCGTCGAGGTCGAAATCGGCGACGTCGGCATGTACCACGACGGCATTCGGCCAGAGCGCGAGGTTGTACGCGGCGATCGCAGCCGTCACCTCATCCATCTCGACCGCGGTCACTTCTATGTCGAGAGACGCGAAGGCAAGAGCATCTCCGCCGATTCCGCTGCCGAGGTCCGCGATGCGGGTGAAACCGGCGGACTGGAATCGCCCCGCATGGAGGGCTGCCACCCGCAGCCGGGTCGCCTGTTCGAGGCCCGCTTCGGTGAAGAGCATCCGCTCGGCGAACGGACCGAACTTGGCCACCGCCTTCGCCCGCAGCTTCGATTGGCTCAGCACCGCGGCGACGAGGCCGGGTGCATGTCCGGCGCGGCGGAGTTCGCTCACCGTCTTCAGCACGTCAACGCTCGACTGCCACGGCGGCAGGGAATCGAGCAGTCGCAGTCCGTCTCCAGAAAGCAGTTGGACGAGCTCGGATGATTCCATCGACCCACCGTACCAATCCTGCAATTGGCACTCACCTTGCAGGAGTGCTAACGCGCAGCTAAGCTACATCTGGCACTCTCCTCTGGGGGGTGCTAACCCTCCAGATTTCGAAGTTCTCTAAGAAAGAGGTCAACCGTGGCAGTCTCCATCAAGCCGCTCGAAGATCGCATTGTCATCAAGCAGGTCGAAGCCGAGCAGACCACTGCCTCCGGCCTCGTTATCCCGGACACCGCGAAGGAGAAGCCCCAGGAGGGCGAGG
>Ga0123339_10001488_pt1 | contig 16289 bp, 15 predicted proteins | sample lystaG_FD_89956 | JGI IMG/M metagenome (GOLD analysis project Ga0123339, IMG submission 89956) | Glacier valley bacterial and archeal communities from Borup Fiord, Nunavut, Canada, to study Microbial Dark Matter (Phase II) -... | ecosystem: Environmental > Aquatic > Freshwater > Ice > Glacier ... | reverse complement strand
TGACATATTATGCCCGGATACTTCAAACAGGCATGATGACGCTTGATCCGTTTTCAGGTTACATAAAAGCCTGGGTTGGTGGTATTGACAATGATTATTTTAAATATGATCATGTGGTGCAGGCAAAAAGGCAACCTGGTTCAACTTTTAAACCATTTGTTTACCTGGCAGCTCTTGAAAGCGGATATACTCCTTGCGATAAGATCACCGATAAACCAGTGACCATTTCTTATATCGACGTGGTCGACGGACAACATAAAACCTGGAGCCCAAAAAATTCAGACTGGAAAAATACCGGTTATGATATGTCGCTGAGATGGGCGATGGCCAAATCAGTAAATTCAGTTACTGCCCAGCTTACCGAAAAAGTAGGACCTGAAAATGTCGTCAAATATGCAAAATTACTCGGGATTCACGGAGATTTAAAGCCAGTACCATCAATCGGTCTCGGTCCCTTTGATGTATCATTATTTGATATGGTTGGCGCTTATGGTACGTTCTTGAACCATGGCACGTATACTGAGCCTATGCTGGTTGCCCGTATTGAAGATAATGATGGTAACGTTATTGAAAATTTCAAACCAAAACGAAAAGAAGTGCTAAGTGAAGAGATTTCCTGGCTGATGCTCTATATGTTCAGGGGTGGGGTCGAAGAACCAGGAGGTACTTCTCAGTCATTATATTCTTATGATCTATGGAAGAAAGGAAATGAACTGGGTGGCAAAACCGGTACGTCCTCTAACTTTTCAGACTCCTGGTATATCGGTATTAGCAAAGACCTGGTAACAGGAATATGGATCGGGGCTGAAAACAGGAGTATCCATTTTAAAACATCACAAACCGGAGAAGGCGCAAGAACAGCACTACCCATATTTGGTGCCTATATGGAGAAACTATACCATGACCCTAAAAGCGGTGTTACATACGGTAAATTCCCGAAAGCTTTAAACAAGATCAGTCGAAAGTTTTACTGCCCTACTCCTATTCCAAAAAGAGATACTGTTAAAACAGATTCTACCAAATTACTGGCTTTACCAGATAGTGTTAGTATCCCTGCTATCTGATCAAATCAAATTGATCATATAAACTTCACAATTAATTAAAGGGAAATAGGTTTAATTTGCAGCACATCCAATAAAGCATGCGCAAATTAAGCTCTTTTAAAATTTTTCTTCATTCCATACTGCTTTTTCCAGCTATGGTATTTGCTCAAAAGTCATTACCCCAGACACCCGATAAACCAAAGCTGATTATCGGGATCGTCATTGACCAGATGCGCTATGATTTTCTATACCGCTACGCAGATAAATATAGTAAAGGCGGTTTTAAAAGACTCATGTCACAGGGGTTTAATAATAAAAACGCTCAATATCCCTACGTTCCAACCTATACAGCGCCCGGACATTCCTGCATTTTTACCGGAAGTATTCCTGCCATAAATGGTATGGTGGGTAATGACTGGTATTCACGTACTTCAAAAAAAGATATTTATTGTACCGAAGACACTACCGTAAGTTCTGTCGGTGGCACCGGAAAAGTCGGGCAGATGTCACCAAAAAATTTACTTGTCACTACCATAACTGATCAGTTAAGGCTTGCAACTAATTTTCATTCACGTGTCATCGGTATTTCACAAAAAGATCGAGCCTCAATTTTACCTGCCGGGCATACCGCCAATGCTGCCTACTGGCTTGACTCACAAACAGGAAAGTTTATTAGTAGCACCTATTACCTGCCAGTTTTACCGGGCTGGGTAAATTCATTCAATAACTTAAAATTACCCGATACTTACCTTTCTCAAGCCTGGTCAACACTGTTGCCAATCTCAACTTATACTGAAAGTACCCGTGATGATGCTTCCTATGAAACCTTGTTACCTGGTGAAAAGAGTCCGGTTTTTCCTCATAACCTGGCAGCCATCAGAAAAAAGGATTATGAGCTGATTCGCTCAACTCCTTTTGGTAACTCATTAACGAAAGACTTTGCTATTGCATGTCTTAAAAATGAGCAGTTGGGTAAAAAAGGTTATACTGATTTTTTGACACTGAGTTTTTCATCTACTGATTATATAGGTCATGCATTTGGTCCAAATTCAGTTGAAATAGAAGATACCTACCTGAGGCTAGATAAAACAATAGCTGAATTACTAAACTACCTGGATACCTATCTGGGACAAAAAAATGTGCTTGTTTTTTTAACTGCTGATCATGGAGTGGCAAATGTTCCAGCTTTTAATAATGAGCATAAACTTCCAGGTGGAGTACTCGACGGATCTTTATATTCAACTATTAATTCTCTGATTACTGAAAAATTCGGAGTTCCCGGATTAATTGAACATACGGTAAATGATCAGATTTATTTAAATCATAGCCTGATTGAATCTAAAAATATCAGTAGAAATACTGTATTTGAAACTATCAGATCATACGTCAGTCATATTGAGGGTCTGCATACTGTGATTGACCTTCAAAATCTGTCAACGGCTTCACTTCCTGATGCTGAGCTAAGTTTTTTTAAAAACGGGTATAACGAATTGCGTTCTGGAGATTTTCAGCTTATTACTGAGCCGGGTTGGTTTTTTGGTCATAATAAAGGGACAACCCATGGTACTTATAGCACCTATGATACCCATGTGCCTTTATTATGGTTTGGCTGGAATATTAAAAATGGTGCATCTTCTGATCCAGTTTCAATTGCTGACATTGCACCAACAATTGCCAGTATGATTGATATTCTTGAACCCAGTGGAAGCATTGGCAAGGTAATACCGATACCCCTGATTAAAAATTAATGGAGTTTTTATACCGATTGGAAAAATGATGGGTCAGGCTTTACCTATTACCTTTTCGATCATTATCAGCAGTTCACGTGGCTGTACAGGCTTGATTAAAAAACCACTGAAACCTGACACAGAAGCTTGCTCCTTTGATCGAAGTTCAGAGTTACCTGTGAGGTAAATAACGGGAGCAGAACAGATTTTTTTTATTTCAATCATTGTTTGTATTCCATCAGCGCCTTCATCAAGCTGGATATCCATCAGGATCAGATCAGGACAATTACGCCTTACTTCCTGAATTGCCTCAAGCCCATTACTCAGTATTTCTGAAACGATATACCCCGCACCTAACAGCGTTTTTCGGGTAACCATTGCAATTATAATATTATCTTCTACTACCAATATACTTTTAGCCACTGCGTTTGATCATTAAGAATGTATACCCGGATCAATCGATTTGGAAAAAAACTTAATTATTGAACAGCTTCCCTGCCCTAAAACTGATGACATAGATAAATTTCCTTTGAGTTGTTTTACTAGCGATTCAACTAAGGTAAACCCTAAAGACCCCTTTTTTTTCATCATGGAAATATCCATGCCTACACCATTATCTTGTACTTCCATTAAATACTCGTGATCGATATTAATAAAGCGGACAATAACCTTTCCCCCATCCTTATTTTTAAAAGCATGTTTATAGACATTTGATAAGAGTTCATTCAGGATCAGAGCACATGGAACGGCATTTTTTAAATCAAGAAAACCATTTACTACTTCAGTTTCAATACAGATGGTTTTCTTGGCATCATTATAAGAATATTCAATGGTCTGAATAAGGTCTCGTATATACGTTTCAAAACCTATATAACTAAAATTATCAGACTCATACAGTTTCTCATGTATCAGAGCCATCGACTTAATACGGTTCTGGCTCTCGAGAAATAGTGAACGTGAATGGTCATCAATAAAATAATCTTCCTGCAGGTTTAGTAAACCAGAAACTACGGCCATATTATTTTTAACCCGGTGATGGATTTCAGAAAGCAAAATATCCTTTTCATGTAATGAATGCCTGAGCAATTCTTCTGCTATTCTTGAATCACTAATATCCATATGGGTACCAATCATTCGGGTTCCAGTACCATTTTCATCACGTGACATAACTTTTCCGCGCCCAAGGATCCATTTATAAGAGTCATCAGCGCAAAGGACCCTGTATTCAAGCCGGTATGGTTTTAGGGAAACTCCATTAACATGGTCAAAAAGTGTTTTTAAGACCAGGGGCCTATCATCTGGGTGAATCTTATTTTCCCAATCACCATTTCTACTGAAGTCATCTGAAACATAGCCAAGCATTTCAAGATAAGAACTAGAGTAAGTGCACTTATTTGTCTTTATATCCCAATCCCAAACACCATCTCCATTGCCCTCAAGGGCAAACTTCCATTTATCTTCACTAGATTTCAGCTCATTTTCTGTACGCACCTGCTCGCTGATATCTATCATGCTACTGATGACATACTTAATTGTCCCATCCGAGTGAAAGACCGGATCATCACTTACAGAAAGCCAGATGATATCGCGTTTAAGAGGCCTTACAAACCCCATAAGCACATTATGAATAGATTTACGGGTACGTAAAGATTGACATACAGGAAAGTCTTCTGCTCTGATACGCATGCCTTCTCTATTAACGACCACCTGTATTAAATCTTCAATATTTTTATTTAATAGTTGAGACTCATCAACATCGAGCATTTTAAGCGCTGTTTCATTGCAAACCAACATTTCAGTGCCTGGCCCATGAAGCATAATGCCTAAATTAACAACCCTGAGAATAGATTGCAGTCTTTCTGAATTCATACTAAGCTGGTCAATCTTCCGAGTCAGCTCATCAAACATTTCAATTGGAGTACCAGCTTGTAGAGGTGCAATCATACAATCTTAATTTAAACGATTACAACCGAAATATACAAAATATTAAGGTTTCACTTAATTCATAACAAAGGCGTTACATTCATAAATATTTAAGCACACCACTGAAATATAGTTTTAAAACCAAAACCGAAAAATTATCGTTTATGATTAAAATATTCAACCATGAAATTTGAAAGAGCTTTTATTGTAGTAATATCTAGTGGTATATTTTTTTTCAGTCAGGCAGAAGCACAACATAAAACCATCAATGAAAAATATTCTAGCCCGCTGACTGCTAAAATGAAAACGGAATGGAGAAAAAAGCTCAATGCTAACGCCTACCAGATTATGGTAGATAAAGGAACCGAGCAACCTTATCAAAATCAATACTGGAACAATCACGATAAGGGAATCTATGTTAGCGCAGCAACGGGTGAACCCCTGTTTAGCTCTGATTCAAAATTTGACAGCCATACCGGATGGCCAAGCTTTTCTCAGGCCCTTGATAAAACCAAAATTGAAATTGTCGAGGATAATTCGTTTGGTGAATTAAGGCAAGAAGTGGTAGAAAAAAAGACGGGCCTGCATCTTGGTCATCTCTTTCTAGATGGACCTGAGCCAACCGGACTTCGGTATTGCATGAATTCTGGTGCTTTGAAATTGGTGAAAGTAAGTAAAAAAGTAAAGTAAGAATATCAGGCTACAAGTGCTGATTTTGAACCCGAAACTTTGGCCTCTGAAAGACGGGCTGAAAGCTCTGGACGCATATCTTTCCAATCTAAATTTTCACCTCTGATCAGCCGGTCTTTTTGCATTCGCGTAAAGCTCATGATTTCATTGACCCGGCGTTCAGCCTTTTCGACGGGAACATTCGCTTCGAGATAAACAAGTTTATCTATAGCAGGTTCACCGCATGCAGGAGCCAGAATGTTTGACTGTACAATCAAATTTAAAAATTGTGACAGATCACTGCAAACCCCAATTCTAAAATGAGCCCTGTTACAGTCAGTTAAGACATAAACATAAAAAACAGATTTAGGAAAGTCGGGAAATAATGATCCGGTTATTGGTGTATTATTAAAACTAAATTTTTGAGTTTGCATAATAATTACTAATTTGCTTAGCAATAATACTAATTATTTTAGTATCAACAAATTTTATTTACTAATATTTTTTGCATGAGTTTCTTGCCCTCAAACCTGAAGTTTTTAAGAAAGACCAAAAACATAACCCAGCAACAGCTAGCTGATATGCTTGAAATTAAAAGGCCCGTAATTGGTGCCTATGAAGAAGCGCGGGCTGAACCAAAACTTGATACCCTTCAAAAAATCTCTGCCTGTTTTAATGTGAGCCTCGAGGAACTTATCTACACGGCAATAACTCAAAATTCAATTGATAAAAAACAAGAAGATCTCGAAGCCAATGCTAGCAAAAATTCAGTATCAGCCCGGATACTCAGTATTACCGTTGGTGATGATAATGAAGAAAATATTGAGATCGTTCCTGTGAAGGCCAGTGCTGGTTATATGAACGGACATTCAGATCCACTATTTCTTACTTCTCTAGAAAGATTCAGACTTCCAATGTTTAATGGAGGTACTTTTCGAGCTTTTGAATTAAAAGGGGATTCAATGCTGCCCCTGCAATCTGGCAGCTTTATCATTGCAGAATATATTGATAACTGGAACCTTCTCAAAAGCGGTGAGACCTATGTTATTCTTAGCAAGAACGATGGCATAGTTTATAAGCGGGTTCAAAACAAATTGAAAGAGCAAAAGGTCCTTAAACTGATTTCAGATAATCCTGTTTATGATGCCTATACTATAGGTGTTGAAGATATTCTTGAAATATGGAAAGCAAAGGGTTATTTAAGCATGCAGCTACCCGAACCTGTAAAAGAGGCAACTATGAGCCAGCTGACCGAGATGGTCAACCAGCTTCAACGCTCAGTGAAAGAAATAAAACCCCTGAATTAAGATTCAGGGTTCAATCTTTTTCCTGGTTCAGTCTATTTTCAGGTTCAGTGTATTTTCAGGTTCAGTTTTGCAACAAACTGTTAATGCCCTGACCAAACCCCAGATCTCAGTTTCAGTATTGAATGAATGAATACAAATACGTAAACGTTCGGTACCTGAGGCAACTGTAGGGGCAAGAATGGCTCTTACAGCAAACCCGGCATCATTCAAACTTTTGGAAGCTTTTTTACAACGTTCATTACCTGGCAGAATCAGGCTTTGAACCGGGCCGGGGGCATCGGTCAGGGTAAATTTACTTTCCAGCATTAAATTTTTGAAAAAATTGATATTAGACATGAGTGTGGATCTTGAATATTCATCCTGTGATGAATATTCCAAACCAGTATTTATACAGGCCAGTGTATGAAAAGGTAAAGCAGTAGAATATATAAAGGACCTGGCAAAATTGATCAGGTACTCTTTTAATAATTCTGATCCTGAAACCGAGGCTCCATGCGCCCCAATACCCTTGCCAAAGGTATGAACAATTGCAAATATCTTGTGCTGTAAATTAAGCTGGTGTATGAGTCCCCTGCCACCTTCGCCAAAAATTCCTGTGCTATGGGCTTCATCAACTATCAGGTAGGCCCCCTCTGAAATGCAGATTTCAGCAAACAGGGCGAGTGGGGAAACATCCCCGTCCATAGAGTACAAACTTTCAACAACAACAAATACAGTTCCTGTAGCAAGGGCGATTTTCTCGCGCAGGCTTTCTGCATCATTGTGAGTAAATTTTATCGTCCTGGCATTTCCGAGCCTCATTCCTGCATGAATGCTGGCATGAACAAGCTCATCATATATTATGGTATCATTTCTCCGGGGAATAGTCGACAAAAGCGAAAGATTAGCGTCGAAACCTGAATTAAAAAGCAGGGTAGCTTTAAAATCAAAGAATTCAGCCAGTTTATGCTCAAGATCCATGGCATATGTTGAATTTCCAGCAAGCAACCTTGACCCTTTTGAACCTGTTGGAGCTGTAGAAAACCTGTTTAATTCATTTTTAATGAGCTTTTGAAGTTCTTTAGAATCAGCATAACCCAGGTAATCATTCGAATAAAAATCGATGCCTGTTTCAATTTTCAGGGTCCGAAGATTTCCATTCTCTCTTCTTTGGATTAAGGCAGCATCAAGTCGTTCAAGTAAAGATTCTGACATAGGCCAAAAATAAGTTTTACCAACTGGTATCTTCAAAGATAATTTGTACAAAATTTAAGAGAATGAGCACAAATAAGTATAACATTGACTTCAATTTTAAGGTTATAATGTTTGTATGAAGAGATTATTTGTCAGCGGGATTGGTACAGACGTGGGTAAAACACTTATTTCAGCTATTCTGGTTGAAAAAATGGAGGCCGATTATTGGAAACCAATACAAACCGGGGCAGATACTGATTCTGATACGCTTACTGTAAAAAGCCTTATCACGAATACAAGGAGTCAGTTTTTTCAAGAGTCTGTTTCTTTAAAGAAACCTGTTTCACCACATGAAGCAGCCGCATTAGAAGGGGTTGAAATCAGGCTTGCACAATTAATTGCTCCTGTTACAGAAAACAATCTGATCATTGAGGGTGCAGGTGGATTGATGGTACCGATTAACGACAGACAGATGATGGCTGATTTAGTTGAATATTTTGATGCCGAACTTATACTGGTTTGCAAGCACTACCTGGGAAGCATTAACCATACATTATTAAGCCTTGAACTAATAAAACAGCGAAAGCTAAATTTCAAAGGAATTATTTTTACTGGCAGTCAGAATCTGGCATCTGAGTCATTTATCCTAAATTATTCAGGCGTAAAAAAACTAGGGTACATTCCTGAGCTCGATACAATTAATCCTTCAAGAATAAAACAATCTGTTAACTATATACACTTTTAGTATCTTAAAATCAATATGATAAAAAACATATCTATAATTGGCTCTGGAACTATGGGTAACGGAATAGCCCATACATTCGCTCAATATGGTTTCAGTGTAACCCTTATTGATATTGCAAAAGTTCAATTAGAAAAGGGGTTTTCGACCATTGAGAAAAACATGGACCGCATGATTCAAAAAGGCATACTTACTGAAAACCAGAAGCAAGAAAGCCTGAAACGGATTGTCCTTTCTGATTCAATGCCAGAGGGGCTGCTTGAGGCAGACCTTGTAATAGAGGCTGCAACAGAAAACCAAGACATTAAACTCAAAATCTTTAAAGACCTTGACAGGTTTTGTAAACCTGAGGCAATTCTGGCAACGAATACATCTTCAATTTCAATTACAAAAATTGCTGCCGTAACAAACCGCCCGGGTCAGGTAATCGGCATGCATTTTATGAATCCGGTACCGGTTATGAAGCTGGTTGAAGTAGTCTTAGGTTATGATACCGATCAGGAAACGGTAAGGTCAATTATTGAACTTAGCAAAGAAATTGAGAAAATACCTGTCTGCGTAAATGATTATCCCGGTTTTATTTCAAACCGAATATTGATGCCCATGATCAATGAAGCTATTTGCACCCTGTTTGAAGGAGTGGCTGGAGTACAGGAAATAGACAGTATTATGAAGCTGGGAATGGCTCATCCAATGGGACCACTTCAGCTAGCAGATTTTATTGGCCTGGACGTCTGTCTGGCAATAATGGAAGTCTTATTCGAGGGCTTTAAGAACCCCAAGTATGCCCCTTGCCCTCTCCTGGTTAATATGGTTGCAGCCCGACATTTGGGAAGCAAAACGGGTGAAGGCTTTTATTCCTATATCAAGGGTAATAAAGAACTGGTGGTAGCGAGCCGCTTTAAAACAATTTAAAAAGTAATTAAACCAATCTCTTTACCGTTGATCTAATTAGAAAAGAATCAGACAGATGATATTAAAGCCAATAATAGTAGTTTTTGCTTTTTTAACACTAGGATTAGCTTCATGTACCGTACATGAACAGTTTGTTGTAAGAAACCGCCCGCGGGCCCCTTATGCTGATAACCAGCCGCCACCACCAATCGGTGCTTCAGTCTGGATTCCTGCTGAATGGGTTTGGAACGGATACCAGTCAACTTACAACTGGCATAAAGGGCACTGGATGAGGCCGCGGTATGGGTTTATCTGGGATCGTGGAATATGGAGACAGACACCAGGTGGATGGTACTGGATTCCAGGACATTGGCGCAGGGTAAGATAGACAGCAAATAAATACCGAGCAAACAAGTATTTGACAATTAAATGGGCAACAAATCTCTTGCGGACATTCTAATAGCCAGCAACCAAAAAGCGCACAAATAAAATTTAAAGATCAGGGTGGCCAGGGGTTACGACCCTAAAACTTACATCTTTTCAGGTACTTCTATACCGAGAAGTGTCATTCCACTTTTTAAAATAAGTCCTGTTTGGAGGCATAAGTTTAACCTGAATTGACGGGTTACCTCATCTTCAGCCTTGAGTACCTGATTCTCATGGTAAAACCTGTTAAAGCTTTTGCTGAGGTCATAAAGATAGGCAGCTATAACAGCAGGGCTAAATTCCTGGGCAGCGGTATGTACTGTTTCCCGGTAACTGTATAGTAATTTTATGAGCGATCGCTCATCTTCATTCATCCCCAAAAACTCACCCTTATACCGCGAGATATTTGATTCTTTTCGAAGAATTGATTTAATTCGGGCATAACTATATTGAATAAATGGCCCTGTATTACCCTGAAAGTCAATAGACTCTGCCGGGTCAAAGAGTAATCTTTTACGTGGGTCAACTTTAAGCAAAAAGTATTTGAGAGCTCCCAAACCAATTTTTCGGTTCAGGCTGATTTTTTCAGCTTCAGAAAAATCATCGGTTTTACCAAGTTCTTCGGTTTTAATACGTGCCGTTTCCTGCATTTCATCAATCAGATCATCTGCATCTACTACCGTACCTTCTCGTGACTTCATTTTGCCCCCAGGTAGATCTACCATTCCATATGACATATGTAACAGCCCATTCGCCCATGGGAGACCAAGTTTTTTAAGAATGAGGAACAAAACTTTAAAATGATAATCCTGTTCATTACCAACTACATAAATTGACTGATCCATACCAAAATCAGCCTCCTTAAGTACCGCAGTTCCTAGATCCTGAGTGATATAAACAGATGTTCCGTCAGCTCTTAGCACAACTTTTTCATCGAGCCCATCAGTACTAAGGTCTATCCAGACAGAACCGTCGGGTTTTCTGAAAAACACGTTTGAATCAAGGCCTTGTTGGATCAGGTCTTTTCCCAGTTTATACGTATCTGATTCATAATAATACTTATCAAAGGTAACTCCAAGTCTTGAGTAAGTCTGTTCAAAACCAGCATAAACCCAGGCATTCATTCTTTTCCATAAAGCAAGAACTTCAGGATTATGGGCCTCCCAGGCCAGCAGCATAGCCTGTGTTTCAAGAATTAGCGGGGCTGTCTTTTTTGCTTCTTCCTCGGTCGATCCGGTTGCAACCAGACTGGCAATTTCTTTTTTGTATTCCTGATCAAAAATGACATAATACTTGCCAACAAGGTGATCACCCTTCAGCCCGGCGCTTTCTGGAGTTTCATCGTTGCCGTACTTTTGCCAGGCAATCATCGATTTACAGATATGAATACCCCGGTCATTGACCAGACAGGTTTTAAACACTTCATAACCTGCAGCATCAAGTATTTCGGATAAAGAGAAGCCCAGAACATTATTTCTTACATGACCCAGGTGCAACGGTTTATTGGTATTGGGCGAAGAATATTCAACCATAATTTTCTTTCCATTTCGGCTATGGCGACCATATGCTTTTTCTTCAGATAGCTCATGCAGGCATGCCAGCCAATAGGTATCACTCATTCTGATATTCAGAAATCCCTTCACAACTTCGAATGAGCTAACTTCTTCAACATGCTGCTCAAGGTACTCTCCTATTTCGCGAGCGGTTTGCTCAGGCGATTTATTTGAAATTGCTACCAGTGGAAATGTAACCAACGTAATATCTCCCTTAAATTCTTTTCTTGTTTCCTGAAAGCTGAGAACGATGCCTTTAAGGTCAGTATGGTATAAGCCCGCTACAGCCGTTATAGTAAGATTTGTAAGTATATGTTTTAATGCTTCGTCCATTTTGCAAAAATAACATAATCATATCCCAAGTAATAGAAATTCTTTCAAGCCTGAGATTTAGCCAGAAACTGATACATTTGAAATATGAAAGCCCGCGATTTTTTTATCAATGTAAATTCAGAAATAAGCACCTTACGCAGGGTAATGATTCACAGTCCTGATAATGGTTTAGGTAAAGTAGTACCCTCCAAAGCTCAGGATTGGTTATTTGAAGATATCATTGACCTTGATGCCATGAGAAGGCAAGAATATGACCTGTATATAAAAATTCTTCTTTATTTTCTCGATCAGGATAAGGTTGCTGGCAAGATCAAAACGATTGACAGTCCTGAAAATGACCGCTTATTTTATAAGCCAAACCAGCCATTATTTCATAATTCAACTGCAGTCGTTGAATTTCAACAGCTTTTATTTGAAATTCTTGAGAATAGCGATGTCAAGGCCCAGCTTGTAGCAGCTGTATGTGCTTATGAAAAATGCACCTGGAATGTCCAAAAACGATTACTTGATTGTGAAGCTGTTGAGCTTGCAAGGGTGCTGATCTCCGGATCATTTCTTAATGGTGATATGATTTTTCCACCGGTACCAAATCTAATTTTTACCCGTGATATTGGTATCGTCATTAATGATCATATTTTACTTAACCGGGCTGCTACCTTGGCAAGAGCACGTGAATCATTACTTGGGCGGTATGTATTCTATAATCATCCAGTATTTGCAGCCTACCATGAAAAGATCATAGAGCTCTCAGAAAGTATTCATTATTTTCTTTTGCCCGAAGGAGAGAATGATTTTAAGAAAACCACGGTTGAAGGTGGAGATATCATGATGATTGGCCCTCGGCATTTATTAATCGGAGTTAGTGAGCGTACCTCCTCATTTGCTGCCAATCAAATCATTAAAGCTGTATTTAGTAAAAATCTGGTAGATAAGGTGACTGTACTAAAGATACCGCGCAAGCGTGCATATATGCATATCGATACCATTTTCACCCAGGTTGCCAGAGATATCTGGGTCCTTTTAGGATCTCTGGGCCGCAAAGGTGACCATATTCAACATGAAGGTGTTTATGAGCAGTTAATGGAGTCAAAACCTGCCGATCAGCTAAAAATCATGCAATTCAGCCGTTTGAATGAAAAAGATAATAGAGAGTTTGAATTTTTAGAGGATTTACTTGAAGATATCAGCAAAAATGACCTGCAAGTCAAGACTCCCATAAAATTTGTGTACAGTGGTGGCAATGTATTCCCGTATGATGCCCGTGAACAGTGGACTGATTCATGTAACCTGTTGGTAATTAAAGAGGGAGTAGCCATTGGCTATGATAGAAATAAAAAGACGGCAGAGGCGTTTAAAAAAGCAGGATTTAAGATTTATAAAGCAGGAGACTTACTTGATAAATTTGAAAAAAAAGAGCTGAGCCCTGAAAATATGCAGAAGTCACTGATCTTATTGCCTTCTGCAGAGCTATCAAGAGCCCGGGGTGGTTCACATTGCATGAGTTTACCCCTTAACCGGGATGCCTATATTCCTGAATGAAAATCTATGTCAAGCTTCAATAACTAATGCAGACTACCTCATTAACCCTGATGATCAGGCCCGTAAATTTCTCGGCTAATGTTCAAACTATGGAAAGTAATGCTTTTCAGAAACCTGGGCTAGAAAGCAAGGCTGAAATAAATAGGCTGGCAATTGAAGAATTTGATGACCTGGTTACCCTGCTTCGAAATGCTGGTGTCAGCGTAATTGTAACAGACGATACGATCGAACCAGCTACACCTGATTCAATCTTCCCCAATAACTGGGTATCTTTTCATGATAATGGTACAATCGTACTATACCCAATGCAGGCTGAAAACCGAAGGCTTGAAAGGCGGCTTGATGTGCTTGAAACTGTTGCCAGACACCTCGGTACTTTGAGTAAGAACTATCTTGATCTAACCCAATATGAATTGACCGGAGCCTTTCTTGAAGGAACTGGCAGCATGGTACTTGACAGAGATTTAAAAATCGCCTACGCCTGTATTTCTCCAAGAACGAATGAAACCGTACTTGAAAAATTTTGTTCATCCCTTGGATATACAGCAGTAACTTTTCATGCAACGGGAACAGATAAGAAAGCAATTTACCATACCAATGTAATGATGTGCGTTGGCAGCCGTTTCATTCTCATTTGTCTTGATAGCATTGGTAATGAGGGCGAAAGAACTAATGTGATTAATAGTATCAAAAAAAGCGGGAAAGCCCTGCTAACAATCACACTTGATCAGATGAATCATTTTGCAGGTAATATGCTTGAATTAAAAAATAAATCAAATGAAGCAGTATTGGTTATGTCTGATTCTGCTTTTAATGCAATAGCCGCATTGCATGATGAACTGGGTAAATATTGTAAAATTATACATACGCCCCTGGATATCATAGAAAATAACGGTGGTGGAAGTGCCCGTTGCATGATTGCAGAAATTCATTCTGTTGCTGCATTTAATGATGAAGTTTAGTAAACTGATATTCGCATTTTTTATCTTACTTTTGCACACAAATTTTTTAAAAAAATGCAGAGTTATTCCGAATTCCTGGATCTAAGTGTTGGATTCCCTCAGGATGGTTTTGAAGTAATTGACGATGAGTTATACTTCCATGATCTTAACCTTATGGAGATGATCGAGACTTATGGTACCCCGCTTCGTTTCACTTACCTGCCCATTATTACCAAGAAAATACAGCAGGCAAAACTTTTGTTTCAGAAGGCAATTGTAAACAATAATTACCGCGGATCTTATACGTACTGTTATTGCACCAAGAGTTCTCACTTCAAGCATGTAGTTGAAGAAGCTCTGCGTAATGATATACATCTGGAAACCAGTTCGGCATTTGATATGCCGATGATTGATGCGCTTGAAAAAAGAGGAATCATAAATAAAGATATTGTAGTGATCTGTAATGGTTTTAAGAAAGATCAGTATAAGCAGTATATCTGTGATATGTTGCATGATGGATTCAACAATATTATTCCTGTTCTGGACAATAAAGAAGAGTTTTTCTTTTACGATGATGAACTTGAAGTCGACTGCAATCTGGGTATACGAATAGCTTCGGAGGAACAACCTGATAGCCAGTTTTACACTAGCAGACTTGGAATACGATCTGATGAAGTGCTTGACTTCTATTATAACAGAATTGAAAAGCATCCAAATTTCAAAGTTAAATTACTGCACTTTTTTATAAATTCTGGAATCAGCGATACCCCTTACTATTGGGGTGAGCTTGAAAAATACGTAACCCTGTATTGTAAATTTAAAAAGGTAAACCCTGATCTTACCACGCTTGATATCGGAGGCGGAATGCCGTTCAAAGATTCACTGGTTTTTGATTTCGACTATGAATATATGGTCAATGAGATCGTCAAACGGATCAAGGAAATTTGTGATGAAAATGATGTAGAAGAGCCAGATATCATTACTGAATTTGGAAAATATACCTGTGCAGAAGCTTCAGCCATTCTATATAAAGTTTTGGGCCGCAAGCAGCAAAATGACCGTGAGAAATGGCTGATGTTAGACGGAAGCTTTATTACCAACCTTCCAGACGTATGGGCATTAAATCAAAAATATGTTTTACTGCCCATTAATAACTGGGATTCAGAATATGAACGGGTAAATCTTGGTGGCCTCACCTGTGATGGTCAGGACTATTATAATCAGGAAGCCCATATGAATAGTGTGTACATGCCTAAGACCCGTAAGGTTCAATACATGGGCTTCTTTCATACTGGTGCATACCAGGACGTACTGAGTGGTTATGGTGGTATTCACCATTGTCTGCTTCCAAGCCCAAAGCACGTTCTTGTAAGAAGAAACAGAGATGAAACCTTCAATTATGAAGTTTTTGGTGAAGAGCAGAACAGTAAACAGGTTTTAAAATTGCTAGGCTATATCCAGTAATTTTAAGGAACTGTACCCGGATAAATTAATCGGTAAATAAAAGATGAATGAGGGGGAAGAAAAGGCTATACTGTTCTTCCCCCTTAATAGTTTAGAACCTTTTAAAGAAGAAACTTTTTTATTAAGACTTCTTCAACTTCCCCCTTATCTAAAATTGCAAAGGAAGTGAATTTTTCACCATTCAAAACGGGAATCCCTGATTTGATTTCTCCAATGATCAGAGGTAAATTTTCTTCAAAGGACTTCTTCCACTGCATGATTTGACTTGGGTGAATATCGTACTGCAGGGCTAATTGCTGTACAGTTTTGATTTTTCTCAATACCTCAAGCACTACCCTATTTCTAAGTTCTGCATTGAATTTGCGTTTACCTGATTTTTTCATTTCTCCAAAAAATAAGCCTTTCAAAAATAAGAGGCATTCTGAGATTTAGTTTCACACTGGTTCAATTAACCCATACGGAAGGCTAAATATCAGGCAGCCTAGTTTTTGAAAGGCTTATGAATCATACCTTTCAAGCAACTTCAAAAAGGCAGCAAAGTCTTTCGGATAAGGA
>Ga0123339_10001487_pt1 | contig 16289 bp, 15 predicted proteins | sample lystaG_FD_89956 | JGI IMG/M metagenome (GOLD analysis project Ga0123339, IMG submission 89956) | Glacier valley bacterial and archeal communities from Borup Fiord, Nunavut, Canada, to study Microbial Dark Matter (Phase II) -... | ecosystem: Environmental > Aquatic > Freshwater > Ice > Glacier ... | reverse complement strand
TACACCGTTATACATAGCTGGATAAGATTTAACATCTTTGAAATTAATACATGAAGCAACAATTACAACATCTTTTGAAATTGCATAATCAATTGCTTTTTTTAGTATTGGATTATTTTCTGTTGTTGCAAAGCTCATGTTAATAATATCTACATCTTTCTCAACACACCAATATATTGCTTTAGCAATATCATCAATACTTGCTTTTAAAGTACTATCCAAAGTAGAAGCATAATATATTTTTGCATCACTTTTGATTTTGATAATAGATAAAACGGTAACTCCATGATTATTTATTACAGTGTCTTTTGTGATTTTAGTATTTTCTATAACATCATATTTTGATAAATAATTATCATCTAACATGCTATCGATAACACCAATTTTAATTAGTTGATCAGATTTATTCTTATTCACCGCAATGACTAAGAAACAAATTGTAATCATGAGTATAATTCCTAAAACTACTGTTAATTTTGATTTCCGGCTATCCTTTTCCATAATATACCCTCTCCTTATAAATTTATATTTGGTAAATCTGTATCAATATCTTCTATAGCAACATATTCTTGGGCTACTCTTGCATTAAAGCTAGGGTAGTTTTCATTTAAGAATCTAAGTACAACTGAAATATCTAAAATTGTAACATTTAAACTTTTTTTAACACAAAGACAACCTTCAACTTCTTCATAAAGCCATTCATTTAATTTTTCAAGCAAAGCTGGAAATTCTAATGTGTTTAAATTGTCACATTCTACTATTTTAGCATAGCAATCAAATCCTACAGTAATACGCATAACTTGTTCCTCCCTTTAAAAAATATTTTGATATGTTAGAAATCTTAAGGAGCAGGAGTAAACCAACAATGTGGTTCATGTTTTGGATTCATTATCCATTGTCTACCACCTGGGTGATAGTGAGGATAAAATCCATCTCCGGCACCATGTGCAAGGTGATATATAAGTTTGGTAGTTGGTACAGTTGCAGCAAAAGCTGCAGCACTAGCAGCAGTTTTACTTGTTGCAAATACATCCATTCCAGCTATCAATCTAACAACAGCTTGATCATAAGTAATTTGATTACTTATAACAACAGTTCCTCCCGCTAAAGCAGCAGAATAATATCCTGACGACTTTTTAGTTTGTTCCTTTTCTTGTACTTTTGCTTGTGCCTTAGTTGTATCAATTGTTTTTGCAATTGAATCGACAGAATACCATAATGTGTATGTGCCTACTACTGCTATTGTAGCTGCAATTGTTATTTGAGCAGCTTCAATAAGCACTGGTGTCCAAAAAATCAAAGGAATTACTAACGGGCATTGTCCAATAACAATACCATCATAGTTTTGAGGATTTGCTTCCCCTAAGTCTATAACTAAATCATTGCCATACTTTGTAACATCCAAACCATATTCTATATCATCCCGATATAAACTATATTCATCTATATCTTTAGTATATTTCACCTTTAAGATAGTGTTATCTATAGTGTTTGTTGCTTCAATGTTTCCATTAGCTTTAGTATTTACAATTAATTTGTTATGACTACTACTCTTTTGTTGATTGAAAAAGCTTTTAGCAGTTGGTAAAATGGTAAAAACGAGAATGATAGATAATACCAATACTGCTGACCGGTAAAGCTTTTCATTCATTTTCATACATTCACCCCTTTTATTAAAATGATTAACAATGGTGACACGTACTACCAAATTATTGGAGTAGTACATAAAATTTATTTACTCATATATTATAACATTTTATACCATAGATGTCAACGTTTTATGTAAACTTTGTGTTTGAATTGCCTCATTGTCTATACTTTATTTGTATTATGTAAGTAAATATATATATATGTTTATTTCAAATTGTGAATATAAAAACCAAGAGAAGTTACAATATAACTAAATGTTACATCATAACTCCTCTTTTATCCTAACATATCAAACATTGAATATAGACCATTTTCCTTTGTTAATATCCATCTTGCTGCGGAGATAGCGCCAGTTGCAAAACTCTCTCTATTAAGGATTTTATGAGAGAGTTCTATTGTTTCTCCATCCGACCCCTGAAAGTATAATTCATGATGACCAACTATATCAAACAGTCTAATACTCTCTATACTAATTTGCTTATTTGGATTAATCTCATTAATAATCCTCGCCATTTCATTTGCAGTTCCACTTGGACGGTCTTTTTTGTTTTTATGATGTTTTTCAATTATACCTATATCAAATCCATCACCCAGTATATTTGCAGCATAATTAACAATTTTAAGATATTTATATACTCCTATAGAAAAATTTACTGATTTAATAATAGGTATATCTTTTGATAGGCTAAATATACTTTCAAGCTGGATATCAGAAAAACCAGTTGTAGCAATTACTATAGGCTTTTTATTTATTTTGTATGCATCATAATTTTGCATAAAGGCCTCTGCTGTTGTACAATCAATATATACATCTATTTTATCATTTGATTTCAAAAGTTCTTTAGTATTTTCAATTATGATAGCTTCCACTAAATCCCCTCTATTTTTAATAGTATTGTATATCATACTTCCTAATTTTCCTTTACCTCCGACTATACCTATTTTCATAATATATATCCTCCTGAAATCACATATATTTAAGTATATTCAAAAATAATATATTTTATTTAAGATTGTACATTTTATATTTTATAATTGGTAATAAACTGTTCTAGAGATTTAATTATTTTAATTAAATTATTTGGTTCACAAACGTTTCTATAATGCCAATTTATTTCTAATTCTATTGAAGGAATTTTTAAAACGTTCCAAATTTTGTGAACTATAACCATTTCACTCTCAGCAAAATAATATTTATTTTCAGATATGTTTAGTATACCATTTTCTTTTAGACATCTTTTTAATTCATCTATGATAGTTATATCTTGTCCTATAGTCATTCCAAAATGTGTTATAATATCTACATCAGTTTGTCTATCACCTCTAAGTCCGTGTAAATCAATTAATAATTTAATATTTTCATCTGTCATAACCTCAATTATTTTCTCTTTATAACCATTATCAATACCCATATCAGAATTATTAGGATCAGCGCCATCATTATGCGCCTTTGTAATAACATGACAATCTGTAAGTTCATTAACAAGTAGAGCAAGCCCACCAGTAATTGTATCAGGAAACTTTATATGATTTTTATTTGTTTGTTTTACAGCATGTGGCGCTGATACTAAAATAGGTAATTCACCTTTTATATATATGTAATCTTCATTTACAGTTCCATTATATTTATTTGCACTAAATATTTGTTCTAATTCATATAATCTTGTTAATTTATCTTCCATTCTTTTCTCCTATTTTATCTTTTAACATTATATCATATTATGAAATAATTTCAAACAAAAAAAGAAAGTAACAATTATTCATTGTTGCTTTCTTTACATCTAAATATTTTCAAATAAATCTGTTGAAAGATATCTTTCACCTGTGTCAGGTAATAATACTACTATATTTTTTCCCTTATTCTCAGGTCTTATTGCTACATTTGTAGCAGCAAAAAGTGCTGCACCAGATGATATACCTACTAATATACCTTCATTTAACGCAAGAAGTCTAGATGCTTCAAATGCTTCTTCTTTTTTCACTTTAAATACTTCATCAATTACATCCATATTTAAAACATCTGGTACAAACCCAGCTCCAATTCCTTGAATTTCGTGAGGTCCTTTAGTACCTCCAGATAAAACTGGCGAATCAAATGGTTCTACAGCAATAATTTGTACTTTTGATTTTTTTTTCTTTAATACTTCACCAACACCTGTAATAGTTCCACCAGTTCCTACACCTGCCACAAAAATATCCACTTTTTCATCTGTATCATTTAGGATTTCAATAGCTGTAGTTTCTCTATGAACTTTTGGATTGGCAAGGTTTTTAAATTGTTGTGGCATAAAAGAGTTTGTGGTTTGCAATACTAACTCTTCTGCCTTTTTTATTGCACCTCCCATACCATCTGCACCAGGTGTTAAAACAAGTTCTGCACCTAATGCACGTAAAAGATTTCTTCTTTCAATACTCATTGTTTCGGGCATTGTAAGAATAACTTTATAACCTCTTGATGCTGCAACTAGTGCAAGACCAATACCAGTATTTCCACTTGTAGGTTCAATAATTACAGTATCTTTTTTTAATAATCCTCTGTCTTCTGCATCCTTAATCATAGCATATGCAATTCTGTCTTTTACGCTACCTCCAGGATTAAAACTCTCAAGTTTTACTATAATTTTAGCTTGTAAATTTAATGCTTCTTGATAGTTATTGAGTTCAACTAAAGGTGTATTTCCAATTAATTGTGTTATACTACTAGCTATTTTTGACATTATATCCCTCCTTAAACATATTATCTCGAGCCATGTCCCAAAATTATAGGTGATATTTAATAAATTCCACCATGATACATATTACAAATTAATATAAATAATTATGACAAATCTCTATTTAAAATATTGTTTTTACTATAATTTTATACTAACTAATAAATTTTAAAAATAATAAAAGTAGCAATTACTATTGCTACTTTTAACTCAAACAAATATTATCTTTATTTTGTATAATTTTCATATAATATATCATATTGATTATATAATCTACTATCTAAAGACATTAATTCTATCTTTGGAATGCTATTTAATACTATTCCATATACCAAAAATCTATCATATAATATTAAATCATCAATATTTTTATCTTTTACTAATGTAAAGTGATTTAGAAATTTTTTAAAATTTTTCCATTCTTTCATATCACTTATACCTAAATCAGTTAATTTAAATGAACTTTTAGTGGTTACTATAAGACCTAAATTACATGCATCTGATTTTAAAAGATCTAAGAATGCACCTTTTTGTATAATTTTATCTGAAAATATAGCATAGTATACAAATTTTTCATGCTGTAATAAATTATAGTCAGCACTTTTTAATTTCAAATATTCAATTATATTATTATTATCTATTATATCAATATACCCTTTTAATTTAAGATTCAATATGACTGCTGGAATATCTCTATATGATTCAATTGTTTTATCACATAATAATGAAACTAGAGCTGGAGAATAATCCTTTGGAATATCTCTTAAATAAATATCATCATTTTTTCCAATACTTATATAGAAAATACAGTTTTTTATTTTTACAAATATAAAACTAATTAGATTCATTATTGAATCAAATAATATAAATATTAGAACTATCCCTATTGATGCAAATAAAAACATTACCATAAGCTTTAATATTGTATATATGTCATTTTGAAGTGTAGAAGAATTAGAAATCATCAATTGTATAATAGTTATCAAACAAAATCCTTCTAAAAATATTAATGGAAATATTAATATCTTTAACCATAGTTTACAAGTAATTAATATATCTTTTTTTAACTTTATCATACTTATTACCCCCTAGCATTATACAGAAATTATACTATAATTAATTAAAAAATACACCAGCAAAACATTTGATAATCCTGCCATTTTATTGTTTTATTTATTTAAAAGCTATAGTTTTGTTTGTATTCATGTAATAATATGAACCATACCTTCAATATTTATATAATCTAACAAATTCACTCTTGTTTTACTAAGCCTAGAATTTATAATTTTTTAAATAAAATCATTTGTATTTAATTAGATTTTACCATAACTTTATTTCTTTTTTTAAATATATATATATAATTTACTACTGATATCATAATTACTATTAGATTAAATATTAGCAATTTCCAAACATCACTAGAATTATTTGCTAAATCTCTTGTTAAATAATCAATATCAATTTCATTTTCTTTACCTATGAAATTAGAATGATAAAAATATGAAAAATTGCACATTAGTCCATAAATTGCTAGTGCAAAATTACTACATCCTAATATTATATGTCTAATTTTTTTTATATTTAATACTTATAATTAATGATATAATACTTATAATTATTGGTAACAGTAGTATCATACATTCTAATAAACCATCTATATTCATATATTTCACCTTTCTTTGTATTATTTAAACAACATTTATAAATATTTTTAATTTATTATATCATTTATATTTTATATTTCAATTTTTTTAGAGAAAAATGTCATTTTGTATATTAATTTTTTCTGCTACAAGAAAAAGTAACAATTATTCATTGCTACTTAATTTGTCACGTCTACATCGCTATAGGTTTATATACTCTTATTTCATTATAATTTTATTCAGTACTATTATATACATTTGTATTTACGTTCTAATTTTGAATAAAATGCGTTTTTCAATATCATTAAAACTATAAATGTAAATGCCCCTGTACATGCTAAAGTAAAAAAGAATAATGCGTATGCTTCTCTATACCTACCAGATATAAATTGATAATACGACTGGACAATCATAGTGCTAAAAAAGAGACTACCAGCTGTGGCCATAACAAATCCCTTTATAATATCGATTACAGTTTCTACAAAAAACAAATTAAACACATTGTAAATTTTATTTGCAATTATAATATAATAAATAATTAGTAATATCCAAAATAAAATTATTGGTACACATAATATAAAAATAGCATTAATCAAATTCATATTTTTTTCACCCCAAACACAACAGCATACACGTAAAACTCATTCCAAATCGCAATTTGTTCTAACGGTTTGTCTTCAAATTTTCCAAAGGCTTTAATATAATTTTTCAAACCATTAGCCTTACTTTCAAGATTATCAGAGTTAATTCTTTTAAACATTAAATCATCAATATAAACTAACAATATACAAGCTAAATGTGTTAATACTATTGGAATAAAATAAGATACCCCTGTCATAGATAAACAAAACAAAGGGAAAATAATTCCATAAGTTATTCCAATTAACTTTGAATCTCTTTTACAAAACTCATTAAAAAAAGAAATTCCTAGTAGCATAATAAATATATCTACAACTATAAACCCAGAAATTTTAAGTAGATTTATTGATATTACCGCTATTACACATATAACTACATTTATAAAATTAAGTCTTTTAGATATTTGCTTTATTTTATTTTGACTTGAAAGTTGCTGTCTTAACACTTCTATAATTGGTTGATATACATCTTTTATATCTCCAAAAGTTTTCTCACATAATATCATTTTATTAAAATCACTAAGTTTTCTAATTAAATTTATTTTTAATGTTTTGTTGAAAAACGCTTTAATACATGCGTGATCTGATTTTGGTAGTGAATCAATATCCCTTATGATTTTAAATTCATAGTCCTTATTACTGTTGTCTGAAATTACTTCCATACTTATATATCCTTGTTTAAGATAATATAACAAGGTCGCTATTATTGCAGTTTTATTCACTTTTTTATTTAATAAATAGTACCAAACTATAGGTGAGTGTTCTAAAAATTTAGATTCTCTATAGTATGTTGTATCTTTATACTTTTTAAGTTGAAACTGATATATAAAAAATAAAATACATATATACATTAATAGTACTATAAAAATTATATATTCCATAAAATTATACCTCCGATTTTTTATAATTATATATCAAATTTAAAAATAAATCAATAATCTATAAATTATTTAAGTTATCATGTCAAAGTTTGTAGATTGAACATAAAAAAAGTAGCAATTATTCATTGCTACTTAATTTGGTGCGAGTAATAGGACTTGAACCTACACACCTATTGGTACCAGATTCTAAGTCTGGCGCGTCTGCCAGTTTCGCCATACTCGCATTTCCACTAATATGATAACATATATTATTATATTTGTCAATATCTATACTTGAAATTTATACAAAAAGACTCAAAATTATATATAAATAAGAAAACACAAGATTTGCGTCTTGTGTTTTCTTAAAAATTATTTATTACTTTATTACTTTTTACCTTGGTAATAATTTTCTTTTATTTTAAGTTCAGCTCTTGTTAATGCTAAAGCTTTACTTGGAACATCTTTAGATATTATTGAACCTGCACCAATAGCTCCAAATTCTTCTACTGTGATAGGAGCAATAAGTACTGAGTTACATCCTATAAATGCATTATCTTTTATTGTTGTTCTATTCTTTTCCCATTTAGTATTCATATTTGAAGTAATAACTCCACAAGCTATTTCAACATTGTCGCCAACATCACTATCACCTACATATGATAAATGAGGTACTTTTGTATTTGTTCCAATATTTACATTTTTAGTTTCAACAAAACTACCTATTTTAGAAAATTCACCTATATTTGATTTTGGTCTTATATGTGCGAATGGTCCTATTATAGAGTTATCAGCTATTTTACTATCAGTTATTTTACTTGTTTCAACAATTACATGATTACCTATTTCACTCGTTACGATTGTAGAGTTTGGTCCTATGATACAACCTTCTCCTATTTTAGTTTTACCTTGTATGTTAGTACCAGGATATATAATTGTATCCTTTCCTATTTCTACATCTAAACTTATGTAGGTATTACTAGGATCTATCAATGTTACACCATTATCCATATGAATTTCTCTTGTATTATGTAGAAGAGTTTTAGTTACTATAGATAAATCTGATCTTGAATTTATACCTTGTGTCTCATCTGAATCTTGTATCATGTATACTCCAACTCTTCCGCCATCATTCATTATGTAATATGGAATATCTGTAATATAATATTCTTTTTGTGCATTGTTATTATTTAATTTTGCAAAGGATTTAATTAAATCTTTACCTTTGAAACAGTATAATCCTATATTTACTTCTTCTATTTCAAGTTCATCTTCATTACAATCTTTTTGTTCTACAATCTTTGAAAAGTTACCTTCATTATCACGTACTATTCTACCGTAATTAGGAGTTTTATCAAATACTGCTGATGCTAAAGCACCATCAAAATTTCCAAGTTGTAAAAATGAAATGAATGACTTAATTGTAAATGCAGAAATAAGTGGCATATCACCATTTATAACTATAACTAAATCGTCATCTTTTATATTATCTTTGGCTTGCATAACTGCATGACCAGTTCCTAGTTGTTGTTCTTGTACAAAAAAATTAGCATTATCTTTACCAATATGCTCTATTACTTGTTCTGACTTATGACCTACTATTATACTTATATCATCTATACCTGCTTGTTTACATGAATCATATACGTAATCTATTATACATCTATCATAAACTTTATGTAAAACTTTAGGCAATTCAGATTTCATTCTAGTACCTTTTCCACCCGCTAGTATTACTGCTTTTATATTACTCATAATTAAAATCACTCCTTAAAAAAATATCAGTAAACTTAAGTTAATTTAAGTTTACTGATATTTTAACATATTATGTCTCATTTGTAAAGGGTAAAGAATAAATTTAACTATAAGGGACAAACTTTAATCTTTATCATTATCTATATTAGAATCAATTTCAACTTCAGAATCAGAGGTTAAATCATCTTCTAACTCTGAATTATCTAACATGTAGAATTCAGATTCATCACCAATAGGCAAAACTTCTACTTTTTTAAGTTTCTTCTGGATTGTACGAGTTTTTCTAGAAGCTAATTCCATTGTACTAGATATTTCTTGTAGTTTTTTATTTGTTTTATCTAGTAAATCACCAAATTTACTAAATTCTGATTTAACCATTCCAAGTAATTGCCATACTTCACTAGACCTTTTTTCTATTGCTAAGGTTCTAAATCCCATTTGTAAACTATTAAGAAGAGCAACAAATGTACTAGGGCCAGCTATAACTACTCTAAATTTTTGTGATAATGTCTGACATAAATCTGTATTCTTAACTATTTCACAATATAGACTTTCTGTTGGTAGGAACATAATTCCAAAGTCTGTTGTATATGGCGTTTCTATATATTTATCATGTATATCTTTTGCAAATATTTTAACTGAATTTTCTAATTTTTTTCTAGATTCATTAACTAATGTAACGTCTCCTACTTCTTCTGCATCAATTAAACGAGTATAGTCTTCAATAGGAAATTTAGAATCAACTGGTAATAAAACAGTTTCATTATCATTTCTACCAGGTAATTTAATTGCAAATTCAACAAACTCTGTTGATTTAGGTTTTGTTTTAACACTTTTTAAATATTGATCTGCTGTTAAAAACTGATCTAATATATTGCCTAGTTGTATTTCTCCCCAGAATCCTCTAGATTTAACGTTTGTGAATACTTTTTTTAAGTCACCAACACCTTGTGCAAGTGTTTTCATTTCTCCTAGACCTTTATATACAGATTCTAATCTATCATTTACTAATTTAAATGATTCACCTAATCTTTGTTCTAATGTGTTATGAAGTTTCTCATCAACTGTAACTCTCATTTTTTCTAATTTGTCACTATTATCTTTTTGTATCATTGTTAGTCTATCTTCAACTGATTTACGTATGTTTTCAAGTTTATTTTCATTCATATTAGTTAAATTAGCAAGACTCACTTGTTGTATATTTGTTGTTTCAACTATTTTATTACCAATATTTCTAGAAATTTCTTCTCTTGTTTGCATAAACATATTTGATAACTCTTGTCTAAATTCATGAGACAAAGAGCTCTTTTGTTTTTTTAGATTTAAAACTATTAGTATTATCAATAAAAATATACTAATAGAAAGTAATACTATTGTTATATCCATATATTTTCTATCTCCCTTATAATTTTATTATACCAAACAAAAGTTTATTTGTCAATAATATAAATCAAATTTATATTATATTTTTATGGTACAATTATTATGCGAAATTATGCATTTTTTATTGTTTTTTTATGAATACACTTGTTTTTTATTTTATTTTGTTGTACAATTATTATGTAAAATTGTATTATACGGAGGATTAAAATTATGGCGATTGTTGTAAACGGATATTTAAAAAAATTAAAAGAAAAATGTAATATGCCTGAAGAGTTTGTAGAAACTATTACAGGGCTTTTTAATAAACTCATAGAATTTGGTTATATATCAAGATATAGTATAACTAAATTATCAAAAAGATTATATGATAACATTGATACTGTCATCATATCTGATACTCAACACTATGATTATAAATCTGGATATTATGATGCTTCAAGAAAAGTATTATATATAAAAGATTTATCAAATCTTCAAGCCATTTACCTTAGATTGTTGTATGTACTTACAACAAAAGAAACAAATGAAAATGTTTTTTCTGTTGGATATAGTAAATCTCAAATATCAAGTAACAATTATAAGATAATACATTCAAATTTTGGATTAAATAGAGCAATCGTATCAAATCTAGTTTGTAGAATATTATATACTCTACCTACTACACTTGCTATTGTTCCTACATATAGAACATACGAGAATGACTTTTTAGGAGTTCAAGTAGTATCAGATAATGATATATATTTTTTAGAAGGCAAAATACTTAGACAAATATGCTTTACTTTAGATGTAAATGAAGAAGTAATGTATAGTACACTATTTAAAAATGATCCTAAAAAATATATTACTAAAATATTCAAAAAAATTAACTCAAATGAAATTTTTAAAAAATTAGACGAAATTAGTAGAATGTATTCAAACTACAATAAACTATGTTATTTCAATAGACTACTTAACAATAACTATATAGAAATTAAAAAACACTGTATTTCTAAAGATGAAGTTTTAGGTGAATTTTTAGAAAATGAAAAAAAATTAAAACTAATTATAATTAACGTGTTAAGTAAATTAAATCCTGATGAACAAAATGATGATAAAAACCTAGAATTTAATTTGGATTCAAGTTTATCTGAAAAGATAAATATTTTAGAAGATAGTATAATACTAAATGTTTCTGCTATTCAATCAGCACTTGTAGATTCATTAATAAGTAGAAAAAGTAATTATACTCCAATAAAATACGTAGTGAATTTAAAAAAATTAGAAAGTATGTTAGTACTTAACAATAAAATTTTAGAAGAAGAAATATATCAATCTATTTCTCATAGTGTAATACACGCTAATGAGCAAACTTGTACAAATATAATTGAAAAAATAAAATATTCATTAGCAAATTACATCTTAGCAAACGATAAATATGCTAAAGTGTATAGTGATACTGTTTTTAAAAGATTATTAAATATAGAAGATATGGAAGATCAGGCTTTTGTTCTCATTTCAAATAGTGAATTTGCTGAAATTGCATATATTTCAAACCTAGATAATGATATGAATGATTTAAGTAATAATACTACATTCTTAAAACTTAAAAACTTACGTCATATACTTAATGTATCAAATAAAAATTCAGATGATATAGAAAATATATTTACAAAATTAAAAGAAACTTTTCATACATTTAAGAAGATAAGCATTGAAAATGTATTCATTTGCAAATTTGAAAAATCAACTTTTTTACTTGTTGTTGAAAAAGATACTTCTAATGTTATAAAAGTTGATGGGGATTTAAATCTTAAACTTATAGATTTATCAGAAGATTACAATATACTAGGTGAAACAAGAAAAAATTTGCCCATCCCCTACAAAGCAAAAAGTAACAATATATTAGTCACTATTCTATCAATATTTAATTAGATTAAAAATATTTGATTATTTAGCGGAAGATTAAGCATGTTAGAAAAGAAAAACTATACAAATGGTCAAGTGGTTTATAATATTGACAACAATATACTTACTTATTATTATAAGACTGGAAAAATAAAAGCACAAGGACCCTTTGAAAACAATAAAATGGAAGGTCAGTGGAAATTTTACCGTGAATCAGGACAATTATGGCAAATAGGAAATTTTCTAAATGAGCAGAAGCATGGTAAGTGGATACGATATAATAAAGAAAACCTACAAGAATATAATGAGTCATTTGAAAATGGCAAACTTATTAAAACAAAAAAGCTGTGAATTAAATTCACAGCTTTTTCTTATCTATAATTTATTTTATGCACTTTCCTCACTGAATTGACTATTATATAATTTTGAATAGAAACCGTTTTTTTCAAGTAATTCATCATGGTTTCCACGTTCTACTATTTTACCATGATCCATTACAATAATAATATCTGCATTTTTTATTGTAGATAATCTATGTGCAATTACAAAACTTGTTCTGCCTTGCATTAATTTATTCATAGCTTTTTGTATAAGTTGTTCAGTTCTTGTATCAACATTACTTGTAGCTTCATCAAGTATAAGTATAGGTGCATCAGCAAGAATTGCTCTTGCTATTGTAAGTAATTGTTTTTGTCCTTGTGATATATTATTTGCTTCTTCATTAAGTACAAAATCATATCCACCAGGTAGTGTTCTAATAAAATGATCCGCATGTGCTAAATATGCAGCTTGCTCTACTTCAGAATCCAAAGCATCTTGTTTAGAATATCTTAAGTTTTCACGTATAGTACCATTAAATAACCAAGTATCTTGAAGTACCATAGCAAACATTTTTCTTACATCTTGTCTTGTCATTTGTTTAACAGATTTATCATCTATTTTAATATCTCCACCTTGTATGTCATAAAACTTCATAAGTAGATTTACTATTGTAGTTTTACCTGCTCCTGTAGGTCCAACTATAGCAACTGTTTGACCAGGTTCTACTTTTAGACTCCAGTTTTCAATTAATTTTTCATCAGTTTTATAACTGAATTCAACGTTATCACAAGTAATACTTCCTCTTACTTTTTTAAGTTTTATAGGATTTACATCATCTAGTGATTCCTCTTCTTCATCAAGTATTTCAAAAACTCTTTCTGCTGAGGCAATTGTACCTTGTATCATGTTCATCATGTTTGCTGCTTGAGCTATAGGCTGAGTAAATTGATTTGTATATTGAATAAATGCTTGTATATCACCAATAGACATTTTACCTTGTATAGCTAAATTTGCTCCAAGTACACATATTCCTATATATCCTAAGTTATTTATTACGCTTATAATTGGCATCATAAGTCCTGATAAAAATTGTGATTTCCAACCATGTATATATAGTTCATCATTTATTTTATCAAACTTATTTATTTCTGCTTGTTGCATATTAAATGACTTTACAATTAAATCTCCAGAATAAATTTCTTCAACGTGTCCGTTTATCTCTCCAAGTACCTTTTGTTGAGCAATAAAGTACTTTTGAGAGGCTTTTACAACAGCAACGATAAATATTATACTAACTGGTAAAACTAGCATTGCAACGCCTGTCATACTAAAGCTAATTGTAAGCATCATTATAAGAATTCCTACAATTGTAAATATAGATTGTAATATTTGTACTAAACTTTGTTGTAACATTGTACTTATATTATCTATGTCATTTGTTACCCTACTTAAAATTTCACCATGTGTATATTTATCAAAAAATTTAAGTGGTAATCTATCTAATTTTTGATCCATTTCTTTTCTTAAATTATATGTAACTTTTTGGGCAATGAATGCCATTGTTCTAGTTGCAATAAAAGTAAGTAATGCACTAATTACATATAATCCTACAATCATAAGTAATATAATTTCTATATACTCATAATTTATTTTTGGTTCAGTATTTATTGATACTGTTTTTGCTACTTCTGGTATTTTTGCAATTATGTCAGTTGGTATCATTTTCATATCAATCAACGTTTGTACAGTAGCATTTTCTGGTATTGCATTTTTAACTTGAACTGGTACTTTTGATAAAATGTCATGTATATTGTTATATACCATTTTTTGCATTATGTTATTACCTAGTTCCGTAGTTGCCTTTCCTAATATTTTAGGAGATACAACAGAAAGAACTGTTCCAAGTGCTAGAATAAGTAGAATTGCAATTATTGCTTTGTTGTACTTACCTATGTAATTAATTAATCTTTTGAATGTTCCTTTGAAATTCTTTGGTTTTTCTGTTGTACCAATTCCTCCCATAGGACCACCTCTAAAACCACCTTTTGGCAAATTTACAGCTTTATCTTTATTTTCCACTATTCATCGCCTCCTCTTCTGTTATTTGTGACATTACTACTTCTTTATATGCTTCACAATTTTCAAATAATTCATGATGTTTTCCTGAAGCAATTATTTTTCCTTCATCTAGGAATAATATATTATCAGCATTTATTATAGTACTTACTCTTTGTGCTACTATAACTAAAGTTGCACCTTCTATACTATTTGCTAAAGCTTCTCTTAAATTCTTATCAGTTGTATAATCTAATGCTGAAAAACTATCATCGAAAATATATATATCAGGTTTCTTAACTATCGCTCTTGCAATAGATATTCTTTGTTTTTGTCCACCTGAATAATTTGTTCCACCTTGAGATACTTCAGATTCAAATCCTTTATCTAATGAAGATATAAAATCATAACTTTGAGCTATCTTAGTTGCTTCAATTAATTCTTCTTCTGTTGCATCATTTTTACCATAACGAATATTATCAGCTATAGTTCCAGAAAATAAATTAGCTTTTTGTGGTACATAACCTATCATATTTCTAAGTGATTCTATACTCATCTCTTTTACAGGAATTCCTCCTACTTTTACTTCTCCAGATGTTACGTCGTAAAATCTAAGAATTAAATTTAGTAGTGTACTCTTTCCACTTCCAGTTCCACCTATAATAGCAATAGTCTCTCCTCTTTTGATTTTAAAGTTCAAATCATTTAGTACAGGTACACTACTTTCATTATATGCAAATGTAACATTTGAGAATTCAATTTCACCAGGATTTGTACCCTTATCCATTTTAGTATCATTATCTTTTACACTTGGATCTATTTCTAAAACTTCGTTTATTCTTTTAGCAGATACTATAGCTCTTGGTATCATTATAAATAGCATTGTAACCATTAGTATTGAGAACATAACTTGCATTGCATATTGCATAAACGCCATCATGTCTCCTATTTGTAATACTCCATCACCAATTAAATGACTACCAAACCAAACTATAGCAATAGTTGATACGTTTATGATAAACATTACAAGTGGCATTAAACCAGACATTATGTATGCGGCTTTTATTGAATATTCATATATATCTTTATTTGCCTTATCATATCTTTTACCTTCATATTCTTCAGTTCCGAAAGCACGTATTACTCTAACACCAGTAAGTTTTTCTCTCACTACTTGATTCATTTTATCTGTTTTCTTTTGTATTTGTGTAAATAATGGTACTATTTGTCTTGCAAGTAATATTATAGATCCTATCAGCAAAGGTAATACTACTGCGAACAACACAGAAAGCTGTAGATTCTTTGAAGTAGCCATAATTATTCCACCTATACACATCATAGGTGCAAGTATCATCATACGAATCATCATTAAAGTTAGATTCTGTATTT
>Ga0123339_10001484_pt1 | contig 16293 bp, 19 predicted proteins | sample lystaG_FD_89956 | JGI IMG/M metagenome (GOLD analysis project Ga0123339, IMG submission 89956) | Glacier valley bacterial and archeal communities from Borup Fiord, Nunavut, Canada, to study Microbial Dark Matter (Phase II) -... | ecosystem: Environmental > Aquatic > Freshwater > Ice > Glacier ... | reverse complement strand
CTTGATGAAGCTGGACATCACCAGCCCCAGCGCCCCCAGCATCAGCCCGGACAGCACCAGCGCCGGCAGCACGGCCAAATAGCCGATGGGCGGCGGCTCGATCTCCCAGAACCAGGCGATGCCCAGGAAGATGTAGGCCTGCACGACCGCCACCGCGACGCCGGCCAGCAGCTTGCACAGCAGCAGGTACCAGCGCGGGAAGGGGCTGACCATCAGGGTCTTCATGCTGCCCATCTCCCGGTCATAGACCATGGACAGGCTGCTTTGCATGCCGTTGAACAACTGGATCATCGCGATCAGGCCCGGCGCGATGTAGACCTCGTATGGGATGTAGGTCTCGTATGGCGGGGTGATCGACACCCCCAGCACGAACCGGAACCCGGCGGCGAAGATCGCCAGCCACACCAACGGCCGCACCAGGGCGGACACGAACCGCCCGCGTTGATGCACCCAGCGCAGCCCCTCCCGCCGGACAATACCCGCCATGCAGCGGGCATAGGCCGCCGGACCCAGCCGGGCCGCTTGCCGGGGCGGGCGCAGAGCCAGGCCGCTCATGCCGCCACCCGCGTCAGCCGCTCGAACGCATCCTTCAGCTCGGTTGCCCCAGCCTGCGCCACAACGTCCGCCGCCGGGCCGGCGGCCAGCACGCGGCCGCGGTGCAGCACGACGACATGGGCGTCCGGCCCGGCCTCATCGATCAGGTGCGTCGCCCACAGCACCGCCAGGCCGCGGTCCCGGCACAAGGCCCGCACGTGGTCCAGCAGGAAGGCGCGGCTGTCCATGTCCAGCCCCGCCGTCGGTTCGTCCAGCAGCAGCAATGCCGGGTCGTGCAGCAGGGCGCGCGCCAGCTCCACCCGGCGGCGCTGCCCGCCCGACAGCAGGCGCACGCGGTCCCGGGCGCGGTCGGCCAGGCCGACGCGGGCCAGCTCCGCCGCGATGCGCGGCGTGGCGTCACGCCCGGCCATGCCATGCAAGGCGGAGTGGTAGCGCAGGTTCTGCGCGACGGTCAGGTCCAGGTCCAACGTCGGCTGCTGGAACACCACGCCCATCCGCGCCAGCGCCGCCCCGGCGTCGTCCCGGAACGGTCGCCCGAACACGGCGATGCGGCCTTGGCTCGCGTGATACAGCCGGGTCACCAGCGCGAACAGGGTGGTCTTGCCGGCCCCGTTCTGCCCCAGCAGCACCGTGAACGCGCCGGGCGGGATGCGGAACGCCACGTCATGCAGCACCGTGCGCGGCCCGAATGAGTGCGTCAGCCCCTCGACGGCCAGTGCGTCCGCACCCTCATAGGTCAGGGCATCCACTACGGTGTCACCACGACGCCCCAGGGCAGGCGCCCCACCGGCACGGACTTGGTGACGCGCAGCGCCTCCACGTCAATCACGGACATGTCGTTGCTGATGCCGTTGGTGGTGTAAAGCCGCTTGCCGTCCAGGGAGAACGCCAGGTTCCACACGCGCTGCCCGACCAGCAGGTACTTGCGTACCTCGAATGTCTTGGCGTCCACCACGGCGACGCGGTTGGCCGGGCCAAGGGCGATGAACGCCGTGCCGCCGTCCGGGGTGATGGCGATGCCGACGGGCTGGATGCTTTCCGCCGGGACGCCGGGGATGGTGAACGGGATGGTGTGCAGCACTTTGTGCGCCGCCGCATCGATGACGGCGACGGTGCCGCCGACCTCCGAGCTGACCCAGACCTGGCCGCCATCGGCGGTGAAGCGCGCCACGCGCGGGCGGCTGCCGACCAGCACGTTGGCTATGCTGGCCTTGGTCCCGGTGTCGATGAAGTGCGCCATGCTGGTGGTTTCGGACGTGTTCACCAGCACGCGGCCATCGGGGCTGATGCCCATGCCCTCCGGCTCTACGCCCACGGGGATCTCCGTGACCACCCGGCCGGCGGCGATGTCCAGCACCGAGACCATGTTGTCGTTCTCGTTGGCGATATACAGCGTGGTGCCATCGGGGCTGAGGGCGAACAGCTCCGGGTCCGGCCCGCTGGGCAGGATGCGGCTGACCTGCAGGGTGGCCAGGTCCAGCACCTCCACATGGTCGCTGTCGCTGGTGCAGACATACAGCGACTTGCCATCGCGGGACGCCACGATGCCGCGCGGGCGGTCCCCAACCTTGATGGTGTGCGTGACCGCGAGGGTGCCGCCGTCGATGACGGTGATGGTGTTGTCCTTCTCGTTGGACACGAACAGCCGCTCGGCCTGGGCGGCGGGGGCCAGGAGCAACAAGGCAAGAGTCAGGGCGCGGGTTTGCATACGGTCTCCGGCTGGTCGATGCCGAGCGTGTCCAGCTCGGAGGATTGATGGAGGTAGCCGGGTTGCGGGCTGACGGACACCAGGCTGCGCTGGTCCGCCAGCAGCACGGGCTGCCGCAACTGCCCGTCCCAGGCGCGGAAAGTCAGGCGTGACCCCTTGAAAGCCGCCAGCTCGAACTTCGGGCCGCGCAGGTAGGCGGCGATGGCGGCCGGGTCGGCGCTGCCGGCGCGCGTGGCGGCCTCCCCCACGGCGCGGACGGCCATCCAGGCGCCGAAATCCCGCGCCGTCATCGGGCGGCCCGCCGCCTTCTGGAAGCGCAGCTGCAGTTGCGTCGATCCCCATTGCTCGAACGGCCGCGCCCAGGCGGCGGGCACCAGCCCATGCGTGCCGGCCACGGGCCGCGGGTCAGTCTGGCGGTAGGCCAGGTCGTCCCCGAACTCCCCGGCGGTGTCGGCCACCACAAGCACGTCGTAGGACAGGCCCTGGGTGAACCGCGCGACCTCTGCCCCGATCGTGACATGGCCGGTGTCGGTGCGCTGGGCGCCGGGCTGGAACGCCCAGGGCTTGTCGGCCACCAGCTTCAGCCCGAACTTGCGGGCGCTGCGGCGCAGCGCGTCGGCATAGGCGCGGTCCGCCTCTCCCTGGCCCGGCACCAGCAGCACGTTGCGCCAGCGCTTCACGGCCAGGTACTGCATCAGCGCGTCGGCCAGCATGGCGCGGCTGGGCAGCAAATGCAGCACCCGGGCGCGGCAATCCGCCCCGCGCAGGCTGTCATCCTCCGACGTCGCATCCAGCAGGATGGCGTCCCGCGCCTCCGGCATGTCGGCAACCCGCAGCAACAGCGGCGCCGGCAGGTCGGTCACGATCACCCGCTGCCCGGCGGCCAGCATGGCGCGCGCCGCGGCCAGAACGGCAGGCGCATCGGGGGCCAAGGACTCGTTCAGGGTGTAGGCTTGGTTCAGGAACCGCCCGGTCGTCTGGTTATCCACCAGCGCCACGCGGGCGCCCTGCACGCCCTCGTCCTTCAACGGAGGGTCCAGCAGCGTCAGCGGCACCGTGCGCGGCGGCACCAGCGCGAGATAGCCGACCGGCACCGCCGCCGGCTGGGCCAGGGCAGGGACGGCAGCCAGCATGGCAAGCAGGACGGGCAAGGCCCGCATGGTGTCCCCCCAACGCCTGCGTCTGCGCGCGGCGTTTGGGGGATAGTGGGGCAGGGTGCGGGTGTTGTCAGCCCCCGGCCTTCCCGGACCCGCACCGCTTCCCGCACGCCGGCCTGGCGCACGGCGCCCCATGCAATGCCGCCAGGCAGGCCGGGGCCGCCAACCGGGCCAGGCCGGACTCGTCCCAAGCCTGGCGCAGCACCGGCGGTACCGTTCCGCCCCACCCGGCCCAGGTCAGCAGCAGCGCCACCACCAGCGGCTCCATCGCCGATCCGGACCGGCACAGCGGCAGGGCCCAGGTGCGCCGCATCGGCCAGGCCAGCCGCAGCCCAGCCGGCGTCAGCAAGTCCGCCGCCAGGTGCGACAGCGCCCCCACCGCCAGCGGCGCCACCGCCCAGCGCGGCGCGCCGCCCTGAAGCAGCCCCCACCCGCACGCCAGCAGCGCCAGCGCCGAATGCGTGATCCCGCGATGCCCGAACACCGCGCCCACCACCCGCGACACGGGCCGCAGCCGCTGCCCGACCCAGGACTTCGGATGGTCGATGTCCGGCAGCAGCGACCCGGCCAGCGCCAACGCCAGGCAGGCTGGGGACAAGGCGGGCAGGCCCAGCCGGGGTGCGGCCACCAGCCACGCCGCCGCCCCCAGCGCCACATGCGATCCCGCCATCATCGGCCCTGGTCGTCCCCCCGTAGGCCTGGCGCATGTGCCTGGATGGACACTTGCGCTTACGCCAAACCGAACGCAACTGCCGGGGGCTTGACAGCCGTTGCACCCCGGTGTCGGACGGTGGGCAAGCGCCGCCACGCCGCAACAAAATGATCCCGTTGGGAGGGACCTCCACGATGAACCAACGCCGCCGCGCGCTGCTGCTGGCCCCCCTTCTGGCCGCCCCGTTGTTGGCCACCTTGGCGCGCCCCAGCCGGGCTGCCGCGCCCATACGCATCGGCACCCTGCGCTATGGTACCGTCGCGTGGGAGCTGGACGTGATGCGCCACCACGGGCTGGCCGCCGCCGCGGGCGTCGCGGTCGAACCCGTGGAGTTCGCCGCCGCCCAGGCAACGCAGGTGGCGTTGCAAGCGGGCCGGGTGGACATGATCGTGCAGGATTGGCTGTGGGTGTCCCGGCAGCGGGCGTCCGGGGCGGATTGGACGCTGTCCCCATCGTCCGCCGCGTTGGGGGCCGTGATGGCGCCCCAGGCATCCCCGGTGCAGGTCGTGCCGGACCTGCGCGGGCGGCGGCTGGGCATCGCCGGCAGCCCGCTGGACAAAAGCTGGCTGATCCTGCGCGCCTTTGCCCAGAAGGCGCATGGCCTGGACCTGGACGCCACCGCCATCAAGACCTTCGGCCCGCCACCCTTGTTGGCCGAGCAGCTGTCCGCCGGGCGCCTGGATGCCGTGCTGACCTACTGGCCCTTCGCTGCCCGTGCGGAGGCCGCCGGATTGCGCCGGGTGCTTGCAATGGAGGATGCGGTGGAGGCCCTGGGCATCCCCCCCGGCGTGCCGTTCATCGGCTGGGTGTTCGCCGACGCCTTCGCCGCGCGGGACCCGGCTGGCACCGCGGCGTTCCTGCGCGCCTCCGCTGGCGCCCGCGCGATCCTGGCCGGCGCCGGGCCGGACGCGGATGCGGAGTGGGCGCGCATCGCCCCCCTGACCGGGACCGCCGGGCCGGAGGAGCTGGCCCGGCTGCGCGCCTGGTATCGCCGCGGCGTGCCGCCCGAATGGAACGAGGGGGCGACCGCTCAGTTGTACGACATGCTCGCAGCCATCGGCGGCCCCGCCCTGGTCGGCCCCGCCACGCATTTGGCGCCCGGCACCTTCTGGGCGGCCTGACGGCCCTGCTGGCCCGGCTCGGTCCCGTGCTGGCGCTGCTGCTGGCGTGGGAGGCCGGGGCGCGCATCATCGGCAGCCGCCTGTTCCCGCCTGCAACCGCCGTGGCGGCGGCGCTGTGGCAGGACGCCCTGCACGGCCCGTTGCTGCACAACCTGGGCGTCACGCTGCTGCGGGTTGCCGCCGCGTTCACCGTGGCGATGCTGCTGGGCAGCCTGCTGGGTGTCGCCATGGGCCGGTCCGCGGCGCTGAACAGGGCGCTCGACAGCCTGCTGACCGGGTTGCTGAACCTGCCGGCGCTGGTGGGCATCGTGCTGATCTACGTCTGGTTCGGCCTGAGCGAGACGACTGCCATCGCCGCCGTCGCCCTCAACAAGCTGCCCAGCACGGCCGTCACGGTGCGGGAGGGCGCGCGGGCGCTGGACCAGGGGCTGATCGACATGGCCCGCAGTTTCCGCATGGGCCGTGGCGCCACGTTGCGCCATGTCGTGCTGCCGCAGCTGTATCCTTATTTGTTCGGCGCCGCCCGGTCCGGCCTGGCGCTGATCTGGAAGATCGTGCTGGTGGCCGAATTGCTGGGCCGCAGCGACGGGGTGGGCTTCCAGATCCAGGTGCTGTTCCAGTTGTTCGACGTGACCGGCATCCTGGCCTACACCTTGGCCTTCATCCTGGTGGTGCAGGCCATCGAGTGGGGCCTGCTGCAACCGCTGGAACGCCGGGCCAACGTGTGGCGGTGATCCTTGACGTGGACGTGGCCCGCAAGGACGCCGGCGGGCGCACCGTGATCGAAGGCCTGCGCTTCGGCTTGGCAGACGGGGAGGTCGTGGCCCTGGTCGGCCCGTCCGGCTGCGGCAAGACCACCCTGCTGCGCCTGATCGGCGGGTTGGACACCCGGTTTGAAGGCCGAATCACCTGGGCGGGCGGCACCGCCCCGCGCATCGGCACCGTGTTCCAGGAACCGCGTCTGCTGCCCTGGCGCACCGTGCGGCAGAACATCGCCCTCGTGAACCCGCCCGACCCGGCGGCGGCCAAGGCGCTGCTGGCCATCCTGGGCCTTGCCACCTATGGGGACTTCTACCCCACTGCGTTGTCCCTGGGCATGGCCCGGCGCGCCGCCATCGCCCGCGCCTTCGCCATTCAACCGGCGGTGCTGCTGCTGGACGAGCCGTTCGTGTCGCTGGACCCTGCCATGGCGGAGCAAGGCCGCGCCGTCCTGACCGCCGCCTGGTCCGCCCGGCGCTGCGCCGCCTTGTTGGTCACGCACGACCTGGCAGAAGCCGCGTCGCTCGCCGACCGCATCCTGCTGCTCTCGACCGGCCCGGCCCGCGTGGTGCAGGAGGTGGTGGTGCCGGACGGCCGGCGGCGGCAGGGCATCGCCGAGGGTGCGCGGGTGGCCGCGGCACTGTTCCCATAAGCAACCCGTCATTGCGAGGAGCGTAGCGAAGTGGCAATCCAGGGGCCGCCAGAATGGTCCCTGCCGCCCCTGGATTGCCACGCCGAAGCTGGCTCGCAATGACGGGATGGGCAGGTTTGGGCTGGTTCCCTTACTTCAACGTATCCAAGTAGGCGATCAGGTTCGCCCGCTCGTCCTCCTTCTTCAGCCCGACGAAGATCATCTTCGTCCCAGCCACGACGCCGCGCGGGTTCTCCAGGTACTTGTTCAGCTCCTCGTCCGTCCAGGTGACGTTGTAGGCCTTCATCGCCTCGGAGTAGTTGAAGCCCTCGATGCTGTGCGACGGGCGCCCGACGATGCCGTGCATCGATGGGCCGATCTTGTTCTCGCCGGGCTTGATGGAGTGGCAGGCGGCGCACTTGTTGAATTGCACCTTGCCCAGCGCCGGGTCGCCCTCTGCCCGGGCGGCGCCCGCGGTCAGGGCGGCCAAGGCTACGGCAGTGAGGCGTGCGATGGCGTGTGGCATGGGTGTTCCCCTCCGGATGCGCGCGCGTTCGGTGGCGCTTGCCGGAAGTATGGGGGAGATGCCGGGATTGTCGAGGCACCGCCCCCTTCCGTCCCGCCCCGGTTCCCCCGTAGCATCCGGCGCAAGAGCAAGGGGAAACGCCAATGCTGACCGTCGCCGTGATGTATCCAGCCGCCGGGGGCGCGGCGTTCGACTATGCCTATTACATGGCCAACCACATCCCGCTGGTCCGCCGCCTGTGGGAGCCGATGGGGTTGCAGGAGGTACGCATCCTGCGCGGCGCCCCGGCTCCGGACGGCGCCGCGCCGACCTACATCCTGATCGCCCTGCTGACCTTCACCGACCCGGACGCCTTCACTGCCGCCGCCGGCAAGCATGGGTCCGAGATCTTCAAGGACATCCCCAACTTCACCAGCGCCAAGCCGGTGATGCAGTTCAACGAGGCCATCGCCTGATGGCCGAGGCGCGCAGCCGCCAGGCCTGTTTCGGCGGCACGATGGGCTTCTACACCCACGCCTCCACGGCCACCGGCACCCCGATGCGCTTCGGCGTCTATACCCCGCCGCAAGCCGCCCGCGCCCCATGCCCGGCGCTATACTACCTGGCCGGCCTGACCTGCACCGAGGAGACGTTCGCCCAGAAGGCCGGCGCCCTACGGCTGGCCGCCGAGCACGGCCTGGTCCTGGTCATGCCCGACACCAGCCCGCGCGGCCTGGACCTGCCGGGGGAGGCCGAAAGTTGGGATTTCGGCTTGGCCGCCGGGTTCTATCTGGACGCGACGCAGGCGCCCTGGGCCGGGCATTACCGCATGGGGCAGTACGTGTCGCAGGAGCTGCCGGCGCTGATCGAGGCCGAGTTCCCGGTGCGGGCGGACCGCCGCGGTGTGTTCGGGCATTCCATGGGCGGCCACGGTGCGCTGGTGACGGCGTTGCGGGACCCGGCGCGGTGGCACTCCGTCTCCGCCTTCGCGCCCATCAGCAGCCCGGCCGCGGTGCCGTGGGGGTATAAGGCGTTCACCGGCTACCTCGGCCCGGACCGGGCGGCGTGGGACGAATGGGACGCAACGGCCCTGGTGCGCCGCCGAGCCTACCCGGGGCCGATGCTGGTCGATCAGGGCGACGCCGACCAGTTCCTGCCGGTCCAGCTTGACCCCGCCGCGTTCCAGGCCGCGGCAGCGGCGTCCGGCCAGGACCTGACTGTGCGGATGCAACCGGGCTACGACCACAGCTATTGGTTCATCCAGACTTTTATGAATGACCACATGGCCCACCATGCACGGGAGTTGCTGGGATGACGCGGTTTGCCCTGGCCTGCGCCGCCCTGTTGACCGCCAGCCCGGCCGGGGCCGCGGAGCAGCGGATGCTGTTCTGGAACCTGACCACGGACACCATCACCAACCTGGTCATGGCCCCGGCCGGCACCGGCGCCTTCGGCCCCAACCAGTGCGCGAACGACAGGGACGGCAGCGTGGACCACGACGAGCGCCTGCGCCTGACCGGCATCCAGCCCGGCCGTTACGACGTGCGGCTGATGCAGAAGCGCGGTCTGGTGTGCACGATCCCCGGCGTGGAGGTGCGTGCGGAGGGCCGGGTCGCGTTCTCGCTGGCGGACGAGGACCTGAAGGATTGCAAGTAGGGTTGGGCGCAGAAGCCGTCATTGCGAGGAGCGTAGCGACGCGGCAAGCCAGGAGCTGCCAGCGCAATTCTTGCCGCCCCTGGATTGCCACGGCGCAAGCGCGCCTCGCAATGACGGAGGAGGTTTACACCGGCAACGCCTACCCGCCCCGGCGCGTGACCGCCGCCTTGACGGTGTTGTCCAGCAGGCAGGCGATGGTCATGGGGCCGACGCCGCCGGGCACGGGGGTGATGGCGCCGGCCATGGCGGCGCACTCGGCATAGGCGGCGTCGCCCGCCAGGCGGCCGTCGGCCAAGCGGTTGATGCCCACGTCGATCACGGTGGCGCCTGGCTTGACCCAATCGCCGCGCACCATCTCCGGCCGGCCCACGGCCAGCACCAGCACGTCGGCGCGCCGGCATTCGTCCGCTAGGTCCACGGTGCGGGAGTGGGCGATGGTGACGGTGGCGTCAGCGGCCAGCAGCAGCAGCGCCATCGGCTTGCCCACGATGCTGGACCGCCCCAGCACCAGCGCCCGCGCGCCGCGCAGCGGCACGTCATAGGACGCCAGCAGCCGCATGACGCCGGACGGCGTGCAGGGCGCCAGCACCGGCAGCCCGTCCTGCAGGCGCCCTACGTTGACGGGGTGGAAGCCGTCCACGTCCTTCATGGGGTCGATGGCCTCCAGCACCGGGCGGGGCGGGATGGCGTCGGGCAAGGGGAGCTGCACGAGGATGCCGTCCACGCTGTCGTCGCGGTTCAGCCGTTCGATGGTGGCCATCAGGTCCAGCGCGGGAACGTCGGCCGGCAGGCGTATGGTCTGCACGGCCAGCCCGGCTTCTTGCGCCGCGCGGTCCTTGTTGCGGACATAGACGGTGCTGGCCGGGTTGTCGCCGACCAGCACGACGGCGAGGCCGGGCCGGAAGGGCAGGGCGGCGGTGCGGGCGGCGATCTCGGCGCGCAACGCGGCGGCGACGGCCTTGCCGTCGATGATGCGGGCTGGCATCGCAGGCTAGATCAGCGACCAGTAGCCAGTGATAATCCCGCGCGCGAGCGTCGCCAACGCCGGTTGCGCGATGAACTGCAACAGCAAGATGGCCACCAGCGGGCTGAGGTCGATGTTGCCGAAGCTGGGCATCACGTTGCGTATGGGCCGCAGCATCGGCTCGGTCACGCGGTGCAGGAAGTCCCCGATGGTCCAGACCAGCCGGTTGCGCGTGTCGATCACGCCGAACGACGCCAGGGTGCTGAACACGGCATTCAGGATCAGCGTCCACACGAGCAGCTGGATGACGGTGGAGCACAACTGGAACAGCGCGGGGAGGATCACGTGGGGCGGCCTCGATCAAAGATGCGGCGGACCCTACCCACGCGTTTGGCCCGGTGCAACCGGGTGCGCCGTGCTTGACTTGCCTGCCCCCCCTCGGCATGTATCGCCGCCACGGTCGCAAGGCCGCCCGGGACGGCGGGGCTGTAGCTCAGTTGGGAGAGCGCCTCGTTCGCAATGAGGAGGTCAGGGGTTCGATTCCCCTCAGCTCCACCACCGCCGTCCATGCCCCTGCCCGTTGCACTTGCCATGCTCCGGTGGTCCCCAGATCGCGGTCCATGTGTCCGCCCGGCGGCCGCGCCGCGTCAGCACCGTGAATGCCGCCACGAACCCTGCCACCGTCATCGGCAGCAGCAGGCAAACCCAAAGCGGGGCTTCCACAAGCCACAGCCCACGCAAGGCTGCAGGCACGGCAAGCAGGAAGGCGGCATAGCCCGCGCGCTTGTGCCAACCCTCGAACAAGCGGCGGCGCAAGGTCATGTCGTAGTGGTCGCCGCGCCAGGTGGCCGGGTCGGCCGGGTCGGCACGGGCGTCCGTCGGGCCGCCCTTGGTGCCGCGCAGCAACCCGCTGCCGACCTGCAACGCGCACAGCGTCATCACCGCAGCCCCAATGACGACATGTGGCTCCGACCAGTCCCACACGCCGTCCAGCGCGTCCCACGCCATCCAGAGCGCCGCCGCCGCCACGGCCGACCCGGCGTATTGCAGCAGCAAGTGCGCCCGCCACCACATCCGGCTGTCCAGAACGGCCGGAAAGTCCTGGCCCGGCAGCACCTTGAAGAACCGGGCGATCAGCGCGCCGCCGGGCAGCAGCACGAACCAAGCCAGCAGCATCAGGCCGCCGTGCCACAGGAACGGGGACACGCTAGGCCCTCGCCTCGCCGGCCGTGGCGATCACCGCGATGATGATCAGCCCCGTCAGCAGCATCCGCGGCCCCGGCCCGGCGCCCGCCGTGTTCAGCATCGCCACCAGCAGGAACATGAACAGCGCCGCACCGCCCACCCCCGCCACGCTGGCCCGCCCGCCGCCCACGTCCGTGCCGCCGATCACCACCACGGCGATGGTCAGCAGCAAGTACTCCTCCCCCTGGTCCAGCGAGTTGCCGCCCGAGAACCCGGCCAGCAGCGCACCCGTCAGCCCAGCCAGCCCGGCGGATGCGGCATAGACCGCCATGCGCACCCGCTCGACCGGGATGCCCGCGAACCCGGCCGCACGCGCGTTCTGCCCGATGGCCGCCACCGCCCGGCCTGTCACCGTCCGGTCCAGGACAACGGCCGCGATCACCATCGCAGCCACCGCCACCAGCGCCAGCGCCGGCACACCCAGCAGCCGGGCGGCGGCAAAGTCGGCGAACGCCGGCGGCGGCTTGATCTTCAGCCCGCGGCCGAAGCTGATCGCGACCGACAGCACCACCAACCCCGCCGACAGCGTGGCGATGATCGGCGGGATGCGCAGCAGCCGGATCAGAGCCACGTTGAACAGCCCGACCGCCATGCCTGCGCCGACCGCTGCCAGCAGCCCGGGCAGGATCATGGTGGCCTGCTCGTTCATCACCAGCATCGACAAGGCGCTGGACAGGGCGATGGTGGACGGGATGGACAGGTCCACGTTGCCCGGCCCCAACGTGATGACCAGCATCTGCCCCAGCGCCGCCAGCACCGCGAAGGCTGAGAACGCCAGCGCCGCCCCGATCAGCGCCCCACCCCCGGCGCCCCCGTTCAGGGCGACGGTCGCCACCCAGGTCAGTGCCGCGGCGATGTAGCTGTAGGCCCAGGGCCGCGCAGCCAGGCGGCCCACCAGGCCACCCCGTCCCACGGCCGTCACGCCAGCGCCTCCGCCCGCCCGATCCGCTCGATCACTGCGCGCAGGCCCAGCACTGCGATCAGGATGCCGCCCTGCACGCCGATCTGCCAATCCGGCGGGATGTTCAGGAACGTGAGCAGGGAGGCCGCCAACGTCAGCGTCAGCGCGCCCAGAACCGCGCCGGACGGGGACACGCGCCCGCCCGTGAACTCGCCCCCGCCCAGGATGACCGCGGCGATGGACAGCAGGGTGTAGCGCCCGGCCAGGTTGGCGTCGCCCGAGGTCGTCAGCCCCAGCAGCGCCAGCCCGGACAGCACGCCGAACACGCCCGCCAGCGCATAGACGGCGACGCGCAGGCGCAACAGGCTCCATCCCGCACGCGCCACCGCCCGCGGGTTGCCGCCCATGCCGCGCACGACGGTGCCATAGGCGGAGCGCATCAGCGCGAGGTGAACCACCAGCGCAACTCCAATGGACGCCCACAACGCCAGCGGCATGACGGGCGTCCGCGTCCGCATCAGCCCGGACAGCCACCCCGGCGCCAGCCCGCCCGGCGTCGGCAGCAGGATCACCGCCAGCCCCAGCCACACGAACGACAGCCCCAGCGTCACCACGATGGCCGGCAGGGTGCGCGCGCCGATCAGCGCCCCTGTGGCCGCGTACCCCCCGATGCCCGCCAGCAGCAGCGCCACCCCCAGCACCGGCTGCGACGGCAGCACCGTGCCGCCGATGCACGTCACCAGGGACACGAACGCCCCGATAGACAGGTCGAGGTCGCCCAACGTGATGACCAGCATCTGCGCCATGGTCGCCAGCACGACCGGCAGCGCCAGGTTCAGCAGCAGGTTCAGCCCCAGGTAGGACATCGCGCGCGGCTGCTGCGCGAAGATGGTGCCAAGCAGCAGCGCAAACGCCAGCGCCGGCAGGGCGGCCCGCAGCACGCCCGCCAGCCGCCGGCCACGCGCCGCGGCGTCAGGCTGCATCCTGGTCCGCAAACGACAGGCGCAGCACGGCATCCTCGGTCACGCCGTTCGCCTCCAGCATCCCGGTGATGCGTCCGTCGCGGAACACGAACACGCGGTCGCAGTGCAGCAGCTCGTCGAACTCGGTGGTATACCACAGGAAGGTGCGGCCCGCGGCGGCCTCGGCGGCGATCAGGGTATACACCTCCTGCTTGGTGCCCACGTCCACGCCGCGCATCGGGTCGTCCATCAGCACCACGCCGGCGTCGCTGGCCAGGGCGCGGGCGAACAGCGCCTTCTGCTGGTTGCCGCCGGACAGGGACAGGATGGGGTTGCCGACGTCGGGCGTCACCAGGCCCATGCGGGTGCGCCAGGCATCGGCCAACGCCCGTTCCCGCGCCGGGTCCAGCAGGGGGCCGGACCGCAAGCCGGCCAGGGCGCGCACGGTCATGTTGCGGGCGATGGACCACAGCGGGAACACGCCGTCGGCGCCGCGGTCGCCGGGGACCAGGGCGGCGGCGGCGGACAGGCGGATCGCCGGGTCGCGCCGGGCCGGGGCGGCCAGCACCCGTTGCAACAGCCGGGTCTGCCCGTGGCCCGCCAGGCCCGCCAGGCCGACCACCTCGCCCTGCTGGGCCGTGAGGGCGATGCCGCCGGTGGCGGTTGGCCCGGCCTCCACCTGAACCGGACGGCTCGTGCCGCCGCGGACGCGCTGCCCGCGCGCCGGCGGGTCCGCATGGCCCATGGCGGCCACCAGGCCGTCCCGCGTCATGCCGGCGCCGGGCCGGTCCAGCACCACCCGCCCGTCGCGCATCACCACCACTTGGTCGGCGATGGCCAGCACCTCCTGCAGCTTGTGGGAGATGAACACCACCGCCCCGCCCTCGCCGACGAAGCGCCGCACCCATGCCAGCAGCCCGGCTGCTGCATGGCCGTCGAGGGAGGATGTCGGCTCGTCCAGCACCACCACTGCAGGCGGCACGCCGGTGTGGCTGAACGCGCGCGCGATCTCGACCATCTGGCGCCGCCCGATGGACAGGTCGCCGACCACCTGGTCCCCGCGCAGCCCGTGGCCGGGGAATACCGCGTCCAGCGCCGCCGCCATCACCGCCCCGGCCCGCCGCCGCCAGCCCAAGCCCAGGATGTCCCGGTGCACGACCCGGGCGTTCTCGGCAATGGTCAGGTTGGGGCACAGCGACCCCTCCTGGAACACGCAGCGCAGGCCCGGGTGCCTGGCGCCCGGCAGCACGTCCTGCCCCAGCACCTGCACCGACCCGGCATCCGCCGCCAGCGTGCCCGCCAGCACGCCCATCAAGGTGGACTTACCGGCGCCGTTGTGCCCGACCAGCCCCAAGCAAGCACCACGGCCCACCCGCAGATCGACCCCGCCCAAGGCGTGGACAGCGCCGAAGCTCTTGCGGATGCCGGACAGCCGCACGGCCTCCGACAAGGCGAGTGTCATACCAACAACTCCGTGCTCTGACCGTTTCAGAAGCAACCCGTCATTGCGAGCCGCACTTGCGGCGTGGCAATCCAGGGGCGGCCAGTGCAGATCTCGCCGCCCCTGGATCGCCACGGTGCAAGGGCACCTCGCGATGACGACGCCCTGGCGGAAAGGCCAAAGCACAAGGCCGTTGGCGTCACTTCAGCTTGGCGATGAAGTCAACGACCTCCTGCTGGGTGTAGTCCACGGTCGTGACGCTGCCGGGCGCCGTCAATTTCAGGTTGGCATCCAGCGTGTCCTGCTCCACGACGGTGATCGGCAGCACGAACCGCTTGGGCACCTGCGCGCCGGACAGCACGAGCTGCGCCACCCACAACGCAAACGTGGAACACCCCGGCGAGATCGACGCGGACTTGGTCTGGTAGCCGTTGGCGTCCCGCTGGCCCTTCCACCAGGTGAGTTCATCCTCCCGGTTGCCCATGAAGATCGGCGGGATCGGCCGCCCGGCGGCACGGAACGCCTGCGCCGCGCCATACCCGTCGCCGCCTTGCGTCACGACGGCCGCAACCTCCGGCAAGGTCGGCAGCACGCCGGCCACTTCCTTCTGCGCTACCGTCTGCGTCCAGTTGCCATGGACGGAGCTGACGACCTTGAACTCCGGGTGGGACTTCAGCGCCTCGGTGATGCCTGCGTGGATTTCCTCGTCCACGAAGCCGCCTGCCAGGCCGCGTATTTCCAGCAGGTTGCCCTTCAGCCCGCGCCCGGCCATGTACTCGACCTGCATCGCCCCCATGCGCCGGAAGTCCACGCCGACGACATAGGCGCAGGGTTCGGTGACGGAGCTGTCGAACACCACCACCACGATACCGGCGTCGCACGCCTGCTTGATGGCGCCGTTCAGCGCGGTGGGGGACGATGCGTTGACGACGATGGCGTCGAAGCCTTGCAGCGTCAGGTTCTGTATCTGCGCGGCCTGCTCGGTCGCCTGGTTCTCGGCGGTGGTGAAGCTGCGGACCTCGGCAAGCTGCTTGCCGGCGACGGCGGCCTTGCCGGCCTTCTCCCAACTGGCCAGCATCGCCTGGCGCCAGGAGTTGCCAGCATAGTTGTTGGACATGGCGACGCGCTTGCCGGACGTGTCGGCGGCGCTGGCCAGGCCGGGCGCGCTGGCCAGCAGGGCGGCCGCGAGGGCGATGTTACGCATGGCGGACATTGGGTTCCCCTTGGTTGCACCGCCTTGCACCCGGCCGCGCTTGTGGAATGATGGTAAGGCCCGCCCGCAGGATTACAACAACCAAGGCGGGCCGCACCCCTACTCCTTGCCGACCTCCATCAGCAGGCGCTCGGCGCGCGCGTCCTCGATGCGGTTGACCATGCGCCCGCCCTCGAACCGGTCGCGGGCCGTCTTGGTCAGGGTCACGCAGGACTGCACGAGCATGACGATGCCCATCGCCAGGTAGCCCTTCAGCCAGATGTCGATCGGCATGAACAGGATGCCGGCGCCCACCATCGCCAGGGCGCCGATGAACGAGGCATAGGTGAAGGCGACCCAGGCTGAGGAGTGCTGGGCTGTGGTCTGCGTTGCCATGATGGTGTCCTTTGTCGTGTGGGGTTAGGGGGTCAGAGGGCCTGTGCCGCCGCGGGCAGGCCTGCCTTGGCCTTGAGCCGGGCCATCACGTCGGCGATGCCCGGCGACGTGCGTGCGCCGAAGCCTGCGGCCCCGAGCCTCGTGGCCACGGCACCCGCCGTGGCGTCGGCCGTGGCGGCGTCGAGCACGTCCAGGGCGGTTTCGGCCGCGCTGTCCTCCCCCTGCCGGGCACGGAGCCGGGCCAAGGTCGCCTCCGCCTCCGCCAAGGTGCTGGTGGAGGCCGTGTTGCGCAGGCGGCCCGCACGCAGGCGGCGCACGGCTTCGGCGGCCTGCGCGGCGCTGCGCCCGCGTTGCAGCGCCGCCAGGCGCCGCCCAGCATCGGCGTGTG
>Ga0123339_10001476_pt1 | contig 16328 bp, 14 predicted proteins | sample lystaG_FD_89956 | JGI IMG/M metagenome (GOLD analysis project Ga0123339, IMG submission 89956) | Glacier valley bacterial and archeal communities from Borup Fiord, Nunavut, Canada, to study Microbial Dark Matter (Phase II) -... | ecosystem: Environmental > Aquatic > Freshwater > Ice > Glacier ... | reverse complement strand
TCGCGGGTCAGCTTGTAGCGCACGGCCTCGGCGTTGAACGGTTCGCCGTCATGGAACGTGACGCCGGGGCGCAGGTGCAGCAGCAGGTGGGTCGGGTCCTCCCACTCCCACGCCGTCGCCAGTTGCGGCACCAGGTTCAGCCCGGCATCCAAGTCGATCAGCTTGTCGCACATCGCGGCATACACGACCCGGCTGACGAAGGCCGACCCCAACGTCGGGTCCAGGATGTCCGGGTCCTCCCGCAGCGCGATGGTCAGCGTCTGCGCCTGCACGCCGCTGGCTAGCATCAGCAGCAGGGCCAGCAGCCGCCTCATGCCGTGAGAACCCCGTCGCCGGCAAGGATGGACCATGTCATCCCGCCAGCTTTCCCCGGGCGCCCGCCAAAGGCAAGCGCCCGGGTGACAGGTCAGCGCAGGCCGAAGAAGGACAGCACGGCAATGACGACGACAACGAGGCCGACGATGTAGATGATGTTGTTCATGGCAATGTTCCCGGCTGGTGTGTGTGCGGTCATTACGCCCGCTTGCCGCCAGGGTTCCGCGAACTGCGTCCTGCCGAACACCGGGCCGGCGCCGCACATCTGGAACACCAGCCATTGCCGGCAGGTCAGGCGGCCCGCCCGGTCCATCTGGGGTCCCGCACCGCAGAAACCTGGCGCCATCCGGCCAAGGCACCTTGCGGCCCGGCACGCGCTGCGCCAGCGTCCCGCCCCATGACCGATGCCCAAGCAACCGACGTCCAAGGCGGCCCAGAGATCGAGGCGCTGATCCTGTCCCTCACCGCCGCACGCGGCCCCGGCAAGTCCATCTGCCCCAGCGAGGTCGCCCGCGCCCTGCAACCCAACTGGCAGTCGCGCCTGACCGACGTGCGCCGGGCCGCGAGCCGCCTGGCGCTGGCCGGGCGGATCGAGATACTCCGCAAGGGTCAGCCCATCGATCCCGGCGCCGTGAAGGGCGTCATACGGCTGCGGCAAGCCGCGCCGCCGGCAGGAGACGCCTGATGCGCGCGCTCGGCCTGGTGCTGCGCGATGCATGGCGGCTGGCCGCGCCTTATTTCCGGTCGGAGGAACGTGGCCAGGCCTGGCTGCTGCTGGGCTTCATCGTGGCCGCGATCTTCATCATGAACGGCCTGAACGTGGTGCTGAACTACTGGAACGCCGCGCTGGTCAACAGCCTGACGGAGAAGGACCTGAAAGGCTTCTTCGAACTGCTGCTGACATACCGCTCAGGTCCGGCCGGGTTCATGCCCGGCTTCGTGCCGATCGTCGCCCTCTACATCCCGGTGGCGATCTACCGCACCTACCTCAACCAGGTCCTGCAAATCCGCTGGCGCCGCTGGATGACGGACCGGCTGCTGACCGAGTGGCTGGCCGACCGCGCCTATTACACCATGAGCGTGACCGCACGCGCCCCGGCCGCAACCGGCGTGGCGGCCGGCATGGACGGCGCCGACAACCCGGACCAGCGCATCGCCGAAGACATGCGCACCTTCGTCGAGGGCACGCTGGCGCTCGGGCTTGGGCTGCTGTCCAACATCGTGAACCTCGTTAGCTTCTCGATCATCCTCTGGAGCCTGTCGGGCGCGCTGGAGGTCTGGGGCATCTCGATCCCCGGCTACCTGTTCTGGGTCGCGCTGCTGTATGCCATCGTCGGCAGCTACCTCACGCACCGCATCGGCTGGCCGCTGGCCCGGCTGGAGTTCAACCACCAGCGGACCGAAGCCGACTTCCGGTTCGCCCTGGTGCGCCTGCGCGAGAACACCGAGGGCGTCGCGTTGCTGGGCGGCGAAGCCGAGGAAAAAGCCGGGCTGACCCGGCGGTTCCAGGCCCTGTTCGAGAACTGGATGGCGCTGATCCGGCGGCGCAAGCTGCTGAGCGTCTTCACCATCGGCTACTCCCAGGTCGCCAACATCTTCCCCATCGTGGTCGCCTCCCCGCGCTACTTCGGCGGCGAGATCACCATGGGCAGCCTGTTCCAGGTCAGCGGCGCGTTCGAGTCCGTCCAGGGGTCGATGTCGTGGTTCATCGACGCCTACTCGCCGGGGGTGTCCTCCACCAGTTCGCTCACCTTCTGGCGAGCGAACGTGGCGCGCCTCACCGGCTTCCGCGACGCAGCAGCGGCGGCACGGGCCACAACGCAGGGCGGGCCGTCCGTGCAGGCCGGCAGCGGGCCGGACCTGCGCGCAGACGACCTGACCGTCGCCCTGCCCGATGGGACGCAACTGATGCAACACGCGGCGCTACGCTTCGCGGCTGGCCGCTCGACGGTGATCTCGGGCCGGTCCGGGTCGGGCAAGTCCACCCTGTTCCGCGTGCTGGCCGGCATCTGGCCATTCGGCGCCGGGCGGATCGAACGGCCACCTGGGACCAGCCTGTCCCTGCCTCAGCGGCCCTATGTCCCCCTTGGCACCTTGCGCCATGCCCTGTGCTACCCGGCGGCGGACGGCCGCTTCACGGACGCCGAACTGGTGCAGGCGCTGGCCGACGTCGGCTTGCCCAGCCTGTCGGACCAACTCGATGCAGACGAGCCGTGGTCCCAGCGCCTGTCCGGCGGCGAGCAACAACGCTTGGCCGTCGCGCGCGCCCTGCTGCTGCGGCCGGATTGGCTGTTCATGGACGAGGCGACCGCCAGCCTGGACCCGGAGGCAGAGGCGCAGCTTTACACGATCCTGCGGCGCAAGCTGCCCAGCACGACCATCATCTCCATCGCCCACCGCCCGGCCGTCGCGGCGTTCCACGACGAGGCCCGGGTGTTCCGGCGGGAACCCGGCCAGCCCGGCACGCTGGAGGCTGCGGCACAAACGGAGAGGGTCAGCCCCTGAACCGCACCAGCCTTCCCTGTGGCGCCCCCAGCACCTCGTCGTCCCGCATCACCACGTTCCCGCGCACGATGGTCGCCATCGGCCAGCCCGTGACGGCCATGCCGTTGAACGGCGTCCAGCCGCATGGCGATACGATCCAGCTATCCTCGATGGTGCGGCGCGCCCGCAGGTCCACCAGGGTGAAATCGGCGTCGTAGCCGACCGCCAGCCGCCCCTTGCCGACCGCGCCGTACACCCGCGCCGGCCCGGCGCACATCAGGTCCACCATGCGCGCCAGAGACAGCCGCCCGGCGGCGACATGGTCCAGCATGACCGGCACCAGCGTCTGCACGCCCGTCAGCCCGGCCGGGCACTCCGGCCAGAGCTTCAGCTTGGCCGCACGCGGATGCGGCGCGTGGTCCGACCCGATGGTGTCTGCGGTGCCGTCCCGCACGGCGGCCCAGGCGGCCTCCCAATGGCGGCGCCCGCGGATCGGCGGGTTCATCACGCCCATGCCGCCTAACTGCTCATAGACCTCGGGCGCCATCTGCGTCAGGTGGTTCACCAGCAGCTCCACCGTCGCCACGTCGCGGTAGCCGGCGAGGTACTCCAACTCCTGCGCGGTCGAGACGTGCAGGATGTGCGCGGGCCGCCCGGTCCGCCGGGCCAACGCCATCAGCCGGCGCGTGCCGAGGAAGGCGCATTCCTCGTCCCGCCACTCCATGTGGCTGCTGTAGGGGTCGCCCAGCTTGAACAGGGGCTTCCGCTCCTGCAGCCGGTATTCGTCCTCGCTGTGGTAGGACACGCGGCGGCGGCCGTGGCGCATGACGGCCTCCAGGGAGGCGTCGTCCTCGATCAGCAGGTCACCGGTGCTGCTGCCGGCGAACACCTTGACGCCGCAGACGCCGGCCTCCTGCTCCAGCACCGCAAGCTGCGCGGTGTTGCCCTTCGTGGCGCCGACATACAGGCCCATGTCGCACCATGCCACGCGCTCGACATACCCCTGCTTCCACGCGACCTGGCCGGCGCTGGTGATGGCGGGCGAGGTGTTCGGCATGTCGAACACCGCCGCGAGGCCGCCCAGCACGGCGGCGCGGGTGCCGGTCGGGATGCTTTCGATGGCCGGGTCGCCGGGGTCGCGCAGGTGGACGTGCGGGTCGATCAGGCCGGGCAGGACGTGCAGCCCGGCGGCCTGCACCACCTGGTCTGCCGTGGCATCGCCCGGCACGCCCAACGCCGCGATCCGGCCGCCGCGCACGCCGACATCGCCGGCCTCCTCCCCCCACGGCAGCACCAGGGTGCCGCCGCGCAGCAGCAGGTCGTAATGGTCGGGCATGGCGTCTTCCTTATGGGCAGGCAGGTGGCAGCGCATTGATACGGCCAAGGGACGCACTTGTGCCATGGCCCGCCCGTGCCATCATCCTAACTAAGCCCCCGTCGTGGGGCGCGGCTGGGCGTGCCAACAACCAGAGGGGAAGCACCTGACATGAAGATTGCGGAACGGTTCGAGTTCAGGGCCAAGGCGCCGGTGCTGACATTCTCCCCCGACGACATGGTCATCAATGCCGTGCGGGCGATGTCGGACAAGAACTATGGCGCCAGCATCATCGTTGACCCGGCGCACCGCCCGGTCGGAATCGTCACCGAACGCGACTTCATGCGCCGCCTGCTGGCCAAGGACCTGAACCCCAACACGACGCCGATCCGCGAGATCATGACCTCCAACCTTAAGATCGCGAAAGGCGACGACGAGGTGGCGGAGTGGCTGCGCGTCATGTCCAACGAGCGCTTCCGCCACCTGCCCGTGGTGGACAACGACGGCGTGCTGCTGAACATCATGTCCCAGGGCGACTTCGTGTCCTATACCTGGCCGCAGCTGTTCACCGACCTGCGCGAGAAGGCGAGCCGGTCGATGGTGGACAAATACCAGCTGTATCTGATCTTCGCGACGATCCTGATCTACACGGTGTTCATCGTGTTCCTGCTGCGCCGGTAGGGCCGCCGGTGACACCTACGTGCTGAGCGTCTCGAACACGTCCCCGGCCGGCGCGCGGCCCAGGATGTGGGTGCGGTGCCACAGGGCATAGAACAGCAGCGTCCACGCCGCGAAGCCCTCGTGCCGGCCTGACCCGGCGGCGCGGAACAGTGCGGCGACCGGGCCAGGGGCCGCGATCTCCGCGACGCCGGGCTGCGCGGCCACCATGGGGCCAAGCCGCGCACCCTGCGACGCGATCCAGGCGCCGACCGGGACCGTGAACCCCTGCTTCGCCGCAAACGGCCGCGCCGCCGGCATGTGCTGCGCCAGCCATTGCCGCAGCAGCCACTTGCCGCGGCCGTCCCGCACCTTCAGCCCATCCGGCAGGCGGAACCCGGCGGCGGTCACGGCAGGGTCCAGCAGCGGCGTCCGCCCTTCCACCCCATGCGCCATCAGGCAGCGGTCCAGCTTCAGCAGCAGGTCGTGCGGCAGCCAGTCCGCCACGTCCGTCGCCTGCGCCACCGCCAGCCGGGTCCGTCCGGGCCGGGCGGCGCCTGCCTCCGCCGCCGCCAGCCCGTCCCGCCAGCCCTGCGGGCGCGTCCGCAGCACGTCCAGCTTGTCGAAGGTGCCGCGCCCGCGCATGATCCGCCCGCCCTGCCACCACGGCCGCATGGCGCTGCGGTAGCGGCCATAGCCGGCGAACACCTCGTCCCCGCCCTCCCCGCACAGCACCACCTTCACGTCCTGCCGCGCGCGGCGGGCCAGGAACCAGCTTGGGATGATGGCGTAGTCGGCGGCGGGGTCGTCCATCGCGGCAACGATCTCCGGCAGATGCCGCCAGACCATCGCCTCGGTGATCTCCAGCGTCTCGTGATGCGCGCCGGCGGCCTTGGCGACGGCGGCGGCGTGCTCCCGCTCGTCCGCCGCCCCAGGCGCATCGAAGCCGGCGGTGTAGGCCAGGACGGGGCTGCTGTTTAGCCGGGCCATGGTCGCCAGCACGGCGGCACTGTCCACGCCGCCGGACAGGAACATGCCATACGGCACGTCGCTGCGCTGGTGCAGATCGACGCTTTCCTCCAGCGCGCGGTCCAGGCGGGCCAGGGCGGCGTCCTCGGTGATCGCCTCAGGCCCGCCATCCGGCAACGCCGCGATCCGCGAGCGGTCCAGGATATGCCCATCGGCGACGCGCAGGGTCTCGCCGGGCAGCACACGCTGGATGCCCTGGAAGATGGTCTCGGCGCCGGAGGTGAACTGCATCTGCAGCAGCTCCTCCCGTGCCGCCGGGCGCAGGGTCCGGCGCACCAGCCCGGCGGCCAGCAGCGCCTGTGGTTCGGACGCGAAGGCCAGGCCGCCATCGACCTGCGCGATATACAGCGGCTTTATGCCGAACGGGTCCCGCGTCAGCGTCACGCTGCGTTGCGCGCGCTCGTGGATGGCGATGGCGAACATGCCACGCAGCTGCGCGGCATAGCCGACGCCGTCGCGCAGCCATAGGTGCAGCGGCGGCTCGCAGTCGCTGCCGGTGGCGAACCGGGTGTCGGGCAGGCCGGCGCGCAGTTCCGGGTTGTTGTAGATCTCGCCATTCGCGACCAAGGCGGCCGGGCCGGCATAGAGCGGCTGGTCGCCACCGGCCACGTCGATGATCGCCAGGCGGGTTTGCACCAGGGCGGTGCGGCCGACGGTGGCATGGCCGGCGCCGTCCGGGCCGCGGTGGGCCAGCGCCTGGGCCAGGGCCGCCAGGGTGGCCGGGTCAGGCGGCGGGCTGCCGGGGGCCATGACCAGGCCGGCGATGCCGCACATCAGGCGTGCTCCAGCGTGGCCAGGGTGTTGCGCCAGCGGTCCAGGACGGGCGCCGCGCAGTGTTCGGCCAGGAACCGGGCGCGGCCGGCAGCGGCCAGGCGCGCGGACAGGGCGGGGGCGGCCAGGACGGCGCCAAGGGCGTCCGCCAGGCAACGCGGGTCCTCCCGCGGGACCAGCAGGCCGGTCGCGCCGTCCTCGATCAACTCCACCGGCCCATCAGCGTCGGCAGCGACGACGGGGCGGGCGGCGGAGAACGCCTCGATCACCACATTGCCCAACGGTTCGTGCCGGCTGGGGCAGGCCAGCACGTCGCAGGCGGCGAGCAGCGCGTCCTGGTCGGTGCGCCAACCCAGGAGGTGCAGGCGGTCGGCCACGCCTTCCTGCCGGGCCAGGGCCAGCAGGGCCGCACGTTCCGGCCCCTCCCCGGCGATAACGGCGTGTATGCCGGGCAGCAACGGTAGTGCGCGGACCAGCACGTCGAACGCCTTGTTGCGGTGCAGCCGGCCCAGCGCCAGCACGACCGGTGCGCCCGGCGGGGTCGGCAGGATGGCCGGCGCGGCGCCCATCAGGTCCGGCGCGAAGTTCGGCAGGCGGTGGACCCGGGCGGCGGGCCAGCCCTGGCGCATGATCCAGTCCACGATGCCGCGCGTGTTGCCGATCAGGTGGTCGCAGCGGCGGTAGTATCCCAGGTCGTAATAACCGCCCAGCCGGCCCGCCAGGACCCAGCTGCCGCGTGGTGTCATCCGTGCGGCCCGGTTCATCCAGGCAACGGCGACACGGGGGGAGAAGGCGCGCAGCATGGCCCGTAGCCGCAGTGGCGTAGCCAGGTCCAGGACGCCGCCAAAGCGGAGCTGTATCGGCGGCAGCCCGGCCGCGGCCAGACGCAACGCCCGTCCATCGTTGCGGCGGAATATCGGGTATATCGTCTCTCCGGCGCCGTCCTGTGCGATGGCAAGCCGCTCGAAGAACAACTCGGCCCCGCCCACAGGCGCGCCGGCCATGATGTGCGCGATCCTCACAACAGCGCCAGGGCGGCAGCAGCGGCAGTGTCCACCGTCAGGCCCTCGATGGGCGCAGCCCCCGCCGGACCCGGCGCCAGCACGGCCGCTGCACGGCGCCCGGACGGGCCGTATTCGCTGGCGGGCGTCGGGCCGAACAGCCCCAGCGTGGGCGTGCCAGCCGCGGCGGCCAGGTGCATCAGGCCAGAGTCGTTGCCGACGAACAGCGTGCAGCGTGCCAGGCAGGCCGAGGCCTCTGGCAAGGACAGCCGGCCCGTCAGGTCCACGGCGTCCGGCAGCGCGGCCAGCACCGGCGCGGCCATCGCCGCCTCCGCCGCGCCCGGCCCGGCGAACACCACGGCCCGCGCACCCGGCACCGCCCGGTCCCGCACGGCCTGGAACAGCGCCACGAACCGCTCCGGCGGCCAGACCTTGCCGGACCAGTTCGCCGTGGGGCCAAGCCCGATCAGCGGACCGGGCGGCAGCAGCGCATTGGCCCGCGCCTGGTCGGCCGCATCTGTCCAACTGGCTGGCAGCGGCGCGGGCGACAGGCCGAGCGCCCCGGCCAGGTGCAGCAGCTTGTGCCCGGGGCGGCGCCCGCCGCGCAGCACGGCACGGCGCCGGGCCGGCACCAGGTAGGACAGGGCGGAGCCGCGCAGGTCCACCACCAGGTCCCACACCGTCCCCGCCGTCGCCCGCCACAGCATCAGCCAGTGCAGGTCGAACCGGCGCTTGTCCACGACCAGCGTGCGCTCCCGCTGCGGCATACGGGCGAACACGCCTTCCGCCGCCGGGCCGCAGGCGACGGTGATGCGGGCATCGGGATGCAGCCGCAACAGGTGGTCCAGCAGGCCGGTGGACAGGACCGCGTCGCCAATCCGGGTCGCGGTGATGAACAGGATACGCATGTGCGGCCCCTGTAGCACGGGTCGCCGCCATGCGCGCTGCTTGAGAACGCGGGCCTGCCGCCCCACGTCCGAGGCATGACTCACCTCGCCACCCTGCCCGACCGTGCCGTACTCGAAGTGTCAGGGGCGGACCAGGTGTCGTTCCTGCAAGGCCTGGTGTCCAATGATGTCGCGGAGGCCGCGCCGGGCCGGGCCGTGTGGGCGGCGCTGCTGACGCCGCAAGGCAAATGGCTGGCAGACTTCTTCATCCTGGCGGATGGCGGCCGGCTGTTGCTGGACTGCGAGGCGGCGCAGGCCCCCATGCTGGCGCAGAAGCTGACCCGGTCCCGGTTGCGCGCTGCGGTGCAGGTGCGGCCCCTGGCCCTGCTGGTCCATGCCGCATGGGGCGGCGACCCCGGCGCCGCGTTGCAGGCGCGTGATCCCCGGGTGCCGGACGCGGGATGGCGCGTGCTGTCCGATACGCCCCTGGCGCCGACGGCCAGCTTCGAAGACTGGGACAGGCACCGCCTGGCGTTGGGGCTGCCGGACGGGTCCCGGGACATGGAGTCGGAAAAGACCACGCTGCTGGAAGCGGGCTTCGACGAGTTGCACGGCGTGTCCTGGACCAAGGGGTGTTACATGGGGCAGGAACTGACGGCGCGAACCAAATACCGCGGATTGCTGAAGCGCCGGCTGGTGCCAGTGCGGGTCGAAGGCCCGCTGCCCCCGCCCGGCACCCCGGTGCTGCGTGGCGAGGCTGAGGTTGGCACCATGCGGTCCGGCCGGGACGGGCTGGGCCTGGCGCTGCTGCGCTTGGATGCTCTTGGCGCGCCACTGGCCTGTGGACACGCCATGCTGCACCCGGCGCCCCCGCCGTGGATGCCGTTGGAGCCGCTAAGGCTGGCGCAGCAAACGGCGTAACCGCGGGCTTGCACTCTGGTGCAAGCCCGCGCACCCCGCGGCGTCAGGCCTGGTCGAAGCCACCCCCGCCGCTGTCGAAGCCGCCCGCGTCCCCACCACCCCCAAAGGGATCGCTGCCTTGGTCGTAGCTGGCCTCCTGCGTGAAGCCGCCCCCACCAGCCCCGCCGAACGGGTCGGCGTCCTGGTTGGGCAGGAAGCCGCCGGAGGTATCGGCAGCAGGGCTTATGCCCGCACCGTCCCAAGGGCTGGCCGCGCTCGCCGTGTCAGTGCCGCCGCCGAACAGGCCGCCGCCGCTGCCGTGGTTGCCGCTGAACGCGCCCATCAGCGCATTGCCGACCACCATGCCGCCCGCCACGCCCGCCGCCGTCGTCAGCGCCGAGCCGAGGAAGCCGGACCCGCCGCCGCGCTGAAACATGCCGGGCTGGTAGTTGGGCGGATACTGCGGCTGCGGCGGGGGCGAGGTCGGCTGGAAGCCGCCGCCGTAGCCCTGCTGGCCGCCCATCGGTGCGCCGGGCCGTTGCGGCTGGGCTGCGCCGCCGCCGAACAGGCTGCTGAAGAAGCCCTTCTGTTGCTGCGACTGCTGCGGCGCGTTCTGCATGGCGTGGCGCGTCTGCTCCAGCTCCCATTGCAGGCGGCGTATCTGGTTCTGCGCCTCGGCAAACGCAGCTTCCTGCACCAGCGCGGTCTGCGTGATACGGTAGCGCGCCTCCGGGTACTGCTGGAACTGCTGGGCGATGAAGGCGTCCGCGTCCCGGTCGATGGGGGGCAGCGCCGGGGTGGACTGCGGCACGCTGCCGCCCACGAACCCGCCGCCCTGCTGGGAGCCGGCGACGCGGGCGATGTAGCGGGCGATAAGGTCGCGTTCTTCGTTGGTCATAGGGATGATCCGCCGAGGTTTGTTGCGTGGAGCGACGTGGCCCGCTCGCAACTCTGCTTCAAGTGGGCAGGTGAAGACGCCGCCATTCGATCATCGGGCAGCGATCCATCACGACGCGCAGCCCGGCGGCCTGTGCGGCGTCCGCGGCGGCCGGGTTGATCACGCCAAGCTGCATCCAGACGGTACGGGCGCCCAGCCGGATCGCGTCGGCCACCACGGGGCCAACCTGGTCCGGCGCGCGGAACACATCGACCATGTCCAGCGGCCCCGCCTCATCCAGCGTCCCCACCACCGGGCAGCCGTGCAGCGTCTGCCCGGCCAGCCCAGGGTTCACCCCGGTCACATCGAAGCCGCGGGCGGCCAGGAACGCCAGGACGTAGTTGCCCGCCCGCTCCGGCTTGTCGGACGCGCCGACGACGGCGATGCGGCGGGTGGTGGTCAGGATGGTGTGGATGGTGTCGGTCACAGCGGGGGAGATTGCCGCTTGGGCGCGGCTGCCCCGCCGTCGCCGCCACGGCCGCCGTTGGCACCTGCCCCGCCGGCGCCCCCGTCCCCGCCACGGCCGCCATTGATGCCGGGCTGGCCAGGCTGCCCGTCCTCGCCGGGCCGTCCGTCCCGGCCATTCCGGCCGGGCTGACCGGGCGGCGGCCCATTTGCAGGCTGCGCTTGGGCGTCACTGGTCCGGACGGATACCGCCAATGCGGCACCCAGCAACAGGCATCGACGCAGCATCAAGTCCTCCACCCCTATCGGCTGACGCTAACGCACACCGCCCCGGATGGCTTCATGGGCGGGCTTGGCCTACCTGAACGGGATGCCGCGCCCCGTCCTGCTTCCCGCGACCTTGTTGCTTGTCACCCTGATCGTGCTGGGATGGTGGTGGCCGAACCGTCCGCAGCTCGGTGGGCTGGCGATGCCGGCGGCTCGGCTCAATTCCGTGTCGTTCGCGCCGTTCCGGGATGGGCAGTCACCGCTGACGGGGCGCTTCCCCACGGCGGCGCAGGTTGAGGCCGACCTGGCGCTGGTGGCCGACCGCACCCGCGCCATACGCACCTATGCGAGCATCGAGGGCGAGTACGACATCCCCGCCCTGGCGGAACGGCATGGGCTGAAGGTGTGGCTGGGCATCTGGCTAGGCTCCGACCGGGCGTCCAACACGCTGGAGATCGCCCGCGGCATCCAGCTTGCGCGGCTGCACCCCGCCACGGTGGAGCGCGTGGTGGTCGGCAACGAGGTGCTGCTGCGCCGCGACCTGCCGCCGGGCGAGCTGACTGCCGCGCTGGACCAGGTGCGCGCCGCGGTGCCGCAGCCCGTCACCTATGCCGACGTGTGGGAGTTTTGGGAGCAATACCCGGAGGTTGCGGCGCACGTGGACATCGTGACGATCCACCTGCTGCCCTATTGGGAGGACGAGCCGACGGGCATCGAGCGCGCCGTCGCCCATGTCGGCGCGACGCACCGCCGCATTGCCGCGCGCTTCCCCGGCAAGCCCGTCGCCATCGGGGAGACCGGGTGGCCCAGCCGCGGGCGCCCGCGGGACGAGGCGGTGCCGGGCCGGGTGGAGCAGGCACGGTTCGTGCGGGAGTTCGTGGCGCTCGCGGGGGTAGAGGGGTTCGATTACAACCTGATCGAAGCCTTCGACCAGGGCTGGAAATACAAGAACGAGGGCGTGGTCGGCGCCAATTGGGGCCTGTGGACCGCGGACCGGATGCCGAAGTTCCCGCTGGCAGGCGCGGTGGTCGAGGACCCGGCCTGGCCCACCGGCGCCGCTGCGTCCGTGGTGGCGGGCCTGCTGCTGCTGGGGGCGGCGCTGGCCGGGCAACCTGGCTTGCGCGAACGGGCGCAGGTGGCCTTGGCCGTGCTGGCGATGGCGCTGGGGACGGCGGTGGCCTATGCCCATGCGGCGACCTGGCCGGTGGTTTACGACTGGCACCTGGGGCTGGCCGCCGGGGTGAACCTGCTGGGCCAGATGCTGCTGGCGGTGCTGGCGATGCGCCGGGCGGCACGGGTGATGGCCGGGTGCGGCCTTGCATCCACACGTACGGGCATGGACGTGTCCGACGCGATGCGCGGCATGCTGCGCGGGCGCTGGCCCGGTGGCATCATGGCGGATGGAGTTGTGGACGATTTGGGGTTCCTGTTCCTGTGGACGGGGGCAGTGCTCCAACTGCTGCTGCTGTTCGACCCGCGCTACCGCGACTTCCCCTTGGCGACGCTGGCGGTGCCTGCCGTGGTGGTGCTGGCCCGTTTCGTGCTGCGTGACCTGCCGGTGGCGGATTTGCGCCCGGATGCCGGCCGGGCGGAGCTTGCGGCAGGCGGGGCGCTGGCCCTGGCAGCGGTCATCGGCACGGTGCTGGAAGGCCCGGCCAACACCGCGGCACTGCTATGGCTGGCGATGGCGCTGGTGCTGGCTGCCCCGCCGCTGATGCGCGTCAGGTGGCGGCGCGTGGCCCGGTGATCCAGGCCCAGGCGCCCAGCGCCGCACCCACCATGCCCCAGGTCGCGTTGTAATTGATGACCGCCGCAACCCCGGCCGCCACCGCCACCGGCCGCAACCAAGCCGCCCGCCCGGCAAACGCCAGCAGCCCCATCACCAGGGCCGCGCCGCCCCACACATAGTAGTGCTGCAACCACAGCAGCGCCGCCCGCGGGGCGCACGCAACCGGGGCAGCAGCGTCGGTGCATAGCGACGCCCACGCACGCGGCTCGATTCCCCAGGCGCGGTAGGCCACCAGCGCCCCGGTGGCCATCAGCACGGCAAGCACCCCAAACAGGTCGCGGCGGCCGGGCATGGCAGCATGGGGCATGTCGGCATCTTTCCTAAGCGGGACGGCCCCCCTATGGTGCGGCACCCAACGCCAGCAGGACGATGCCGGAAACTGCCGCCCCCGCCAAGCCGCCCAGCTTCCAGGAATTGATCCTGCGCCTGCACGCCTTCTGGTCGCGCCAGGGCTGCGTCATCCTGCAGCCATACGACCTGGAGATGGGCGCCGGCACCTTCCACCCCGCCACCACCCTGCGCGCCCTTGGCCCCAAGCCCTGGCGTGCCGCCTACGTCCAGCCCAGCCGGCGGCCAACCGATGGCCGCTATGGCGAGAACCCCAACCGCCTCGGCCACTACTACCAATACCAGGCCATCCTGAAGCCCAGCCCGCCGGACTGCCAGGCGCTGTTGCTGGACAGCTACCGCGCCATCGGCATCGACCCCTTGCTGCACGACATACGCTTTGTCGAGGACGACTGGGAAAGCCCGACGCTGGGCGCCTGGGGCCTGGGGTGGGAGGTCTGGTGCGACGGGATGGAGGTGACGCAGTTCACCTACTTCCAGCAGGTCGGCGGCATCCCCGTCGCCTCGCCCAGCGCCGAGTTCACCTATGGGCTGGAACGCCTGGCGATGTACGTCCAAGGCGTCGAGAACGTCTATGACCTGGACTTCAACGGCGCCGGCGTCAGCTACGGCGACGTGTTCCTCCGTAACGAGCGCGAGTACAGCCGCTACAGCTTCCAGCACGCCGACACCGTCCTGCTGACCCGGCATTTCGCGGACGCCGAGGCCGAGTGCAGCGCCCTGCTCGCCGCCACGCTGCCGCTGCCGGCCTATGACCAGTGCATCAAGGCCAGCCACCTGTTCAACCTGCTGGACGCCCGCGGCGTGATCTCGGTGACCGAGCGTGCCGCCTATATCGGCCGGGTGCGCACGCTGGCGAAGGGGTGTTGCGAGGGCTACCTGGCCGGCGATGCGCCCGCCGCGCCCGTTGCCCTGGTAGGGGCCGCGGGATAGCTTGTCGGATATGAGCATCCCACGCACGGCCGGCGCAGCACGGGCACCGGCGCCCTAGCCATGCCGGAATTGCTGCTGGAACTGTTCAGCGAGGAAATCCCCGCCCCGATGCAGTCGCGCGCCGCCGAGGATCTGGCGCGGTTGCTGGGCGACGCGCTCGCGGCGCTGAAGCCCGAGGGCATCCAGACCTTCCACGGCCCGCGCCGCATCGCCCTGGTCGCCACCGTGCAACCCACCTTGCCTGCCAGCAGCACGGTCGAGCGCGGCCCGCGCGTGGCGGCGCCCGAGGCGGCGTTGGCCGGGTTCCTGCGCAAGCACGGCGCCAGCCGGGACCAGGTGGCGCAGGACGGCAACTATTGGATGCTGACCAAGGCCAGCCCGGCAGTGCAGGCCGCCGAACTGGTCGCCGCCGCCATGCCGCCCTTGCTGCGCCGCTTTCCATGGCCGAAGTCCATGCGCTGGGGCGCCGGCAGCGCCTTCACATGGGTCCGCCCGCTGCGCCGCATCCTGTGCCTGCTGGACGGGCGTATCGTGCCGTTCGGGCTGGCCGACAACACCGATGACGGGCACGGCCTCGTGTCGTCCAACGAGACGGAGGGCCACCGCTACCATGCGCCGGGCGCCTTCATGGTGTCCGGCTTCGGCGAGTGGCACGAGGGCCTGCGCGCCCGCAGGGTGATCCCGGCCGCAGGCGAACGGCGTCGGCTGGTGCAGGAGGGCATTGCCGTGCTGGCTGCCGCCGAGGGTTTGCACGTCGTGCCCGATGACGGCCTGCTGGACGAGGTCGCCGGGCTGGTGGAGTGGCCGGTACCGCTGCTGGGCCGGATCGACGACGCCTACATGGACCTGCCGCCCGAGGTCATGCAGGTCAGCATGCGGGTGAACCAACGCTACTTCGCGCTGCGCCACGCGGACGGCACGGCGGCGCCGCGGTTCGGGTTCGCGGCCAACATCGAGGCCACGGATGGCGGTGCGGCCATCATCGCCGGCAACGAGCGTGTGCTGCGCGCCCGGTTCAGCGATGCCCGGCATTTCTGGGACCTGGACCGCCGCACGCCGTTGGCCGACCGGGTGGCGGCGCTGGATGGCGTGACCTTCCATGCCAAGCTGGGCAGCCAGGGCGCCCGGGTCCAGCGCATCGTCGCCCTGGCCCGGCAGATCGCACCGCAGGTCGGTGCCGACCCGGACCTCGCCGCACGCGCCGCGCTGCTGGCCAAGGCGGACCTGACGACCGGCATGGTCGGCGAGTTCCCGGAGTTGCAGGGCGTGATGGGCGGCTACTACGCCCGGCATGACGGGGAGGACGCCCGGGTAGCCAGCGCGGTGCGCGACCACTACGCCCCACGAGGCCTGGCCGATCCAGTTCCCTCAAACCCAGTAACGATCACTGCGGCACTCGCGGACAAGATCGATCAGCTTGCATCATTCTTCATGGTAGGAGAAGTACCATCAGGTTCTGGCGACCCTTATGCACTCCGTCGCGCAGCATTAGGCACAATAAGGCTAATTCGGGATAATGGCCTGAGGATTCGGCTTGGGTCCGCGCTCCTCGAGCAGTCAGCGAGAGTATTCACACAGCTTCATCGGACGGCTAAAGCTGATCGCTTGGGCAAAATACGTCGCTTCAATGAGCTCGGCTTCCCGAAAGCTATGATTGAGCGCTGGGAAGCAGACTTTGACAGCCAGATAACTTCAGAGCCTACAGAGAGTCCTGTTGATGACGTATTTACCGGCCTACACCCAAGGTTCAAGGACCTTTCGGATGACAACCGTGATCGGGTTTTGGGGTTCGTGATCGAACGCCTCCGCATCCAACTGCGCAGCGAAGGCGCCCGCCACGACGTGCTGGCCGCCGTTTTCGCCGCCGGCGCCGACGACGACATCACCCGCCTGCTGGCCCGCACCGAAGCCGTCGCCGCCTTCCTCGCCACCCCCGACGGCCGCAACCTGCTGGCCGCCAGCCGCCGCGCCGCCAACATCCTCCGCATCGAGGACAAGCGCGACGGCCCCCACGCCGGCCCGCTGGACCCCGCGCTGCTGCACCAAGACGAGGAGCAGGCGCTGGCCGCCGCCCTCGACGCCGCCGAACCCAGCGTCGCAACCAACATTGCCGCCGAACGCTATGCCGAGGCTATGGCCGCCCTGGCCGCGCTGCGTCCGCCGCTGGATGCGTTCTTCGACAAAGTCACCGTCAACGCGCCCGACCCGGCGCTTCGGCTGAACCGCCTCCGCCTGCTCGCCCGCGTCACCGACGCGATGGGGCGGGCCGCCGACTTCTCTCAGATCGAAG
>Ga0123339_10001473_pt1 | contig 16354 bp, 12 predicted proteins | sample lystaG_FD_89956 | JGI IMG/M metagenome (GOLD analysis project Ga0123339, IMG submission 89956) | Glacier valley bacterial and archeal communities from Borup Fiord, Nunavut, Canada, to study Microbial Dark Matter (Phase II) -... | ecosystem: Environmental > Aquatic > Freshwater > Ice > Glacier ... | reverse complement strand
GGCGAAAGCTCGTCTCGCTCGTTGAGAACGGACTTCGGGGGGCGGATTCATGGACAGCAACCTTGGTCGCCCTCAGAGGATTATCCGGCAAGATCCGGACTCCACTCATATTGACACAGAGGGCTGGGGCGGGAACGCTTGCGGATACAGTAACGTCGCAAACTGGCTACGCGCGAAGTAGACGTCTCATATTGGGGACGACGCGACGCTCGACAGCGCTTCTTTTGTTGAGACGACGGTTGATGTACGGCGAGAAGAAGAACCGGAAATGGTTACGCGCGCTAAATAGCTTATATCCACTCCGTTTGGCCCGGTAGCACGAGCCAGTGAAAGGCGATATGATTCTCTTGCCCACCGCTTACCCTGCCTATTATGGGAAAGCGTTCCTCACGATATCTCATCCGGCTCCAGGGGCAACTTCAATTACGATCGGCGCTGTCCCAAATTGCGACGGCACCGCATGTTCGTTCGCCACGGTAGACGAAGGTCCAGGGACGCTTGAGAAATCCGGACGACACGCCGTGAAGCTAAAGGACGGCACGACCGCCTGGTATGAACGGCACGCTTGCGGAGCTAATTGTGCCGGATCCGAAACACTTGTGTTCAGGCGCTCAGGTTTACTAATTACGATCGGCGTCAAAGGTGGCGGCGTCACAGATATCTTGAGAATCGCAAACGGACTAAAAGCGAAGTAATCGGTATCAAATCAGAAAAAGATGCAGCGCTTTTCGCGCTGCATCTTTTTCTGTTCGAGTCGACGTCTTGCTTAAGAGAGCTACTTGCGGATGGACACATCCTGCGCGTAGATCTTGCCGCCTGCGGCTGGGGCTGGCACCGCAAAAGTCGCAATAAGCACTATCGGCGTTTTAGGCTGCAGCGTGATCACACCAAGCGCACCAAGGTCCTCTTGCGGCTTGATTTGCGGTGAGGGCGTCGCGCCGGACGGGAAAGTCTTTTCAGCCATAGGCGCTTGACGATCAAGTCCGGCGAGTTGCATAGTAACGCCGCTTTCAAGTTTTATGGTTAGTAGAAGGTCGGAGGCTCGAATTGTAGTCGGCGTTGAGCTGCCGAGTTGAACGCGAGCGTGAATGAAGACCCCGTTGCTCGTAAGGTCACTCCACGCGTTGCCGATTTGTTCTAGCGTAGTGGAACTCGATGTAGCACGAGCTGGGGGCGATGGTGCTTGGGAAATTGCGCTCTTGCTCTCAATTTTCTCCTCCGTTGCAGGAGCATCCGTTGTGTGGACCTTCGTAAGACGGCCCTTCCAGGTGGTACCCGGCTTCCAAACGGCGCCGCCGTAAAACGTTGCCGAGGTGATAGAACACTCGACTAGCGGCGCGTGATCGGTCGCATAAACAGAAAAGTCATCCATTACCCGCTTCGTTTCACCGGGTGGAATATCTAGATTTTTCTCCATGACCGACGTGTCTTTGAGCAAAACATGCACGTCGTCGTAGAACTTCATTCGAATATTTAGCCGCTCGAGGTTATTCATCGCATTTAAATTGCCTGCGTCAACTACGAGGTACCAATAACCGGAGATATTGCGTTCGAAAATCGAGCACGCACGAATACTGACCGGCGCACCATTTGGGAGAGCAAGAAGCTTCGTCCCCGCGACTGCATTTGCACCGCTTAAGGCGATGCTGATCGCTGTAAAAAAGGCGCTGAAGAAGTATTTCGAGACGTTCACGTATGCCCCCGGATTGACGTGAGAATAATGAAGGGGCAAGAAACGTGCCCCAAGCATCCCCGTTTCGAGCAGAGCGGGGCTCGCCCTTCGAACATGCTGGTGGACTTAACCAAAATAGTCGGCGACTTTGGGGGCTCCTGCTCGCTCCTTCAGGTGCTGACTTAGTACGATCGCGGGCCCTTGCTATTCGGATCAAATCGCACCGTAAACCGTTAAATACCGAACCGCCATTGTCGATATAAAAAAAAAAGGCGTTTGAGAAGGTGCTTCTACATCTCGTGCGCCTTGTGCAAAGATCAATGCGTAAGTCCGATGATGCGACCGGAGCATTATTACAAAACGGTAGCACGAACTATTGATGGGCCGTGTCCACGAAGATATATGCAGGCTTGCCTCAAATAAGTAAGTAACGGTAGAAGCTCGCTTTGGGAAAGGGTGTTTTCGGGTGTTTTCGATGCGATCTAGAGAAATCTGCGACGTTTTACGTCGCGATCGCTTTTGCGTGGTGCAGGGCAATAACGCCCTGAAACGCCTGCTCGCGTTCGCTGTTGCAATATTGATGGTTGGTTGTGGCGGTGGAGGTGGCGGTTCATCGAGCGGTTCTGCCCTCCCGCCGGGCAGCGGAGGGGCGACTCAAAGCCCGACGCCGGTTCCGACGCCGACGGCTGTTCCGACGCCGACACCGGGTGCGCTTAGCTTAACCTGGACCGGCGGGACCAGCTTCCCCAACTCGGGCCCGACGGTGGTGTCGACGACCGCGGGTCTAGCGATATCTGCCGGCGTCATCGCATTTGCAGCAACCGGCCAAATTGCGACCATAACAGCAACTCAGATAAATAATTCGACAACATTTACATCTGGCTTTGGCACGTTCTCGACGCTGACAGGTACATGCACGAATAATATTACCATCAATACTACGAGCCCGGGGGTATTCGTGGTGACAGACATCGGGGAAGCATTTAACGGCTGTGCCCTTTACATACTCGGGAAGGGCAACTTCTCGGCCTATTATCAAGTCGAGGGTCCAATCAAACTTAGCGGGAGTGGGTCATGATTATTACACGTGCTCCGCGAATTTCGCGGAACGGCTCACGTTCACAAACTTTGACGTGGCCGAGCGCCGCGATTTTGGCATGCATCGCTCTAACTGGATGTGCCGGGCACTCAGTCTCAAGCCTTCCCAATGTGTCGGGACCGGATAAGGCTACTAAATCGTTGATGACCCTAACCCTAACGCGCCCGGCAGCTACTGTCGCGTCGAATTCAAACGTGCGTCGTGCGATGCAGATTCCGAATGATGCGCAGTCTGTCGACATGCGTGTCTATTCAGGGACTAGTGTCTCGAATAACGCACTTAACTCAACCTGTGTACCAGTATCCCCGAGTCAGACTTCGATAACGCTTTCGCTTGGCGTTCAGCAAGGCACCGATACACTTACCGTAACGTCCTATTCAGGACCATGCTCGCCTGTCACCGGCGGACAGGGCAGCGCCGGGGGTGGCACCGCGTTAACCCAGTTCCTGGGGGTCGGTTCTGTCTCGCCATCCTCGACATCGATCAACGCGGTCTTCAATGCTGGGAATCCGATCGTGTTAGGAGAGATTCTTCCGCAGCTCGCGGATATCGCTATCCCCGTTAGTTGGGGCGCCTCGCTTGGTCCAGTTGCGACATACGGCAGTGGGAAATTAAATGCGTTTGCGATCGCGAACGCTACCTCTCCTAGCCCGACGCTTTACGTAGGCGGAGGCTACGGAACAGCCGATAATGTTGGAACCGAAGCTGGCGCATTTCGCAGTAGCGACGGCGGGACAAGCTGGAGCGGGATAAATTCGGGCCTTGACGACCCAACCGTCAATTTTTTCTGGGTTGATCCGACCAACAATTCAGTACTTCTGGCAGCGACTCAGTTTGGTGGTATTTTCCGGTCAACCAACGGTGGCGATTCTTGGAGCAATGTTGGCCGCGCAGCTGGTGCTACCAAGATTATTCAGGTCGGCTCGACGCTATATGCGACGGCAGCCTCCGGTGTACAGGCGTCCGCGGACAACGGCCAAACTTGGTCGTTGCGTTGGCCGACGCCATCGCCTGCCATAACGATCGCGGGCACCGGGTCAACAATTTATATTGGTCTTCAAAGCGGCGCTCTTATGGTTTCAACCGCTGGCGCGGTACCAGTAACGTCATATACGTTCGCGGGCCTTGGATCTGCAAGCTCAGAGGTTCACGACATTGTGGTGGACCCGGCTTCCCCGAGTGCAGTCTACGTTTCCCTTGTCGGTATAGTTAACGGAATTTTCAGCGATGGACTTTACGCTTCTACAGATAGTGGATCCACTTTCACGTTCGTCAGCTTGCCGGCCTCGATTCGCGGCGCGCAAGCACTCGCGTTTAGCCCAACAGTTCCGCACCTCTTGTACGTCCTCGGTACGGGCCTGGCCACGTACTTGAACGGGGCGACAACGCTTATCATTGGGGGATATGGCGACGGTCGCACAATTACTCCGATTGCGGGCTCACCAGAAAAACTCTATAGCGCCTCTGACCAAGGACTTGCAATATCACAAGTTGGAGCCACAAGCTACGCGGGTACCACGCTCCTCACAGGGGGCCTAAAAAATTTCATCGTGCGATCGATTGCGATGTCCGGCTCGCAGCTTATGGCAACGATGCAAGACTGGAGTACAGCCGTCTCCACAGATAATGCCAAAACGTGGACGTTCTCCATGGCGCTTTCCGCAAACGATCCGGAAAACGGCCAAGTTTATATCAACCCATTCGCACCCGCTTTCTGCTATGACTTAAACGGGGCGTTAAGCGTCTCAACTGACGGGTGCGTGACTTTCAACACGGTGGCAGTTGGGGCCAAAATTGGCAGCACCAGCGAATTTGCGGCCTCACCCCTCGCGCCTACAATCTACGTCGTGACCAACAAAGGGATATTAGTTGCGGCCGATGGGAAGACTTTCGTGCCGGTGACTTGGCCAGTTCCAAGCCCGGTTGATATTGCGATCGACCCGAGCAATGCAAAAAACATCTTCGTGTCATCAGCTCAACCAACTTCGCCGTCGCCAGGAAGCATTTACGCAAGTCATGATGGCGGAGGCACCTGGAGCCAATCATCCATAGTCGGGACGAGCGGCTTGACCTATCCGGGCGAGCCCGCCGTCGTAGCGGTTGACCCTGCCGACTCGAATGTTGTGGTCGCTGCGACAACCAGTCAGGTTTATCGATCGCTCAACGGAGGCGCTTCGTTCGCTGCAATCAGCACAAACTATCTAAGTGCGTCGGATCAAAAGCATCACGTAAAGCGTGTCAGCGATTATCGTTCGGCTGAAGACGCAAACACAAATTCGGTTGGCGCAAACGTTGCATCGCATGTGGCTTTCAATCGATCCGGTAAGGTCCCTCTGCTCGCATACGTAAATCTGTCGGGCATCTTTCTATCAAGCGATCTCGGCTTGCACTTCCATATAGCGACGGCGAATGCAGTCTCGCACTCTTTCGAACAGCCAATATGGTTGAATGGCAGACTCTGCGTGGCCACAGACGGCGAGGGCGTGATCTGCACTGTTTCCAATATTCAGCCATAGCCCGTGCTAGTGAATGTTCCACACCTAGTGCGCGCACTAGCTGCGGTTTATTTCAGCGTCGGCAGGCCTGAATCGTAAGGCGAAGAGCTGCAAAACTGACGTCCACGAGCGAAGGGCCGACTATCACTATTGCAAACTACGCGATGATTGCGATTCTCCGAGCGCCACACACCGTTCGCCCTAAAGAAGGTTCACTTGCCGAACACGGCTGAGCAGCCGCCCACAATAAATAAATGATGGCCCGCCAAAGTGTGGCAAGCCTCCTGAGCCAGCTAGCGCGTCGTTTGGCGCTCCAGCGAAAGCTCTGTCCAACTACTACTCTATTGTCGCTGGAAGGCCTAAAAAAACTCGAAAAGCGCGAGTTTTCTTAGCAATCAGTCCCAACGTTCAGCTTGTCCTGTTTTTATCGCGAATACCCGCCAAGCGTGTAGTTACAAAAGCATTACGATGCCATCGCTGCCTTGAAGAAAGCGTCTTGCACGAACGTCGACGTTGCGCATCACCTTGACGCTTTAGCGGAGCCAGATACTCACACAACTGCAAAGAAGATGGCGCCGATCAGACACGAGCTTTGCTTTTTGGTAAAAAGCTACAAGTGAGCGAAGGATTGCGTTGCCTTAAATCGCACAAGACATGAAACATTTTGCTGTCGGGGTGTTGCCGACGTCTCACGTTAAAGGACTCTGTATGCCAGGGTACATTTCCCCATTCGCTCTGATGCATTGTGCGGTTTTACTGCGCGCCACAGCCAGCACAAATTTGCCCGCTCAACACTCGTCGATCTATCTCCCGCCTGGCCGCACCTTTATTTCCTCTGACACACAGCGAAAGGCCAAATAGTGAAAAGGCTGACTGGTTTGATTCTCGCTTTCTCATTCACAACGTTTGCTGGAGCTGAAGCTCAAACGACTTCGCCCGCGCAAACGAATTCCGCGCCGCAAGCCACGGCGGCGCCAACGACGTTGCTTAAACCCACGCGTCAGCGGGTCGTGACGGTGCCACCCGGGACCATAGTTCCAATCTTGCTCGATCGCAAATTGTCCTCACAAATCGACAAAACGAACGACACCTTCACCTTGAAAGCCGCCGCCGATGTTATAGTGGACGGCATGCTCGTCATCGCAAAGGACGCGCCCGGTCAAGGTCACATCGATAGCGCGAGCAAGTCTGGTATGTTCGGGAGGCCCGGAATGCTTATTCCGGCATTCGATTGGGTTACCGGTGTAGATGGCAAGAAAATCCATATGACCGGAACGCAAGTCTCAGTCGGAGGCGACAACACCGGTTCTATGGTTGCCGGGGCGGCCGCGAGTACCGTCGCTGGTGCTATCATCCCGTTCGCTGGGTTTGCCACTCTTCTGGTCGGGGGTAAAAAAGCCGAGATTGGCACGGATAAGCCCTATCGCATTTTTGTTGACGGTACGGCTCACGTCACGTCCAACGTAGCAGGGACGTACAACGATGGATATGCTCACTAGCCAGCGTCTATGACGCTTAAAATGCGCGCGACGGAAGTTCAGCACAATGGCGGCCTCTATCGGTCCAAGACTATTGGCCGGGAATTTCGAGTGTCATGAGCTCGCCAAAAGTCCTTACGTTTGTATCGATGCCGTTCGAGCAAGGACGCGCGAACAACGAACGGCTTATTTCTTTTTATCTGTCGCAAGTGCAGGCCGTGGAAGAGCGTTTGTTGGCTCGCTTACGTACGCTGGGCGCCCATGGCATCAAGCTACCAGCACTGCCGATAACAGTCGCCGACCTGCGCTCGCAGCTCCTGCCACTGCCCGCCGATAATGACGGCAGTGACGCGTTGCGTCGGATTCATGCCCACTGGTTGCTACTGAAGCATGATATTGGCGAGCCCATCGATCAAGCATTCGTCGCTTGGGAAGAAGCGGAAAGCGCTGAAAATCGCGCTGTAGTTGAGTCGGCCGCCAAGGGGCTTGTTCAGCAATTTCGCGAGCAGCGTGCAAACAAGATCGTCATCCCGAGCCCAGCAGACGCCATCATTGAAGCGGAGCTTACAGCCCTAGCTTGTGCTGGCGCCGAGGACGTACCTGAATTGAGTGATCGGGTTCGTAAGTTGATGACGACTACACCCCATGCGCACCTTGCCCTTGCGCTACGGACACTACGCCTCTCCGAAGAGCAGCAATCAGCGTTGGCGCGCTCAAAACGCGTCCGCGAGCGACTCGAACGCGAACAGACAGAAGAACGTGTTCGCGATGTATCCGCTCACGTCGACATGTTCTTCGAACAACTAAGTATTCTTGATGAGAGTTCCGAGACGCGTGTTCGATTGGAACTGGAATCGCTACGTGCTGCGGCAGCGACACTCTCGCCTAACACTGTTGATGAACGCCTTGCCAACGTGCAACGCACAATCGAAATCGAACGAAAGCGCACTGCGATGGAGGCCGTTGTCCGTAAAACGCTCCGCCGATTAGGATACGAAAATGTCGAGGTTATGCAAACCTTGACGCCCAGCATTGTCCGATCGCAGGCGACATCTATAGCTTATTTCCGCGACCCGCAAGACGGTGACCGCTTTATCGAAGTCGCCTTCGCTGGCGACGACGCACTCTCGGTTGAAATCGTGCGAGCTGATGCGAACATTGATGCGTCACAGCGAAGCCGCGATCAGCTAGCGCAGAAGCGCCTTTGCGACGCCATGGTCCACGTCGAGCGGACCGCGAGCGAAGCGTTTGCCATCACCGTCGTGCACGACGAGAAGCCTGGGGTCGCGGCCGGAGTACGCCCGAGCCTCAAGTCCGCACGCAAAGATGTGGCAGCTGCCAAGGCACGAGGTTTGCAAGCATGAGCATGACCTCCAGCACAACGTCAGAGGTAAGCAACGCTTCATCCGCAGTTCTTAGAAGCATTCTCGCTGATGACGCCACACCGCGGTGGTTGCGTGAAACTCACCGCTATCTCGCAGTAAAGTCACAGTTTGTGCTTTACGGCAATATTCGCGACTGCGTCGCCTATCGCATCGGCCCAGACTTCTACGATCTACGGACAATCACTGAAGCGCTAGTTGATACGCTGAGTCTCGCAGGCTATGAGCACTTCTTCCTCGTCGATCCTATCCACGGAGTAACTATTCTCACGCCGACCCAAGCCGAAGACGAGAAGGCCCATGTAACCTCTACCGCTTCTTGGGCCAAAAAGGTAGCCGGCGACCTGCCGCTGGATTTTGCCGCAACCGACAACGGACGCAGCTCTGCTGCCGAAGCGGCATTCCCTTTGGCAGTGGAGTTCGCTGAGCGCATCGCCTACGATAGGTCAGCACGGAGCGCCGTCTTCTTCAACTACCTGATGGGGACAACGGACGGCGGGCAGACCCGTGACAGCCACTCATTCATCCGCTCCTTGATCGCAAGTTATGAGGCGAAACCAAGCGCGTGGTTTAATCCCCTCTTTTGGTTGACCGATCGTGAGAACGACCTGCCACCGTGGTTCTCAATCGGCAACCCTCGCATACGCGTCCTCTCCGTCACCAAGCCAGATAAACTGGTGCGCACTACGGTTGCGCGCTCGCTGTTGCAATCCGTGCCAGGTTATACGGACCTCGACGTTCCGGCGCGCGAGGACGCGGTCGCAGAGTTCACGGCTCAAACAGATGGTATGGTCCTAAATGACCTGGCGCTTATCGCACATTTCTGCACCGATCAAGGATTGGCGGCTGGGAAGATTGGTGATGCAGCCCGCAGCTACAAGCTCGGTAGCATTGAAGATCCTTGGGCGCGCATGGGCAAAGCCGATCTCGAACGCACGGAGTCGCGCATCTACGACCGCGTTCGTGGGCAAGCGGCTGCGATCACAAAGACCTTGGACATCGTTCGCCGCGCGATTAAGGGGCTTTCGGGCGCACAGGGCGGAAAAGGCAATACAAAGCCCAAAGGCGTGCTCTTTTTCGCTGGCCCGACCGGCGTCGGCAAGACCGAACTTGCTAAGAGCCTTACCGAAGGTCTTTTTGGTGATGAGCGGTCTTATATTCGTTTTGACATGAGTGAGTTTAATCACGAGCATGCCGATCAGCGGCTGATCGGCGCGCCACCGGGTTACATCGGCTTCGAGGCTGGCGGTGAGCTGACCGATGCGGTCCGCGAACGACCTTGCTCCGTGATCCTATTCGATGAAATCGAAAAGGCGCATGGACGAATCCTCGACAAATTCTTACAAATCCTCGACGATGGTCAATTGACCAGCGCCAAGGGTGATCGCGTCTATTTCAGCGACGCCCTGATCATCTTCACTTCCAACCTCGGCATCACTCGCGAGGTCACTGCGGAGCTTCCTTATACGGAACTTGAAGAAACAATTCGACGCGGTGTGGCAAAATATTTCAAAGAAGAATTACGTCGTCCTGAATTGCTTAACCGGATCGGCGACAACATCGTTGTGTTTGACTTCGTCAGGCCAGATGTCGCCGAAAAAATCTTGGATAAGATGATCGCCAATGTCGTTGCTCGCATGAAAGACGCTCAGGGCGTTCGTGTCATTGTCGGCGACGCGGTGCGGGCAACGCTACTGGAACGCGCGACAGCTGACTTAACGAACGGTGGGCGCGGGGTCGGCAATTTGCTGGAGGCCATGCTTATCAATCCACTCGGCCGTGTGCTGTGGGACCTCGATGCGAAACCCGGTCAAACGGTACGCCTCACCGCCTTATTTATCGTTGATGGCGTTCCTAACCTCAGAGCAGACGTCACGTGACCACGGTCGCCTTCTCGCGCGCTCATTTTCCCGTGCGGTCGCTCGGATATGGGCGAAGAGTTGGTCTATGGCTGCAAGGGTGTTCGATTCATTGTCCCGGCTGTATCGTCCCTGAGAGCTGGGAAGCGCAGGCAGAGCATGTCGTTCCTGTCGGCGATATCCTATCAAGCCTAGAGCCGTGGCTCGCGGAATGCGACGGCGTAACCATAAGTGGCGGTGAACCGTTCGATCAACCTAACGCGCTCGAGGCACTCCTCCGCGGATTGCGCACTGCAATTGACGGCGACATTCTGGTCTTCAGCGGATACGGTGAAGGCCGACTCACTGCGCGATTTCCGCACCTCGTCCAACTACCAGATGCGATTGTCACTGGGCCCTTTCAAGCGGATTTACCAGACGAACGCCCGTTTATCGGATCCAGTAACCAAAAGATCGTACTGAACACAGCGCTGGGTCGTCAGAGATATGCGGACCTGCGACCGTATTCACGCGGCCTCGACTTCGACGTTCGCGAAGGGGAAATCGTATTTGCTGGGGTGCCCCGGCGTGGTGATTGGGCAGCGTTTGCAGGCGCACTCAACGCGGCGGGCGTTGTCGCGACGACGACCCATGCCGCCATATAGCTGCGTAACGCCAGGTTGTCCGATTCCGAACGTCCGGTATGACGTCCGCGTAAAGCGTCCGCCGGGGTGCCGATTTACTGATCGCTGTGATATTCGACTGGTTTCGTCGCCCGAGCCCACCGTTGTGCCGCTTGAAGTTCGAGCGGATGACCTCACCAGTGGGACTGCCGAGGCGCCTCCTTCGGTCGAAGAAGAAGCGCCCGACATGACACCGGCCGTCCTGCGATTTCTCCCGCCTCCTTTCCATCAAGCTTCGCCAGTGCTGAAATCCACAAGGGTCGTACTCATCGTCGGCTTCGACCACCTCGCTCTTCCGCTGCCATGCGTGCTTGGTCGACATGGGACGGTTGGCGCGGCTTTCTTCGCAGATGACCGCACAGTTTCGCGCACGCATGCCGAGATTACAACCGAAGGCACGATGATCGCGATACGTAATGTCGCCAGCAGCGGAAACACTCTCAGTGTTGACGGCACTCCACTGCCCTACGGTGCATCCATACGCCTGAGTGTCGGTCGGCATAGTTTACTTTTCGGTGAGCGATTCACGGCCGCCGTCGAGGTCAAAGCATGATCCATCTCAAGATAGCTGCACGTACCCATTTGGGGACAGTCCGCGCGCACAACGAGGACGCGTTCGTCATTGGCGATAGCGCGGTCGCGGGTACGTCAGATACCCGAATCGAACGCATGGTCTCCATCGATTCGCCGCTTCTTCTCGGGGTAGCGGACGGCATCGGCGGCCACAAAGCCGGCGGAGTCGCGAGCGAACGCGCGACGCGGCGCCTCGCGGCCGGGCCTTTTTGTGCACAACAAGCACTTGAGGATGTCTTGCGCGCCCTCGACACCGAGTTGCTCGAAGCCGGCAACGCTGTTCAGACCTTTCGCCTCGGAACCACGTTTTGCGGTATCCTCTTTAGTCCATCTCCCGTTGGCGTCGTCATCGGTGACGGCTTTATCGGAATGCTTTCTGGACGCGCACTCCGTCCCTTCGGTTTGTCTTGGGCCGACATTGAGCAAACGAGTTCGCTCGATGCCGCACTAGGTGGCCGAAACCCCTCCATACCTTTCTCGCTCGATTGGCACAACATACCGTTCGATGCCGGTGCACGGTACGTCATCGCCACGGACGGTGTCATTCGTGCACTCGACTACAACGCGTTCCGCTCAGCGATCAGCGAGGGAGTAACCCCGACCGATTGCCTAGACCGTATTTTCTCGCGTGCTCTACAAACCCGAGCTCCGGATAACCTTACCTGTATCATCGTAGAGGTGTGTGACGCTCCATGAACGACTCGCAACGATCGACGGATAACTGGGCCGACGATCAAACGGTGTTCAAATCCGTGCCTAGCGCGGAAGACGAACTAACGACGTTACCCGGTTCATTGCCCAACGCAGCGACAAACGACGATCAGGCGACGACGTTGCCTGGCGCTGGCCGGCCGGTGAGTGTCGTACGCCTAGAACCGGGTGACCTAATCCTTGGCGGTAAGTACCGGGTCGTCGAGCCGGTCAACGGCGGCATGGAAGCCGAAGCATATCGTGGCGAAAGCACTGCTGATGGCCGCGTCGTATTCATCAAACATCAAAAACGCGCTTCGAGTGAGGCAAGGCCGGAACTCCTCGAGAAGTTGACAGCATGTAATCATCGAGGCGTAATCCGCCTCCTTGACTTCGAATTAGCAGAGCGCGTGCTTGAAGTATATGAATGGATCGACGGCCGCGCACTTGAGAGCGTTTTGAAGGGTGGCCCCAATTTCACTGACGATAAAATCGAAGATGCGATCAAACAAATCGCAGAGGGCGTGCGGTATCTCCAGGAGACAATCGGCGTTGCACACCGGGATATAAAACCAGGCAACATCCTAGTTGAGACGGGGACGCCGACGCGCTACATCATAGCCGACTTCGGCATCATGACATTATCTGATTCAGGCGGTTATACCGACGTCGCTGGCACGCGCAAGTATTTCGCACCGGAAGGTCGCATGCGCAAACTCGAGCGCAAGGACTTCCTGAGTTACGATTGGTGGTGCGTGGGACGAGTTCTGCAGGAGCTTGCCGACGGTTCGCATCCGTACGATCGGATACGCGAGATGTTTCCGAATAAGTCGATTGACGAAGACGCCTTAAAGGCCGAATGGGACAAGATCCTCTTCGAGGATGACCCCGACACGTACGGCCGTGCGGGACAGGTCGAACACTCGAATAGCACACGCTGGAAGCCGCTTATGCGCGGCTTGCTTACAAGCGATCGTCAAAAGCGTTGGGGATATTCGGAGCTTACCCGCGTATTGCGTGGCGAGAGTGTCCAAGACGGCTACGATACGAAGACGACTCGCTTAACGTTCGATCTCGGTCCCGGATCGAGCACGGCAGCCGAAGTGTTGCGCCTTTCGCAAGAGGAGCATTGGGACGAGGCGGTTCGAGCTGTTTTTGAAAACCAGGGCGTTTACTATTTTGCTAAGACGCAACTCGGGAGCAAGCGAGTTACGGCACGGCTTGAACGCGTCGATAAGGTCCATGAGTTCTTAACCGGCAAGAACTTCTCCACGGCGACCGTCGAGGATCTCGTCACTATGGTTTCATTGAAGGCTATTGGCGGCGATGACGTCCCGCTCTCACTAGCCGGATTCGAGCTAAGCGAAACAACACTACTTCGTCATGCAAAACGAGATGAGGATTCGACGTCAAGTCTCCTTGCTGCATTAACCTGGGACGAAGTCATCGATCCGATCGCTGCAATGGATCCTGAAGCTGCGGCAATGCTCCAGGGCTTCTGGGCGAGGTGGAAGCCGGTACGTGATCAGATTAAAGCTTGGAATGGCAACGACGTTGCAATGCGCTCGCACTCATACATGGCGCTATGCGCATTCCAAACACGCGCTGAAAACGAAGCAATCATCGAAAAGGCGCACCTCACCTTGGCCCATACCGAGACAGAAGAAATAAATCGCGTGTTCCATAGTGTCGAGCGAAGCGATACCGAAGCGGCGTCGCTCGCCTTCATACTCCCCTCTGCTTCCGGCTGGCAGTTCGTGGCCCATGATACCTTGCGAAAACGAGCGGTCGAGCAAAGCTACCATCGCGCGCAAAGCCTCAAACAACTCTATGCATGGACTGCCTTTCGTCAGCAGTGGCGGTGGTTTCGCTTACTCGGACTTCCTAGAACTTCTTGGTTTTTGGCAATGCTGGCCTCATGTACTTTCACACTCGGACGAGAACCGTATCTATTCGGTTATCTTATAAGCATTGCCGTTTGCAGCGCCTTAGCGGGTATGGTAGGCGCTGCCAAAACCAAATCGAAACGCACTGGGACCATCCTTGGCAGCATCATTATGATCCTATGCTCCTGGATTGTGCTTACAAATGGGGAAAAAATCTTTTTCGTGCTGATCCAGATTATCATGTTGGTTGCAACATTTTTAGTGATCCGGCAACTGCGAAAGACCAATTTGGAGCAACTACACACGTACGTTACCGAGCAAACAGCCGGCGGTTGGTTTAATGACGAGATTACGGTCGCTGAAATTGATGCGCTGATTGCAAAAGATTACAGTAACCATCCGAAGACCCTCAAAGCCATAGAAATTGAACTTACCGACGCAAATGCGAAGATCGCGACCGCACCGGCTGATTGGGGCTGGCAACCGCAGACAGCTTGCCAACCCGTCGAGGCGATAGCAACCTTCAGGACGATCGTGTTCATCGCAGGCGGCGTTGCGGTGGCGAGCTATGCAGTTGGCCTTCTGCTCGCGATATTCGGAATTGCCGCTCACTCAGTGAGTTCAATGTTGAACTCACTAATAAAACATTAGCAATCCTCGAGGGGCGAGAATTGATTCATCTCGGTCAAAAGAACGTCTCAACAACATGATGAGATTGCAAAGCAACCAGCACGCGCTTACGCTGATCGATAGGCGTACATCGACGACCGCCGAGGTCAAAACTGAGATTTAGCTTACGTCGTCCGTAAACGCGACGACTTCGCTCCTCGGATCTGAAACTGCTGATAGGCCTTCCGAGCGGGCTCACCAAGAAGCTGCCCGGGCGCGATTATCCGGCACCGATGGGAGATGCTAATCCCATGACTGGAGCATTACCCTCCCCACAAGTCAAACCGCAAGAAGACTTCGGTGCGCTCGGATTGATTACGATCCAACCATTGACGCCGGTCGCGCATATTGCGACGTTCGCTGTTCGGGTTGCTGTCGCTTCAGGTGGGCACGTCGAGCTACGTGACATCTCGGTCGTCGTCGGCACGCGAAAGTAACGGTGGAAACGGCGGCGAGATTTTGAACCTCTAGCGGCGCCGGGAAATTGAACCCCTGACGCAGTTAGAGGTTCTTGGTAGATTTCCCGCGCGTTCGTAGGCGGTGGCTTTGGCCGGTAAATGCGAAGACGCTACCGTGGTGAACGAGTCGGTCGATTACGGCGGTTGCTGTCATCTCATCGGGGAAGACTTGGGTCCATTTTTCAAACGGCAGATTGGTCGTAAGGGCGATGCTCCGCCGTTCGTATCGCTGTGAGATGAGTTGGAAGAGCAGATCCGTTGCTTCGCGTTCGAATGGCACATATCCGAGTTCGTCGATGAGGAGCAAATCGATGCGATCGAGGTAGCGGTAATGGCGTTCGAGTGCGCCCGATTTTTTGGCGGCGATGAGCTTCATGAGCAACCCCGCGGCGGTGGTAAAGAGCACGCGATAGCCGCGCATGCACATCGCAAGACCAAGTGCGCTCAGCACATGGCTTTTACCAACGCCTGGCGGCCCGCTAAAGATCGCGTTGCGATGCGCCTCTACGAATCCGCCATCGAAGTGTTCAAGCAGTTTAGCCTTGGGAAGCTGTCCCTGCAGCGTGAAGTCGAACGCCTCAATGGTCTTGATCGTTGGAAAATGCGCGGCGGTTATCCGCGCGCGAACCCCGTTCTCTTGTCGCTTCGCCGCCTCGAGTGAAATTAGATCGGCGAGATATGGCAGTGGCTCCGTGTACTCGCTCAAGAGCCGGCGGTAATTCGCAAGCATTGTCGGCAAATGCATGCTTCGTAGTTGCATTTCAAGCAACGGCGACTCGCTCATGCAGCGCACTCCGCGAGCTGCATTGTGGCATATCCAGCAAGATCCGGTGGCGCCACTTCGCATCGAGCGCCAGCCGGAAGTTCCCCCGATCGCAGCAAAGCTGTCGGCATCGGCGCACGATTCTGAGCGAGCATCAACGCGATTGCCGCAGGGTCGTCGGTGCCGCAAGCGAGAGCGCGCGTGACGACCTGGGCGAGTTCTTCGACGGCGACGTCGGCGAGCAGCGCGAGGACTTGCGTCCAGCGTTTGCTTGCCGACGCCGAATCGGCGTGACAATACCGTTCAAATAGCTCGCGCAGCACCGCCGGGATGCGCCCGTCGGCGAGCACCATCGCGCTTGCCGCCGCACGATGCTTATGCGCGAGCAACTCGATGTAATGACGCGGGTCCAAGAACCGCTCGCCGACGCCAAAGCCGCGTGGATGCTCCGCGATTACCGCATCGCCGACGATGATGCGGATGCGATCCTCGTAGACCTCTACGATTCCATCGTGATGCGCCCAGCGCGTCGGAACGGAGTACCAGTTTCGCTCAAAGCAGAGCTCGGAAAACTTGTTGATCCGCGCGTAGCGCGCGATGCACGGTCGCGGCAATAGCGTTGGCAACGAAAGCAATGCCGACTGCTCGCGCGCAAAGCGATCGCCGAT
>Ga0123339_10001469_pt1 | contig 16370 bp, 15 predicted proteins | sample lystaG_FD_89956 | JGI IMG/M metagenome (GOLD analysis project Ga0123339, IMG submission 89956) | Glacier valley bacterial and archeal communities from Borup Fiord, Nunavut, Canada, to study Microbial Dark Matter (Phase II) -... | ecosystem: Environmental > Aquatic > Freshwater > Ice > Glacier ... | reverse complement strand
CGGAGGCCGATCGGGTACTGGGCGGGCGCTTGCCGCTGTTCCTGGGGCGGGATGGTGCGGCAGCCGGACCGTCCACGGCGGACTGGACCAGCCCGGACCTGCCCCGGCGGGTGGCGGCCCTGCGCCTGATGCGCGCCGACCCGGCCGCCGGACGGGCAGCGCTGGCGGCTGTCTGGAAGGACGAGGCCGCAGACGCCCGCGCCGCGGTGCTGGCCGCGCTGGACGCCGGGCTGGGCGGCGATGACGAGCCGTTCCTGGAAGAGCGTTTGGACGACCGCTCGGGGAAGGTGCGGGCGGAGGCGGCACGGCTGCTGGCGCGCGTGCCGGGCAGCCGGTGGCAGGAGCGGATGCGGGCGCGGGCCGCGGCCGCCGTCCAGTTCCGGCCCGGCGGCTTGCTGTCGCGGGACGCCATGACCGTGACCCTGCCGGCGCCGGACGACGCGTCGCGTCGCGATGGCCTGGACGCCAAGGGCGCCGGGGCCGGGGCAGCGCTGCTGCGCCAGCTCGCCATGTCGGCGCCGCTGTCGTCGTGGATGGGCGGCACGCCGGCGCGTTGGATCAGGCTGGCGATGGCCGGGGATTGGGCGGAAGCGTTGGTGCCGGGCTGGACCGATGCGGCAGCGCGTGAGCGGGATGCGATATGGCTGGCCGCGCTGCTCGACACGCTTCTCCGTTATCCAAACTCCAAGCCCTGGACCGTCCCTGCGTTGCAGGCCGTGGCCGCAGCCCTGCCGGCCCCAGAGCTGGAGGCGGCGGTGCTGGCGGCGATGCGTGGCGGCCAGCCCCCGCCGCCGGCGCTGTTGCAGGCATGCCGTCACGACTGGTCGGCGAACCTGACCCGGGCTGTCCTGGGATGGGCCGAAAAGTGCGTCGCCGTGGATGCCGCCCCCGGGCGGGCACCCGACTATGCCCAAAGCCATGCCATAAGCGCCTTTCTGGATCTGCTGGCAGATCATGGGCACCCGCAGGCTGCCGGACCGCTGTCGGCGGCGCAGGCGGACCTGCCGGAGGGCGCGCCTCCGCTGGTCCGCCGCGCCTTCGACGAGGCCGCCGCCACCCTCCGCTTCCGCCAGGCCATGCACCAGGAGTTTGCCCGTTGACCCTCCCCAGCGCCACGCCCTCCATTGCCCTGCGCCGTGCCGCGGAAGACGAGTTCGCGGGGGAGCTGGACGCGCTGGCCCGCGCCGACACCCGTCCGCGTCCGCCGAACTGGCGGCTGTCGCCCTGGGCGGTCTGCACGTATCTGCTGGGGGGCACGCTGCCGGACGGGACCGCGATCTCGGCCAAGTATATCGGCGACCGGCGGGTCATCGAGGTCTCGGTCGCCACCTTGGCCACCGACCGGGCGCTGCTGCTGCTGGGCGTGCCAGGCACCGCGAAAAGCTGGGTCAGCGAGCACCTGTCGGCCGCGATCTGCGGCACCTCCCGCCTGGTGGTGCAGGGCACTGCCGGCACGTCGGAGGAGAGCATCCGCTACGGCTGGAACTACGCCCTGCTGCTGGCCAAGGGACCAAGCCGTGAGGCCGTGGTGCCCAGCCCGGTGATGCGCGCCATGCAGGACGGCCTGATCGCGCGGGTGGAGGAGCTGACCCGCATCCCCTCCGAAACCCAGGACAGCTTCATCACCGTCCTGTCCGAGAAGATGCTGCCGATCCCCGAATTGGGCGAGGAGGTCCAGGCAGCGCGCGGGTTCAACCTGATCGCCACGGCCAACAACCGCGACCGCGGCGTGAACGACCTGTCCAGCGCGCTCAAGCGCCGCTTCAACACCGTCATCCTGCCGCCCCCCGCGACGGCGGAGGAGGAGGTGCGCATCGTGGAAGCCCGCGTCGCCAGCATCGGGCGCAGTTTCAGCATTCCCGGCAAGCCGCCGGGCGCCGACCAGATCAGGCGAGTGGTGGCGGTGTTCCGCGAGCTTCGGGACGGCGTGACGGAGGACGGCAAGGCGAAGATCAAGCAGTCCTCCGGCAGCATGTCCACTGCGGAGGCGATCTCGGTCGTCGTGCAAGGGATGGCGCTGGCGACGCATTTCGGCGATGGCACCTTGCAGATGCGCGACCTGGCGGCGGGCCTGCAGGGCGCCGTCGTGAAAGACCCCGTGCAGGACGCCATCGTGTGGCGCGAGTATCTCGAAACCGTCGTGAAGGAGCGCCCGGCCTGGCGGGACCTGTATCGTGCGGCGCGCGAGACGGCCTAGCCGCTCATGGCCGTCCACCTGTTCGGCATACGCCACCACGGGCCTGGCTGTGCCCGGTCGCTGCAAATGGCGCTGGACACGCTGGCGCCGGATTGCGTGCTGATCGAGGGTCCACCGGACGCGGACGCGCTGATCCCGCTGGTGGCCGAGGCCGGGATGGCGCCGCCGGTGGCGCTGCTGGTGTATCAGGCGGACGAGCCGCGGCGGGCGGCGTTCTATCCGTTCGCGGTGTTCTCCCCGGAGTGGGTGGCGATGCGCCATGCCGTCGCGGCGGGGGTGCCGGTGCGCTTCATGGACCTGCCGCAATCGATGCAGCTTGCGCCGCAGGCCGCTGACGACAGCGCCATCTCCGCGCCGCCCATCGAAGCGGAGCTGCGTCAGGACCCCCTGGGAGAGCTGGCGCGGGCCGCCGGGTTCGCGGATGGGGAGCGGTGGTGGGACGAGCTGGTGGAGAGCCGGGCCAGCCGGGGCGACGACGTGTTCGAAGCCGTCGCGGAGGCGATGGCGGCGTTGCGCGAGGCCCTGCCCAGCACCGGCCCCGACGGTATGCGCGAAGCGGTGCGCGAGGCACACATGCGGACTGCCATACGGGTCGCCGCCAAGGCCGGTCACATCCGCATCGCCATCGTCTGCGGTGCCTGGCATGTGCCCGCCCTGCAATGTCACGACGCCCGCGGCCAGGCCACCCAGGACGCCGCCATCCTGAAGGGCCTGCCGCGCGTCAGGACCGAGGCCACCTGGGCGCCCTGGTCCTATGAGCGGCTGGCGGCCAGCAGCGGCTACCGCGCCGGCGTGCTGTCCCCGGAATGGTATGACCTGGTGTGGCATGCGCGCGACGCCGGGGTCGCGGCGCAATGGATGACGCGCACCGCCCGGCTGTTGCGCGACGCGGACCTGGACGCCTCCCCGGCTTCGGTGATCGAGGCGGTCCGGCTGGCGGACATGCTGGCCGGGCTACGCGGACGCGCCCGCCCGGGGTTGGACGACCTGCAGGAGGCCTGCCTGGGCACGCTGCTGTTCGCCAACCCCGCGCCGATGGCGCTGATCCACCGCAAGCTGGTGATCGGCGAGCGGCTGGGCACTGTGCCGGAAGGTGCGCCGCAGACGCCGGTCCAGGCCGACCTGGCCGCGCAGGCCCGGCGCCTGCGCCTGCCGCTCCAAGCCGGGTCGCGCCCGCTGGAGCTGGATCTGCGGAACGAGACCGACCTGGGGCGCAGCCGCCTGCTGCACCGGCTGCTGTTGCTGGATGTGCCTTGGGGCGCCCGGCAGCGCCGACGCGGCGGGCGCGGCACCTTCCGGGAGGAATGGGTGTTGAACTGGCAACCCGAGCACGCCGTCGCCCTCGTCGCGGCGTCCCGCATGGGCGCCACGGTCGAGGACGCGGCGGCGGCGCAGGTGGCGCGGCTTGCGGCGGCGGGCGGCAGCGTTGCGGCGTTGTCCGCGCTGGTGGGCACCGTATGGGACGCGGACCTTCCGGCGGCGTCCGGCGCGGTGCTGCGCGCGCTGGCGGACGGAGCGGCGCTGGCGACGGACGTGTTCGACCTGATGGACGCCCTGCCGCCGCTGGCGGAGCTGGCGCGCTACGGCTCGGTCCGCCAGGGCGGGGCCGGGACCGCGGGCGGCGAGACGGTGCTGGAGATCGTGGCGGGGATCGTGCCGCGCGTCGCGGCCGAACTGGCGCCGGCGTGCCTGTCTTTGGATGACGAGGCTGCGGGCAAGGCGCAGGCGCGGCTGGGCGCCGTGCAACAAGCCGTGGCCCTACTGGAGCAGCCGGCGCTGCAAGCGGAATGGACGGCGGCGTTGGCGCGGCTGGCGGACCGGGACGAGGTGCATGGCCGGGTCGTGGGCCGCGCCACCCGGCTGTTGCTGGACCTGCGCCAGATCACGGGCGAGCAGGCGGGCGGGCGGCTTGGCCTGGCGCTGTCCCACGCCGTCGCGCCGTCCGCGGCGGCGGCGTGGATCGAGGGTTTCCTGGCCAACAGCGGCGCGGTCCTGCTGCACGACGCGGCGCTGCTGCCGATCCTGGACGCATGGTTGGGCGGGCTGACGGAGGAACGCTTCGTGGAAGTGCTGCCCCTGGTGCGGCGCACCCTGGCCACCTTCGCCGCACCGGAGCGCCGCATGATCGGCGAGCGCATCCGCGGCGGCCCGGCCCGCGCCGGCGGTGCGGACGGCTTCGATGAGGCCCGGGCCGCCCGCGTGCTGCCGGTGCTGCGCCTGCTGCTGGGAGCGCCGGCATGAACGAGGCGGACGCGGAACGGCTGCGGCGCTGGCGGCTGGTCCTGGGGGCGAAGGCGGCCGACGGCACCGGGTGCGCCTTGACGGGTGCGGACCTGGGCATGGACCGGGCGCTGGACGCGCTTTACGACAGCGACCGGTCCGCCGGGCTGGGCGCGTCGGCGCCCTCCGTACCGCGTTGGCTGGGGGACATACGCGGATACTTCCCGAGTTCCGTGGTGCAGGTGTTGCAACGCGACGCGTTCGAGCGGCTGGATCTCAAGCAGCTTCTGCTGCAGCCGGAGATGATGGAGGCGATCCAGCCCGACATCCATCTGGTGTCGCAGCTGATCGCCATGCGTGGGCTGCTGGGCGGCACGGTGAAGGAGACGGCACGGCTTGTGGTGCGCCGCGTGGTGGACGACCTGCGGCGGAAGCTGGAGGCGCCCTTGCGTCAGGCCGTCGGCGGCGCGTTGAACCGCGCCGTCCGCAACATGCGCCCGCGCCACAGCGAGATCGACTGGAACCGCACGATACGCGCCAACCTGCGCCACTACCAAAAGGAACTCGGGACGGTCATCCCGGAGACCCGCATCGGCCACGGACGCCAGCGCCGGCCCAACCTGCGGGATATAGTTCTGTGCATCGACCAGAGCGGCAGCATGGCGAACTCGGTGGTGTACAGCAGCATCTGCGGCGCGGTGCTGGCGTCGCTCCCGGCGGTGCGCACGCGGCTGGTGGTGTTCGACACCGCGGTGGTGGACCTGACGGACCAGTTGGCGGACCCGGTGGACGTGCTGTTCAGCGTGCAGCTGGGCGGCGGCACCGACATCAACCGGGCCGTGGGCTATTGCGAGGGGCTGATCGAGCGCCCGGAGGACACGATCCTGGTGTTGGTGAGCGACCTGTATGAGGGCGGGGTGGCCGCCGGGCTGCTGGCGCGGGCGCACCGGCTGGTGTCGGCGGGGGTGCAGTTCATCACCCTGCTGGCGCTGAGCGACGAGGGCGCGCCGTCCTTCGACCGGCAATTGGCAGGGCAACTGGCGGCACTGGGCGTGCCAAGCTTCGCCTGCACGCCGGACCTGTTACCGGACCTGATGGCGGCGGCGATCCGGAAGCAGGACGTCGGGCAGTGGGCGTCGTCGGCGGGGATCGTGCGGGCGGGGTGATACCGCCCCGCGCAGAAGTTGACTTGGTTGAGATAGGGGCAGCACGAGGGCGAAGCCCTGCCCCGTGGCGGGCCGCACGGCAACGGCGCATGACCGGCCGCAGTCAGCGGGGCCGCAACGACGCCATCACGGGGGCAAAGGTTTGCAGGAACAGGTCCGGGTTCTCGCACATCGGGAAATGCCCCAACCCCGGCATCACGTGATGGTGGCTGCCCGGCATCAGCCCGTGCAGCGCCGCCCCGGCCGCCGGCGTGGCGGAGTAGTCGTACTCGCCGCTGAGCAGGTGGACCGGCAGGCGCTGGGCGTCGATCCGTGGCGCCACCACGGCGCCATCGAACTCGTCGCTGTAGAAGCCGAGGTCGCCGGCATACACGCCCGGCCCGCCCTGGGCATAGATCCACCCGGCCCGGCGGCGCAGCCCTTCCGGGCTGGACGGGCTCATCAGCCCCCGCACATAGGCGGCGTTGTGCAGGCCGCCCGAGACCTGTGCATGGGCCAGGAACGGGTTGTGCCGGCCCGGCGAGCGCAGCGGCGGCTCCAGCGCGACCACGCCGCGCAACAGGTCCGGGCGCTCGGCCGCCACCACCAGCGCCATCGCCGCCCCCATCGAGCAGCCGACCAGGACCGCCGGCTCACCCACCACCTGTTCAAGGAATGCCACGACCCAGCCGAGGTAGCGCGCCTGGGTCAGGGCATACGCCCCGCCGTCCCAGGCCTCCGGCGGCAGGGAGCGGCCGTGGAACGGCAGGTCGAAGGCGGCCATGCGCCAGGCCGCGGCAAGCGCCGGGTCTGCCAGGATGGCCTGGTACTGCCGGGCGTCGGCGCCGGCGGTGTGCAAGAACACGACGGGCGGCCCCTGCCCAGCCTCCTCCACGAACACGTCATAGCTGCCGTCGGGGGCGGCCAGCCGCGCATAGCGCCCGCGTATGCCGCCGAGGTCACGCGGCGCCGGCGGGGGGACGGCGCTGCCGCGCAGGCACTCCACAAGCCGCTCCAGCACTGGACGGGCTTGCGCCAGGCGGAGCGGATCGCCCGTCACCGTGGCGCCGGGGTTGGCCAGTTGCAGGGCGGTGAAGGTCTGGTGCCCCGGCGGCGGCACCGGGGCCAGTATCCGCGCCCACGTCTCCGGGTCGGCCGCAAGGACCACATCCGGCTCGCCGCCCGGCTCGGCCACGTGCACCGCGTCGCCCGCCGCTTCCAGGTCCACCGCGTCCGGGCCGCACGCCATGCGAAGCCGGACTTGCAGGCCCCGCGCGGCGGCCAGCAGCTCCGGGTCCTGCAACACCCGCGGCAACGCCGCGCGCAACCGGTGGATCGGGTCTCCGGCCATCGTCATACCCCCAGGTAGGCCCGGCGCACGCCTTCGTCGCGCGCCAGGTCGGCGGCCGGGCCAGACAGCACGAGCCGCCCCTTATCCAGCACGTGCGCGTGGTCGGCGAAGGCCAGCGCCTTCGCCACATTCTGCTCCACCAGCAGGATCGCCAGGCCCTGCGCCGCCCGGATGGCGCGGAAGGCGGCATACATCTCCTCGACCACCAGCGGCGCCAGGCCGTGGCTCGGCTCATCGAGCATCAGCAGCGACGGGCCGAGCATCAGGGCGCGGCCCACCGCGACCATCTGCTGCTCGCCGCCCGACAGGGTGCCGGCGCGCTGCCGCCGCCGCTCCGCCAGGCGCGGGAACAGCGTCAGCACCTGGTCGCGGCGCCGGGCCAGGGTGGCAGGGTCGCGGCTGAGGAAGGCGCCGACCTCCAGGTTCTCGGCGACGCTCATGTCCCGGAACACCCGCCGCCCTTCCGGGACATGCGCGATGCCCAGCGCCGGCACGCGGTGCGGCGGCAGGGCCAGCAAATCCTGCCCGGCGAAGCGCAGCAGGCCGCGCGTCCAGGGAAGCTGGCGTGAGATGGCGCGCAGCAGGGTGGACTTGCCGGCGGTGTTGGCGCCGACGACCGCGACGGCCTCGCCAGGCCCGACCTGCAGCGACACCCCGGCCAGCGCCTCCGGCCCGCCGTCCCGGCCGGTGCCGTAGCCGGCGTGCAACAGGGCCACCTCAAGCATCGGCGGGCCCCCCCAGGTAGGCGCGCACCACCTCTGGGTCGCGCGCCACCGCGTCCGGCGTGCCCAGCGCGATCGGCACGCCGAAGTTCATCACCAGCACCCTGTCGCACAGCGACATCACGGCCCGCATGTGGTGCTCGACCACCAGCAGGGTCAGCCCCTCGTCGCGCAGCCCGCGGATGAGGGCGAGCTGCCCGTCCATCTCGACCGGGTTCAGCGACGCCATGACCTCATCGAGCAGCAGCACGCGCGGGCGGGTCGAGAGGGCACGGGCCATCTCCACCCGGGCGCGCTCGGGGAAGGTGAGGTCCGCGGCGCGCCGCCCAGCCAGGGCGCCCAGCCCGCAACGCTCCAGCGTCGCCGCCGCCACGGCCCGGGCGCGGCGCACGCCGGGTTCGCGCAGCATGGCGGCGACCAGCACGTTGTCCAGCACAGTCGCGTCGGGGAACAGCGCGACGTTCTGGAAGGTCTTGACCATGCCCCGCGCAGCCACGCGGTGCATCGGCGCGCCCGCCACCTCCTGCCCGTCGAGCCTGACGGAGCCACGGTCGGGCCGCACCAGCCCGGTCAGGGTGTTGAACAGCGTGGTCTTGCCGGCGCCGTTGGGGCCGATCACCCCCAGGATCTCGCCCGCGGCCACCTCGAACGCCACGCCGTCCAGCGCCTGCAGGCCGCCGAAGCGCTTGCCCAGCCCCGAGACTTGCAACACCGGCGTCATGGCCCGGCGCCCGGCCGGGGAGCCATCGGCCTGACTGCCGCTGCTGGCGCCCGCACCCGGTTCATCACCGGGCGCAGCACCGACCCCATCAGCCGCAGCAGCCCGCGCGGTTCGGTCACGACGACGGCGATCAGCACGACGGCATAGGACAGCGGCGCCAGGCCGGCGGCGCGGTCGCCGAACAGCACGTTCGCCGCTTCTTCCATCGGGATCACGAACAGGGCGCCCAGGATCGGGCCGAACGGGCTGCCGATGCCGCCGACGATGCAGATCAGCGCGATGCGGACCGACACCGGGGTGATGCCGAACACCGTGTCGGGATCGAAGAAGTAGGAGAACTGGGCATAGAGCGTGCCCACCATCGCCGTCAGCGCCCCGGACAGGGTGGCGGCCAGCAGCTTGGCGCGCGTCGCGTCCACCCCGATGGCGCGCGCCGCCGCCTCGTCCTCCCGCACGGCCATCAGGCGGTAGCCCAGCGCCGAGTGCCGCACCCCCAGGAACGCCGCCGTGCACAGCGCCAGCAGCCCGAGCGCAGCCCAGTAGTACGGCGGCGTGGACTTGAACCGCAGCAGCGCCAGGCTGTCGGGGCCGAACGGCACGGACAGGCCCACCGGCCCGCCGGTCAGGCCCGTCCAGGTGTTGGCCAGCACCCGCATCACCTCGCCGAAGGCCAGCGTCGCCAGCGCGAAGTAGTGGCCCTGCAGCCGCAGCGTCGGCAGCCCGATCAGCAGCGCCGCGCCCGCGCCCAGCGCCGCCGAGGCCAGCATGCCGATCCAGGGAGACAGGCCGAAGCGCACCAGCAGCAGCGTCGAGCAGTAGGCGCCGATGCCGAAGAAGGCGGCGTGGCCCAGCGACAGCCTGTTCGCAAGCCCGCCCACGATGTTCCAGGCCTGCGCCGCCGCGGCGAACAGCAGCGCCGTGGTCAGCACGCGCAGGGCGTAGCCGTCGGCGTCCAGCCCCAGGGGCGTCAGGGCCGCCGCCGCCAGCAGCGCCGCCAGGACGGCGCCGGTCCTCACGCCCGTGCCCCCAGCAGGCCTTGCGGACGCAGCGCCAGGACGGCGATGAACACCACGAACAGCACGAGGTTCTGCATCTGCAGCGGCAGCACCAGGGCGGAAAGCGACTGCACCACCCCGACCGCCAGCCCGCCCGCGACGGCGCCAGCGACGTTGCCAAGGCCGCCCAGCACGGCGGCGGTGAACATCAGCACCACGAACTGCCCACCGACCGAGGGGAACACGGTGTAGTAGGGCAGGATCACCGCGCCGCCGGCTGCCGACAGCCCGACGCCGAGGCTGAATGCCAGGCGGTGCATGGCGTCCGAATCCACGCCGGACAGTTGCGCTGCCGCCGGGTCCTGCGCCGTGGCGCGCATGGCCCAGCCGGTGCGCGTGCGCGCCAGGAACCACCACAGCGCTGCCCCCATCCCGAGCGCCGCCGTGAAGGCGCCCAGTTGCGGCACGCCGACGATGAACGGCCCCAGATGCACCGCCGCGGTCTGGTAGGGCGTCTGGACCGAACGGAAGCCAGAGCCGAACAGCAGCAGCGCCAGGTTCTCCAGCGCCAGCAGCAATCCCACGGTCAGGAAGATCTGGGCCACCGCCGGCGCCCGCATGACCCGGCGCAGCAACAGCCGGTGCAGCACCGACCCCAGCAGGAACACCGCGATGAACGCCAGCGGCGCGCCGAGCCAGGGGTCCAGCCCCAGCCAGTTCCACCCGGCCCAGGCGGCGAACATGCCGAGCATGACGAACTCGGCCTGCGCGAAGTTGACGACGCCCATCACACCGAACACCAGGGTCAGCCCGACCGAGATCAGCGCATACACGCCCCCCGCCAGCAGCCCGTCGATCAGTGCCTGGATCAGCGCCATGCCGCGCCGCCCGATCCTGCGGGGGACCTGTCCTGCTACCCGGTCCGGCTACGCCAGGCCGCCTTGCCGGTTGCGGCGCCCGCGGGCCAGACTGTCACCAGCTCGGTCCCCCGCCACTGCACCATCACCGGCTCGGCCAAGGTGTTCAGGCCGGTGGCGTCATAGGCGACGGCCTTGCCGGTCATGGCCTGGGACCAGCCCTCGGTGAAGCGGGTCGAACGCAGCGCATCGCGCACGGCGGCCGGCGTGGCCGACCCGGCGGCCTCCATCGCGCGCGCCAGGTTGTCCATCATCACCCCATGCTCCAGCGCCTCGTGCACCATGAAATAGCCGTAGCGCTTGCGGAACCGCTCCGTCAGCTCCGGGGCCAGGTCGTAGTTGGCCGGCGCGATGCTCAGGACGCCCTCGGCAAAGGGGCCAAGCCCGCGCTGGAAGTCGGGGATGACATAGCCGGCCGCCCCGCCCACCGCAGGCAGGTCCACTCCCTGCTGGCGCATGGCGCGGATGATAAGCAGGCTGTCGTTCAGGTATGAGACCGGGAACACCACCTGCGCGCCGGACGCCCTGATCTTCGCAACCAGCGGCGTCGCGTCGGTGATGCCCAGCGGGTAGCCCTCGTCGAGCGGGACCGCGACGCCTGCCGCCTTGGCGGCGTCACGCAGGCCCTGGGCCTGCGAGGTGCCATAGGCGGTGTCCTCATACAGGATCGCCGCGCGTTCGATCCGCTCGCCCGCCGCGCCGGCGATGGCCAGGGTGCCGTCGAACTGCGCGCGGCCGAGCACGCTGGCCTTGGGGACCACCTGGAAGACGTTCTTGAAGCCACGGCCCGTGATCTGGTCCGAGAACGACATGGTCAGCAACGGGATGTCCCGCCGCTCCGTCACCTCGGAGATCGCGAGCGTGAGCGAGGACGCGAAGGCGCCGAGGATCGCGACGACGCTGTTCTGCGCGATCAGCCGCTGCGCCACGGTCGCGGCCGTGGTGGGCGTCGAGGAGCTGTCGGCGATGACCAGGTTCACCCGGGCGCCGCCCAGCGCCTTGATGCCGCCGGCCTCGTTGATCTCGTCGGCGACCAGCTCGATCCCGTTGCGGGAGTTCACGCCGAACTGCGCGTTGGCGCCGGACAGCGGCAGGACGACGCCGACGTTCACGGCCCGGCCCTGGGCGCGGGCCGGCGCACGCAGCACGGCCGGTGCGGCCAGGAGGGCGCCGCCGAGCAGCGCGGCGCGCCGGGTGGTGTGCTGGGTCATCGGTGCCCCTCCCGTGGTGGCGTGCCCCTGCGGGCATGGCTGTGGGTTTTCCCGTGCAGCTACCCGAGCGTGCGGCGGCAGCACTCAACCTGTCAAGCGGCTTGACCGGTTGTCGGACAAGCTGGCAACGTCCTGCCCATGAGCACGTCGTTGAAGGTCGAGCGCAGCACGGTCGGGCGGCAGGTGGCGGACCGGCTGCGGGACGCCGTGGCCGACGGCCGCCTGTCCCCGGGGGAGCGCCTGACGGAGCGCAGCCTGTGCGAGATGACCGGCGCCGGCCGGGCCAGCGTGCGCGAGGCGCTGCGTGCCCTGGAGGCGGAGGGCGTGATCGACAACGCCCCGCACCGCGGCCCCACCGTCGCCCGGGTCAGCGCGGCCCAGGCCCGCGACCTGTATGCCGTGCGCGCGCTGCTGGAGGGCTTCGCCGCCCGCAGCTTCGCGCGCAGCGCCGGGGAGGCCGACCGGGCTGCGCTGGAAGCGGCGCTCGGCGAGCTCGGCCGCGCCCAGGGCACCGCGGCGCTGCTGGTGGCCAAGGCTGCGTTCTACGACGCGCTGGTGCGCGGCTGCGGCAACGCGCTGGTGGGGGAGCTGCTGGGCCGGCTGCACCGCCGGGTCATGGTGCTGCGCGCGACCAGCATGAACCGGCCCGAGCGCCTGCCGGAGTCGCTGCGGGAGCTGCGCGCCCTTGCCGATGCGCTCGCCCGGCGCGATGCGCGCGCCGCGGAGCGCCTGGCCATCGCCCACATACGCGCCGCCGAGGCGGCGGCGCTTCCCATGCTGCAGGAGGACACGCCATGAGCGCCGACACGACACCGAAGGGAACCGAGACAGCCGGGCTGTTCGACAAGGGGCTGGCGATCCGGCGCGACGTGCTGGGGGCCGAGTACGTGGACGGCTCCCTGGCGCGGGCCGACGACTTCATGGGCGCGTTCCAGAACATCACCACCGAGATGTGCTGGGGCTACGCCTGGGGCCGGCCCGGGCTGGACCGCCGCACCCGCTCGATGCTGAACCTGGCGATCCTGACCGCGCTGGGCCGCCCGGCGGAGCTGAAGCTGCACACGAAGGGCGCGCTGGCCAACGGCGTGACGGTGGAGGAGATCAAGGAGATCCTGCTGCACGCGACGGTCTATTGCGGCATCCCCGCCGGGCTGGACGCCTTCAAGGCGTCGCACGAGGTGCTGGTCAAGGAGGGGGCCGTGCCGCAGCCCGGCCCGGCGGCGCCCCCGGCTGCACCATGAGGGTTGCCTTCGCCGGGCTGGGCGCGATGGGCTGGCCGATGGCCGCGCGGCTGGTCGGTGCCGGGTTCGACGTGGCGGGGTTCGACGCGCAGCCGGGCCGGGCCGGGCAGTTCGCCGCGGAGGTCGGCGGCACGGCGGCGGCCGATGCCGGGGCCGCAGCGCACGGCGCGGGCATAGTCATCACCATGCTGCCCACCAGCACGCAGGTCGAGGCCGTGCTGGACGCCATGCGCCCGGCCCTCATGCCCGGGACGCTGGTGGTGGACATGACCTCCGGCCAGCCTGCGGTGACGCGCCGGCTGGCGGAGGCACTGGCCCCGGCCGGCGTCACGCTGGTGGACGCCCCGGTGTCGGGCGGGGTGCCGCGCGCGCGGGATGGCACGCTGGCGATCATGGCGGGCGGGCCTGATGCGGCGCTGGACCGGGCAGAGCTGGTGCTGCGTGCGATGGGCACGACGATCCACCGCGTCGGCGGGGTCGGCGCGGGCCAGGCGATGAAGGCGCTGAACAACCTGGTGTCGGCCGGCGGCTTCCTGATCGGGGTGGAGGCGCTGCTGATCGGCCAGCGCTTCGGCCTCGACCCTGCGACCATGGTGGACGTGCTGAACGCCTCGACGGGCATGAACAACAGCACGCAGAAGAAGTTCAAGCAGTTCGTGCTGTCGCGCTCCTTCGATGCCGGCTTCGGGCTGGACCTGATGGTCAAGGACCTCGGCATCGCGCTGGAGGTCGGACGCGACACCGCCACGCCGGCACCGTTCGCGGCCCTGTGCCGGGAGATGTGGGCCTCCGCCGCGGCCATGCTCGGCCCGGGCCAGGACCACACGGCGGTGGCGCGGCTCAGCGAGCGGCTGGCCGGGCAGGAACTGGGCAATGGATAAGGGAACCGCCGGCCCCGGCGAGTGGGAGGTCTATGCGGTCAAGTATGCCCATCACGCGCGGATGGCGCGGGAGAACTTCATCGGCGGCGACCCGCACGACGGCAGCCCGATGCCGCTCGACTATTTCGTCTGGCTGGTCCGCGGGGCCGGCGGGGTGTTCGTGCTGGACACCGGCTTCGACACGGCGGGCGCGCAACGCCGGGGGCGCACGCTGCTCCGCAGCCCCGGGGACGGTCTGCGGGCGCTGGGCGTGGAGCCATCGGCGGTGCGGGACGTCGTGCTGTCCCACATGCACTACGACCACGCCGGCAACGACGGGCTGTTCCCGGCGGCCACCTACCACGTCCAGGACCGGGAGATGGCGTTCTGCACCGGCCGCTGCATGTGTCACGCCCACCTGCGCCAGCCGTTCGAGGCGGAGGACGTGACGGCCATGGTGCGCCGCACCTTTGAGGGCCGGACCCGGTTCCACGACGGCGACGCGCCGTTGGCGGACGGGCTGACGCTGCACCGGATCGGCGGGCATTCCGCCGGGCTGCAGGTGGTGCGAGTGCGGACCCGGCGCGGCTGGGTGGTGCTGGCGTCGGACGCCGCGCATTTCTACGCCAACATGGACGAGGGCCGGCCTTTCCCTATTGCCGTGAGCCTGCCCGAGGTGCTGGAGGGCTACGATGCGCTGCGCCGCCTCGCATCCTCCCCGGCGCATGTCGTGCCGGGGCACGACCCGCTGGTGATGCAGCGCTACCCAGCCGTTGCGGGGCTGGAGGGGATCGTCGCACGGCTCGACGCGGAGCCGGTCGCGGGGACCGCCTAGGCCGGGCGCTGCACCGTGATCAGCCGTCGCTCCACCACGCTGACCAAGGTGTCTAGCAGCAGGGCGAACGCCGTCAGCACCAGGATGCCCGCGAACACCGCGTTCACGTCGAACGTGCTCTCCGCTTGCAGGATCAGGTAGCCGACCCCGCGGGCCGAGCCGAGGTACTCCCCCACCACCGCCCCCACGAATGCCATGCCGACCGAGGTGTGCAGGCTGGAGAACACCCAGCTCGTTGCCGACGGGATGTAAACCGTCCGCAGCAACTGCCCCCCTGTCGCGCCCAGCATCCGCGCGTTGGCGAGGATCACCGGGCTGACCTCCCGCACGCCCTGGAACACGTTGAAGAACACGACGAAGAACACCAGCGTGATCCCCAACGCGACTTTCGACCAGATGCCCAGCCCGAACCAGACGATGAAGATCGGCCCCAGGATCACCCGCGGCATCGCGTTCAGCGCCTTGATGAAGGGGTCCAACAGCGCTGCCGTCAGTTGGGACAGCCCCAGCCACAGCCCGGCGCCGATCCCCAGCAGCACGCCGGCCACGAAGGCCAGCACCGTCTCGGTCAGCGTCGCCACCAGGTGCTGCACGATCTCTCCGGTCGCGAACCACTCGGCCACCTGGTCCAGCACCAGCACCGGGTTGCCGAAGAAGAACTCGGGCAGGACACCAGCCCGCACCGCCGCCCACCACGCACCGAACAGGGCCGCGGCCATGGCCAGTTGCAGTAGCGCCAGCACGGGCCGGCTGGGCAGCCTGCGGGCGCGGGCGCGCGGGCGCCGGGCCGGGGCCGGCCGGGCAGCAGAGGTGGCCGCGGGGCGGGTGTGGGCCGGGCTAGACCCGCTGATTTCGCTCATAGGCTTTCAGGACCTCCTCTCGCATCGCCGACCAGATCAGCTTGTGCAGCTCCAGGAACCGCGGGGTCATGCGTATCTCCGACACGTCGCGCGGCCGGGGCAGGTCCACCGCGAACTCGGCGATCGGCCGGGTGGCCGGCCCGGCGGACAGGATGATGACCCGGTCGGACAGGCTGATCGCCTCCTCCAGGTCGTGCGTGATGAACAGCACGGACTTGCGGTCGGCGCCCCACAGCGCCAGCAATTCGTTCTCCATCAGCACGCGGGTCTGCACATCGAGCGCGCTGAACGGCTCGCCCATCAGGATGATCTTGGGGTCCATGATCATGGTCTGCGCCAGCGCCACGCGCTTGCGCATGCCGCCGGACATCTGGTGCGGCAGCCGATGGCCATGCCCGGCCAGGCCGACGCGCGCCAGCCAGTCGTTGCCGCGCGCCCGCGCCTCCGCCGGGCGGACGCCACGGTACTCCAGCCCGGTGGTGACGTTGCGGAGCGCCGTGCGCCAGGGCATCAGCGCGTCGGACTGGAACAGGTAGCCGGCGGCGCGGTTGACGCCCAGCAGCGGCTGGCCGCCGATCAGGATGTCGCCCTCCGTCGGCTCCAGCAGCCCGGCCGCCACGTTCAGCAGCGTGGACTTGCCGCAACCGGTCGGGCCGACGATGGACACGAACTCGCCGTCGCCCACGGTCAGCGACGTGTCCGACACCGCGTTGTAGGCGCCGAAGCTGACGCCCACCCGGTCGAACGCGATGGCCGCTCCAGCAGGCATCGCGGCGCCTACCCCTTCACCCGGTAGCGTTCCAGCGCCCGCTCCACCAAGGCGTTGTCGTAGGTCAGGTCCGGGTTGATCCGGGCGCTGCGCAGCGCCGGCTCCAGCACCGAGATCGAGGCCAGGACGTTGCGCGCGGCCTCGGGCGTGATCAGGCCGTCCCAGGTGAAGGCGGCGAGGTTGGCCTGCAGCGACTTGCGATACACCGCCTCGTCCGCCCGGTAGTACTCCTTCGGCAGCACTGCCATGATGTCATCGATGCTCGCGGTCTTGAGCCACTGCATCGCGCGGACGACTGCATTGGTCACGGCCTGGGCGGTACGCGG
>Ga0123339_10001468_pt1 | contig 16371 bp, 14 predicted proteins | sample lystaG_FD_89956 | JGI IMG/M metagenome (GOLD analysis project Ga0123339, IMG submission 89956) | Glacier valley bacterial and archeal communities from Borup Fiord, Nunavut, Canada, to study Microbial Dark Matter (Phase II) -... | ecosystem: Environmental > Aquatic > Freshwater > Ice > Glacier ... | reverse complement strand
CCCCAACTGCCGATTTTTAACCAGACCGGGTTTCATGCTTTTACCCGTGAAATGTTGTTTGTGTATGACCACGATAAGGCGATAGAACGCCCGGTCAATTTGCAGCTTAAAAACCAGCGCGGGCGGGATTTGTGGCAGATTCACCGTTTATACGAAACTGTTACGCCTAGCCCGGTGCAACACGCCGAGCAACTAAACTCGGATAGCTGGGAAATCAGCAAGGGCTACTTCCCGCGTTTTACCAAAGAAGTAGCTTGGGTAATGTCCGAAGACCAGGCTGACCGAGCGACCGCTTATGTTAGAATCTTGAGCCATCGTAACAAACATTTAATCAAGATTATGAACCTGGATAATCAGCGCGAGATATTACCCGATTTACTCCGTTTCGCCCTCTCACAGCTTAAAACCGGGGCGGATTGTCAGGTTTATTGTAGTATTCGAGAATATCAGGCCGAGCAGGAGGTGGCCTTAGAGGAGACCGGCTTTAAATATTTTGGGCGACAGTCGGTGCTAGTCAAACATACCGCTACTATGGTGCGGGTTGGGGAAAAATCCCTGGCCTACGCCCGTGACCGTAGGCTCGAACTACCCCAAACGACGGTGAGTACCCCCTCAGCCGCCAATCCGAGCCAAGTATTGAGTGCCCAAACCAAGAACGGCTAGGTTAAGTATTTCCTGCCCAACCCCGATATTAATAAACAGGAAATCTGGTGTTAGCCGGATAAAAAACCAGAATTTGAGGTGCATTAACATATATGATAAATAATACAGAGATTGCCGAAGAAGAAGCCTTATTACCTGAGAGAGCTATCACCGACGACCTGGAACGGCTTCTGGCGGCTTTGCCGTCTCACATTCGCCGACCTCTTGAAGAATTGGATCGTCGCGCTGATTTACTTGAAGTAGTAATGGATCTGGGTCGTAAGCCCGAAGCACGTTTTATTGGTACTGAAGTTTATCTAAGTGACCGCGAAGTAACCGAAGAAGATATCCAATATGTAGTTTCGTTAATTGGCACATTTGGCAATGACAATCGGGCTGGTATTGAACGAACGCTCCACCGTATCTCCTGCATCCGCAACCGGGCGGGCAAAATTGTCGGTCTCACTATCCGCATTGGTCGGGCTGTTTTCGGCACAATCAAAATTATTCAGGATTTAGTAGAATCAGGCCAGAGCATTTTGTTAGTTGGTAAACCGGGCGTGGGTAAAACGACGCTATTACGGGAAACTGCCCGTGTGCTGGCGGAGGAGTTCCACAAACGAGTAATTATCGTGGATACCAGCAACGAAATTGCCGGGGATGGCGATATTCCGCACCCCGCGATTGGACGCGCCCGCCGCATGCAGGTCGCCAGCCCCGATTTGCAGCACAATGTGATGATTGAGGCAGTCGAAAACCACATGCCCGAAGTTATCGTTATTGATGAAATCGGCACCGAACTGGAAGCCACCGCCGCCCGCACTATTGCCGAGCGGGGCGTGCAACTCATCGGCACGGCGCATGGGGTTTCGCTGGAAAACCTGATGCTCAACCCAACCCTGACCGACCTGATTGGTGGAATTCAAAGTGTAACGCTGGGAGATGAAGAAGCCCGACGACGTGGCACCCAAAAATCGGTTCTGGAGCGCAAAGCCCCGCCAACCTTTGACGTAATGGTTGAGATTCGTGACCGTGACCGAGTAGCGGTGCATCTAAACGTAGCCGATACGGTGGACGCGATTCTGCGTGGGCAACAATTCTCCACCCAGATTCGTTATCGCAACGAAAAGGGCGAAATCGAAATTTACGAGGAAGAATCAGATTACGAATCGCCTAACCAGACTCAAGGCTCTGATTTTGGGATGGGCGGTGGGTATATGGGCGGGAATGGTAGCGGGTATGTAGGAGCTTTTGGCCCTAGCACTGTCCAGGCCAATAGTTTTAGCTCTGGTGGTAATAGTAACGGCGGAGGCAATCGTCGCCCTCCAATGAACGGTGGCGGAGGGCAACAGGAGCGAGTTGGTAGGCGTTCGTTGGGGGTTAATCGCGGGGCGGAACGTCCGGCACTAGAGCCGCCCATTATGTCGGTAGCCGCGCCCGTCGCTCAAAATGGTCGCAACGGCAAACGCGAGACGTTGCCAATCAGTACCGCCAAGCCCTTGCGAATTTATCCGCACGGGATTAACCGCAACCGTTTGGAACAGGCAATTAAAGAGATGGGTTTACCCGCCGACCTGGTAAAAGAGACCAGCGATGCCGATTTAGTTATGACTCTGAAAAATTACTATCGGCAGAAGCCCCTGTCCTTGCGTCAGGCCGAAAATGAGGGTGTGCCAATTCATATCGTCAAAAATAATACGGTAGCCCAAATGAAGAGTCACCTGGGCGAGATTTTTGGCATAAGCTCGGCGGAGGATGACCAGGAAGAACAGGAGTTTGTTAATAGCAACGGCGACCCTATCAAACGGGCGATGTTGGAGGTCGAGGAAGCTATTTCCAAAGTTATGGATCGGGGGATGCCCATCGAGCTACCTCCACAAAATTCTTTCATCCGGCGGTTGCAGCACCAGATGGCTGAGCGTTACAACCTTCTTTCGACCAGCAAGGGCCGCGAACCCTTTCGTAGGGTAAGGATTTACCCGCAGAGCTAACGGTGGTTGGTTGCTAGTTATCAGTTGTCGGTGGGAATCCAGGATTTTTTACCGACAACTGACAACCGACGACTGCCAACCAAAAAAGGGTGATGTCATGAAAATGGTGATTGCGATTATACAGGGGAAGGATGCCGGGCAACTAATGGACAAATTAGTGGCGCGGCGTTATGGCGTTACCCGAATAAATACTAGTGGGGGCTTTTTGCGCGAAAGTAATGCGACCCTATTTATGGGGGTGCAGGATAATCAGGTTGAGGACGTTTTAGCGTTGGTACGGGCGAATTGCCAGACCCGCACCCGTTATATCAGCCCTTTGCCGCCGATGAGCGAACCGGGTGGCGAAATTTACGTACCTAACCCAGTTGAGGTGCAAGTTGGCGGTGCGACGGTTTTTGTGGTACATGTAGATAACTATTTGCGAATTTAAAACTGTACATTTGTCACCCTGAGCTTGCGAAGAGTCTCATATTTAATATTGAGATTCTTCACTCCGTTCAGAATGACAATTACAGTTAGCTGTTACATCCCGACACGCGAGAGAGAAGGTTAATATGCAACCACAGGATTTAATAAATCAGGTTCAGAGTATCCTCAACAGTGTTTTGAGTGTGTTGCAGATTATCGCTACCTTCCTGATTGCCTTTTTGGTGGTGCTGTGGCTAACTCTGTGTTTCTGGGCTTTCCGCGATATTCAGGGACGCACCCGTGATATTGTGGCCCAGATTTTTGCCACTATGCTGGTCTTTTTCTTTAATATCCCTGGTGTTTTGCTTTATATCTTGGTTCGCCCCAAACAAACCCTGGCCCAAACCTACGAAGCCAATTTGCAAGAAGAATATATGCTGCAAGACCTGGAGGAGCGCGAGATTTGCCACACCTGCCGAGTCAAAACCCAACCTGATTTCCTGTTTTGTTATAACTGCCGAACGCGCTTGCGGCGAGAATGCCCTTCCTGTAGTCAGATTATCAAGCTGAAATGGGGGAATTGTCCCTATTGTGGCACAGCTCAGAAACCCCCTTCGCGTGAGAAGGCCGTCGAAAGAGCAGGTCTGGCGGCGGGCACTCGGAATACTCCCAAACGTAGCACCTCCACCGCAATTGTGCCGGATACCTATCCCAGCAACTATCCGACGACTTATGCTAATAACCAGCAAACCGCCCCTGAAAGCTATCCCGCTTATCGTTCCCCTACCACTTCTAATTTGCGGCCTCCTGGTGTTACGCCAAATTATGGGGCAGATGCGGGTGCGGCTGATTTCGAGGATGAGCCAAATAACCAGACTATTCGGGATGCTAACCTCTATCAAACCTATCAATCCCAACCTTTAGCCAATGGATATGAACCTGACGAGGATGGCGAAAATAACCCCGCTATAGCTGAAGATATTGAGCGGCCCACCTATTCGGCGGAATATGGGCGTTATATTCCCCGCCACCTCCGCCAAAACAAGGACGATAACCAATAATAAGAATAGGGGTCAGGGGATAGGGGTTGGGGGACGGGGAAATGCAGGAGTAAAAAGCGACTAATACTCTGAGTACAGGGTACAGGGTTACTACTACCCAGAAATTCAGGGGATTTATCAACTTAAATTTTTCCTCATTATAAATAGTAAATAAAAAGGGCGACCAGCCGGTACGCCCCTATGAAATATCCTGTCTATCCTGTCCATCCTTGTGAATATTTCTTGACCGGGCGGGGAGACCCCGCCCCTACGAATTTCCCACCGACGACTGACAACCGACAACCGTTTTACTTTTTCATCCTTCCAACCAAACTGGTTTCGTCATTCCGCCGTAGGGTACGCAGATAGAGCAACAAAACCGGGGATAGTATTACCCCCGAAACCAGCAAACCCGCCGGAATGGAGAAATTAGTGGCGACTAACCCGATGATTGGCCCACCGATAAGCTGCCCTAACGCATCGAATTGGCTGCCCATTGACAGCACGGTGGCGCGGGAGGTTGAGTCAATATTTTGATTGAGCCAAATACTATAGAGCGGGCCATTTATCGAACGTAGCAACGAAAGTACCCAGAACGCCCCTACCACTATCCATAAATTCCCCGCCAGGGCAAAAGCGGCAATGCTCCCGATTAGCAAGGCGTTTATAATCAGTAAAGCTCTCGCTACTAGCGTGTGGTCACTGGTATCGAGTTTACGCCGCAAAACCTCAGTCACAAGCATGCTCAGGAACATTCCCACCAGACCAAATAAAGCAAACCACCCCACCGCATTAAGCCCCCAGAGGTTCGGGAAAGTGAAACCTTTCAGGAAACGCGCTTCCCACAGTCGGTCATAACCCTCACTAAACGTCCCAAAGACTATACCAATGAGCAGAATTGTCAGCACCAGCCGACTACTCCGCACCACCTTTAGCCCCGCCCCGAAAGTATGGCCCATCGCTTGCCAGGAGTTGCGCTCACCACGTGGAAGTGGCTTGAAACCATTCTCTGGCATGCTAAATAGTAGAAATATAGCCAAACCAATCAAAGCTATTCCGCCTATTAGCACGGGCAAGTTTAAGGCGATTAGCGATAAACCTGCCGCCGCAAACGTGCCAAGTACCCCGCTTACCTGCCCTACCTGCGAACCTCGCAAAAAGGCTTGCCCAACCTTTTCCAGCCCAACCTCATCGACTATCCAGGCATCCAAAGCTCCACTGATAAAGGTTTCGCCCAGACCCCGAATAACCTCCGCCAGCACGATTGCCAGGAAAAACGGCAATAAACCTTCCAGCACAAAACAAACCCCACACAGGAAAAAACCGATTATCACCGAATATTTTCGGCTAAAAGTGTCGGCAACTACCCCGGTGGGTATCTCACACAAAAAGATGGTTACTTCAATAGTTGTCCCAATCAATACAAGTTGTAGGGGGTTCATGCCGATGGTCTGGATGTAATAGACCGCAATACCAATGTAAATCATGCTCCGAAAAAAGTTATCCGCCCCCCGCAAAATTAAATAAATCGAATAGGCACTTAGCGTATTCAAAATCGCCTGCTTTCTATATAAATGTCAATGGTCAGCAATCAGAAGTCAGCTTTAAGAGGCCCGATTTCAGGCACTATAAAGTGTAGTAGTGACCTTGTGCCCTGTACTCAGAGTATTAGTCACTTCTTTTCAGGCATAAATAACTAAGGCTGAATCCTGACTTTTTTCAATCGTCAAAGGGCTCAGGCAGAGAGCGATTGGGGCTTAGTGAGGTTAAAATCCGAGGTAAAACCGTACCGACTCTAGCAACCGCCGCCCTGACGAACCTTCAACAGGTGAAGGGTGTATAGGTGGGCTAATACTGGCATTTTTCTTTCTCCTTGATTGTAGGGCAATCCTTTGTAGTTGCCCGGTTTGGTTAGGGCAAACCAGTGTGTTTGCCCCTACTCTATGGAACAACCAAAGTATACTATATTTAGCTAATAAATCAATTGGACTAAAGAACTAATATTAGACTAAATCCCGGCAAAAACAAAAAGGCAGGGTAATCATTCCTGATTTACCCTGCCAATAGCGAGCGATATTACTCTGGCACCGCGCTAGTATAGGTGGACTTTTGCATGGAACTTGGTTCTACCAACGCACCCAGCGTTTGTCCAAGTGGGTTTTGCATCAAAGTGGGCCACCAGGCATCCGCAGCAGCTTGCGACTGCCAACGCATAATCAAGACCCACTCTCCTTCGTTACCCTGGACTAATTCCCGGCCCAGCTAACCGGGCTGTTGCTTGGCTACCCCTTCCTGGATTTGCTTTTCGGCCTCCAGCAAGGTTTGGGTATCGGCTCCTGCCCGCAACTTGTATTTAGCGATTTCAATCACAGCCATTTTTTAGCTCCTTTTTTTCTATAGTTTCACAGGTAGAGACCTCGACCCACCTCTTGGTTTGGTGGCTAATAAGCTTTGATTTTAATTAGCGGATGCTAACCAGACTTGCAAACTTGCAGCCGAAGCCCCTATATGTTATATTAGTTGACGATGCGTGCGCACGCATAAATATTATAGATGACTGCGCACGCATCGTCAATAGAGGGGAAGGGAAAAATGACCGCGAAATTTACTCAGATTGAAGGGTTGGCCTGGGGAAAACTTTTAAGCGTACATGCCGCTATGTTACGGCGGCTGGAGGATATGCTGCAAACAGAATTTCATATTTCGCATGGCGAGTTTGAGGTGCTGTTGCGGTTGGTATGGGCTGCCGAGCATCGGATGCGTATCCGTGACCTTGCCGATGCCAGCGTATTAACTCGTAGCGGGATGAGTCGGTTGGTGGATCGTCTTGAACAAGCTGGATTAGTGCGGCGAGAGAGTGCGCCCGAAGACGCAAGAGGAGCTTATACGATTCTTACCCCAAAGGGTCAGGAACACCAAACCGCCGCCGAAGCCCGGAATGTGGAGTTGGTGCGGGAACACTTCCTTAGTTTGTACAGTGAGGCAGAATTGGAACAGATGGGTGTGTTCTGGTTGCGCTTTCTCAGCCCAGAACCACTACACTAATTCACCCGGCGATTGTGGCCTTCCCAATATTTTTCGCGCAAGTTACGTTTGAGGATTTTGCCCGCCCCACTCTTGGGCAAAGCCTCCACAAATTCAAAAGAGCGCGGCAGCTTGTAGCCACCAATATACTCGCGGCAGGTTTCAATTAATTCTTCTTCGCTGGCACTCTGACCGGACTTGAAAACCACCACCGCATGCACCTTTTCGCCCCACTTATCGTCAGGAATGCCCACTACCGCCGCTTCCAGTGTCGCCGGATGCTTGTAGAGGGCGTTTTCGACCTCCACCGAATAGATATTCTCGCCGCCACTAACAATCATGTCTTTGGCCCGGTCTACGATGTAAACATAAAAATCTTCGTCAATCGTGGCGAGGTCGCCCGTGTGCAGCCAACCGTCCCTCAAGCCATAAGCACTTTCCTTACCCAACTTCCAGTAACCCTGCATAATATTGGGGCCTCGCGCAATCACCTCGCCCACCTGCCCCGGCTTGATGTCTTGCATTTCATCATTAACCACCCGCACTACTACCCCCGGCACAGGCTGACCCGCGCTCATCAAACGGCGGTAGGCCAGCGTACCTTCTTCGGCCTCAAATCCGGCGCGGTGGGCATCCGAACTCAACCCGGTCAGCAGGGGGGCGGCCTCGGTCATCCCATAACCCTGAGCAAACTGACAGGGGAGAATTTGCATCGCTTTTTTCAAAACCGCTACCGGGATAGGAGAAGCTCCATACAGAATCGAACGCCAGCTTGATAAATCATAATCTTTGATATTGGGGACTTGAATCAAAGCGTTAATCATGGTGGGAACCAGCAACATACAGGTCACTTTATTATTCTGGATACAGGTCAGGGTCTTGATAGGGTCGAACATTGGCAAAAAGGCGTGCGTTCCACCCAACATCGTAATAGCGAAGGTACTGGCTCCATCGGCTAAATGAAACATCGGGGCAACGTGCAGATAGACATCTTCCGGGACGTAGCGGGAATTTATAGTGACATGCATGGCGTTGGAAACGATATTGCGGTTGGTCAGCATTACACCCTTTGGGTTGCCAGTAGTGCCGCCCGTATAGAAAATCCCTACCAAATCTTCATCCTGCAAGTCGGCATCCTGAAAAGTTTCCCAACCCGCCGAATTCTCGATAATCGCTTCATAGGAGGTTAAACCTGTCGGAGTTGCGCCCGCTCCGGCGTGCAGATAATGTTGGATACCGGGCAAGGATGAACGAGCTTTTTCTACCAACGGGGCAAACATATCGTCCACAAACAGGGCAACCGACTCGCTATCGTTCAGGGTATAAATTAGTTCCTGGGGGGAAAAGCGGATATTAAGGGGCACAATTTTGGCCCCCAAGCGGGTCGCGCCATAATGGAGTTCCAGATAACGGAAGCTGTTAAGGGCTAACAGAGCAAAACTATCGCCCGCCTTGATACCCAGATTCGACAGCCCTGCCGCCAGCTTTTTGGTACGCTGGTCAAACTCGCGCCAGTTATAGCGTACCTCGCCATCAATTACGGCTGTTTTGCTTGGGTAACAGGTGGCAGCCCGCCGCAAACCCTCCACTATGTTCATATCGCGCTTTCCTCCTCGAAAGTTTTTGGATTTTCAAGCCAGAGTAGAAATAAATTCGTCCAGAATACGGTTAAATTCGTGTGGCTGTTCTTGTGGAAGTGCATGACCAACCGCGTCCAGAATAGTCAGCTTTGCGCCGGAGATATTTGTAGCCAAATAGTGCGAGAATTTGGTGGGGGTTAACTGGTCGGCCATCCCGCAAACAATCAGGGTTGGGATAGGCGGTAATTTGTGCATCTCTGCCGTAATGTCAAAGTTATTACAGGCCACAAAATCACCATAGGCCACCTGGGGTTGCAAGGAATTTTTGATAGCACGGGATTTTTGGAGCATTTCTTCGGTAGCTTCGGCAGTATAGCCAAATTTCAGGGAACTTTCAATATAAGCCGGGTAATCTTCTTGCACCATTTTCAGAATTTGAGGTAAAACCTTGAGCTTTGCGCCCGTCGCCACCAATACTAACCCTGCCAGATATTCCTGCCCAAACATCAGGGCATAGGTTTGGGCAATCGCCCCACCCATTGAGTGACCCACCAGGATAACCTTTTTATTTTGATGGTCAACGTTATGTTCGGCCCGAATATAATCGTGCAGCCAACGGGCATAATCATCTACCGAGCTGCGTCCCTCGTTATCCGTGTATTCGTTGGCACGGTGTCCAGGCAAGTTTATAGCTTCGGCATGGGCAAAAAATTCGGTTTGGGCATCCCAACTTGAAGCATTTTCGCCCGCGCCGTGTACAAAAACCAGCCGTAGGCCAGTATCGGCAGTATGTTTTGAAGGCATTCTTTTCTCCTGTTTAGAATACAATAACTTGGGATATTATAGGGGCAAGGTTAGGAACTTGGCAACCTAATTAGCCCGAAGCTTCGCCCAGAATTTCAAAATCCAGGCAACCCACGATTTTGCCAATCCGAATAAGAAAGGTCGCAAACTCGTCTTTAAGATGGAGAGCCTCGATAAATTCTTCCAGAGTGATGGCTTCGGCGCGGGGGTTAATTTTACAGATAAACATCAGGTTGAAGCCCTTAACCGCAATTAACTCCCACTCTTTATGTTGAACTTCCTCTGTCCAAACCCTGCGCCAGACCGGGTGATAGCCTTGCAACAAGTGAGCACTAATAGACTCAATCCAACGACGGCGTTCGTCTGGAATGGCACAATAGAGAATATCTTCCAAGCGGCGAGTACAACGACCTAACGAGGCGATAAAGGCACTATCGCGCGGGCAACTTTCGATGATTTTACTTAGTTCGTTAAAATCGCGGTAGGGTTGGTCAATCGCAATGGGGGAGTAAGTCAGGTGAACATAGCGACGGCGCAGGGGTTTGACTGGCTCATCTTGATTTTCTCGGACATATTGCGCCCACTGACGCACGTCCCGGCTGGGCGTAGGCACAAAAGCGGTAGTATGACGGTCTGACCCTTCCAGATAAAAATCCAGATCCAACATATCTATCAGGCGGCTTACCTGAGTTAAAGATGGAGTGAAGGTATCCTGCCGGCCAGTTATACAGATGTGATAATTCCCAAATTCAGCCATTTGCCCCCTTAAAAAATTTATATGTGCCCCAATTATATAGTCTACGGAGGCACTTTACAAGATTAGCGAAAATCCTGATATTAATCAGCTTGAACCCCGCTCTTATTTCCCGTAGACTATCGAAGGTCGCAAGCTAATAAACGGAAATTCAGTTACTTATGGCCTTTAACCTTCAACTTTTGACCTTTGACCTTCTAAAGGAGACAAAATGAATTACCCGCAATACGGCATTTATCTGATACTACCGCCACCCGTGCTATATCCCCTGGCAATAGGCCATTTATTGATGTCAGGCGAGTTTAAGGCCCACACCGGAGGGCGTTTTATGGTGCATTGCACCGTCAAGGGCTTTTTTAAGTTGGCAGAGGGCGTAACACCCCAGGATTTTATTCCGGCCCTGGATAAATTAATGGCGGAAAGTAAAGCCTTTACTACCCAACCTCTGCAACTTTTGTACCACCCAAATGAAGGCTGGGCCAACGGGTTCGCCTTACTTTTGGAACGCAATGAGCCATTTTTACAATTAAATAGAGCGGTCTGGGAAGTAGTTGCGCCATATATTGCGCCTGATTGTCTGTTTTCGGCGCGGGATGGGCGAGGTGATACTTTTTATCCCCATCTTACCCTGGCAATGTCCGATATTCCGCGCGACCCTGGCTTGACCCAACAGGCTTCGGCTCTGGCGGAATATGCCATTAGCCTTGTGCCAAAGGGGAATTTTGTTGCCAGCGATATGCAACTAATTGAGTTTTATTCGGAGGACTGGGCTGGAAACTGGTTTGAAACCCTTGACTTCAAACAACTCAAGGGCTGGAAACTGGCAGAATAAAAAAGTTTTTAGTAGGACAGCCTCTAGCTAAGATAGCTAGAGGCTGTTTCTAACAGAGGCTTAAAACTAATTTTTAGACTGGTGTAATAATGGCACGTTCCGAGATATTTTTTAGCAGCAAAAACGTCATAAATATACCAACTACTGTTATTATCGGAAATATCATGGCTTCCACTAACGACATTTCAACCCCCGCCATCCATTGCCAGATTATCATGGAAGTAAGAGCAGTGCCCATTGTAAACAGCTTGAATAACATAACGGAGGTAAGGAGATAACCCCACCTATTTTGTCTTAGTAACAGCACACCCGCCAATACCGCCACTGGTACAATGATGCCCAGGTCCATCACCTGAATGAATAAAGTTGAGGAACTCTCCAGGCCAACAGGAGTGCCATTATTCAGCAGGGCAGGTACTATCCGACCTAACCAGGCCAACGTTAAAAAAGTAGAGATGAAAAACATAAAAATCGCAATAGTTCTCCTGGGTAATTTGCTGGAGAAATGAATCGGCAGTTCATTTACATCTATACTCATAAGCGAAAGAACGAAGGCAAATAAGCTTAACGAAAAAATTGCTATATAAACCAGGAATAAGATGTTAAAGGCTACGCCAAAGGAATAGGTGGTATAACTATAGAGAAAGTAGGCCAATGTTCCTGCCAGAAGCAATTTACCCCGTAGAGAATTTCTTCGATAAAGCGCAAGCGAAATGAGTAAAAGTGGAATACCCACCAGCAAGGTTACAATATCCTGACCAATCCCTTGCGCCGCATAATTTACCGAGTCAAACTTGTAGAGCCCATCGCCCTGCATTGACACGGTTTCACCACGCAAAGTTACGAATTTAGAGTGATTACCATTCCCCTGCCAGAGCACGCCCGTACCCGCAGCTACCAAAGAAAGCACAGCAATACAACATACTAGCACAGTAATAATTTTTGGGTTTTTCATAATTTTAGTTCCCTCACATCCGTTGTCAATTTTTCAGCCACAAGTTAAAGCTCAGATTAGTGGCAACATCATGATGACAACATAAGGTATACGTGAGGGTTGAGATAGGTGAATAAGGGGTAAAGGCAGGTTAAAACAGCAGGGGAATGCAAGCGTTATTCTAACATTCTTTTGCTAAAATGATTCGTATAGTAAAACACCCGGCAGGCGGGCAAACTGTCGGGTCTTCAATTACAAGAAAGGCTATACAATATGTTTGACCTATATAATAATTCAGATAATAACGAGGAGCCAAATCCTCTATTTATAAATAGTTTTGCCACTATTGACGGCCCCGCCACCAACCCTTCCGGCAGTAACTTCGCCAACACCGATGAGGCTGCCGACTTCCTGGATGCCTATTCACAGGCGGTGGTGAAGGTCGCCGAAACCGTTAGTCCCTCGGTAGTTAATATCAGCATAAAAAAAACTGTTAGCGGAAGTCGGCGGCGGGGTTATGGCTACGAGGCTGAAGGAGCGGGCAGTGGTTTTATTATTACGCCCGATGGCTATATCCTCACCAACAGCCACGTAGTCAACGGCACTAGCAAAATCGAGGTCAGTCTGGCGGACGGCAGTAGCTACCCCGCCCAACTAATCGGGCAAGATGCTGATACCGATTTGGCGGTGGTGCGGATTGGGGCAAGTGGCCTGACCCCCGCCCAACTTGGCAACAGCGATGCCTTGCGGGTGGGCCAACTGGTTATTGCGATTGGCAATCCGATGGGCTTTCAGACCACCGTAACGGCAGGGGTGGTAAGTGCTACTGGACGTTCGTTACGCAGTCAAAATAGTAAGCTGATTGAGGGGATTATTCAGACCGATGCAGCCCTGAATCCGGGCAATAGCGGCGGGCCTCTGGTTAATACACGTGGTCAGGTTGTCGGTATTAATACCGCGATTATTGCCGGGACGCAAGGGATATGTTTCGCTGTTCCTGTCAACACTGCCAAATTCGTAGCGGGGCTTTTGATAAAAGAGGGTAAGGTAGCACGGGCCTACCTGGGGGTAAGTTGCCAGCCTCGGCCTTTGCCTCCGGCGGTTATTCGCAACTTTAATCTCTCGAACCGGGCCGGGGTGGCGGTAGTGCAACTTGCCACCAATAGTCCCGCCGAGGCCGCCGGGTTGCGCTCTGGTGATGTGATTGTGGCGTTCGACCACCAACCTGTCACTAGCACCGACCAACTAAACAACCTCTTAACCCGCAACGTTATCGGGCGCGAAGTGTCGCTGACTGCGTTGCGGGGTCTTTCATCTGGCATGGGGGTGAGTAAGCTGGATTTATACGTCCGGCCTGGAGTATCGCGCAGCAATTTCTAAATAGTTAGCGGTTGCCGGAAGAAGTAACAAGGATGAACAGTAGGGGTAGCCCTCCGCGTCTACCCTGAAATTGGAAAATTATTTCCCCTTGCGCCTACCCTCCTGTACTTAGGGGGGTAGGTTTGCTTATATCACAAAACCTTACGATTTTTTAATCTTTAACCAGGCAAATTTTTATATGGCTGTGTTATACTTCGGCTACAATAGGGGGTAAAGGGTAAGTCACGTTATTGTCTGGGATTGAAAATTTTACACCTTCGTTCTAACCAACGTCTTAATACCGGGGTACACGATGTTTACTGCTTACCTGTACACTTTAAGGTATGCTTTTGCTAAAAATAATCTGCCAGAAACAGGAAGCCAAGTAACAATGCCGCGAAACCTTAGCTTGACTAATTTCTGGCCTAAAAGTTTAAAAAACGCGCTCACCTGGAAAAATACTGCTCACAATTCTACTCCAAACTTTACACCCTCTGCCCAAAGCAGTAGCAGCCCAACACCGCAGCCTTTAACGATAGGTGAACTTGCCAACCGCCCTTCCAGCAACCTGATTTCAGTGATAATCCCTACCCGTAATCGTTACGCTAAAGTCAGACAGGCGGTGGAGTCGGTGCTAAGTGGGCAAACCTTACCTCTGGAACTAATTGTAGTTGACCAGAGCGACGAGGAAATCGCTGGACTGACCGAAGAAGTGGTACGGGAAGCGGCCCGGCGTTTTAATTTCCCCTTTTCTCTGGAAAGCGATACCCGGTTAGCGGAATACCCAGCTCAGGTGCGTTATATTCGTACTGCCACCAAAGGGGCAGGACTTTGCCGTAATCTTGGGGCTTTGGCGGCGCGGGGTGAGGTGCTTTTTTTCACCGATGATGACTGTATTGTAAGCTCCGATTTGATAAAAAATGTAGAGCAGGAATATCAGCAAAATCCTGAGATAGCCGGGATGTATGGGCGGGTTATGCCAGCTCAGACCAGAGAAAAGAAGCGCGATGGCACTGAACTCAGCCGCAGTGGGCTAGACCGCCGGGTTTATGACCATCCGGCCTGTCCCTGGCAAATTGGCAGTGGCAATAATATGAGCTTCCGCAAGGCGATTTTTTTGGCCTGTGGCAAATTTGACGAAGTATTGACTATTGGTGGGCCCTTTGAGGCTTTTGAAGATTTGGATATAGCCTACCGTATATTGTTACGGGGGTTTCAGTTGTCCTATAACGGGCAAGTGCTGGTTTATCACGACAGCCCCAAAACTTTTGCCGAACAGCTTCGCACCGAAAGGGGCTATGGCAAAGGGGCGGGCGGGGCAATGATAAAATATATGCGTTGTGGAGATTTTTTTGCCCTGTGGATGCTCTATAAGTGGATTTGGCATATGGCGGTCAGGCGCAGTCTGGCGGGTATCCTAAAATGGCGGAATTGGCGAGTAGTGCGGTTGGCTCTGATTCAGTTCTATGCTCCCTGGTTAGGGGTCTGGCAGGGGTTACGCTGGCAGCTAGACCGTCAGAATATAGTTTCTGTGACATCGGCAAAGTCACCCGAAACCACCCTTTCCGCCCAGGTTCAAGATAAAGCTGAGGTAGCCTGAACCCCAATGGAGGAAAACCGCTTAGCAATTAAAGTGATTGAACTGGAACTTACCCGTCCTTTCCCTTTTTTGCAATATATAGACTCCAGCCGTTACGCTAAAGTTCAAATCCTCGTTCGTAAAAATAACCAACCCATCGGCTATGCTTTTATCGAGTTAGATAGTGAGGATAGCGAATACCTGCTCTCGGAAGAATATCTCCGCCCTGAAATCGAGCGACAAATAATCTTCCAACCTGAGAAAATTCTAGACCTAGCAACTATCGAACATAATTGGCCTAACCTGACGGTGGTAGTTTGCACACGCGGGCGACCCCAAAGCCTGGAAAATACCCTTGAGTCACTGGCTAAACTGGTCTACCCCAAAGATAAACTTGACCTGCTGGTGGTGGATAACGCCCCTGCCGATGATACTGTGACCAAAATTATCGCCAGATTCCCTCGTTTCCGCCGCGTAGTTGAACCCCGCCCTGGCCTGAATTGGGCGCGAAATTATGCCATAAAAGTAGCCAAAGGCGAAATCGTAGCCTATGCCGACGATGATGTGCGGGTTGACCCACTGTGGGCTAAAGGCATTGCTTACCGTTTCAGCGACCCCCAGGTTGGTTGTGTGACGGGGCTGGTGGCTCCGGCGGAACTTGAGACTGAAGCCCAACTGATGTTCGAGGAATATGGTGGTTTTGGCAAAGGGTTTGAGTCAAAGCAATTCAGCCTTGAACTGGCCCGCACCTGGGATTATAATAAATTACCCAGAGCATGGCGTTACTTTCCACTGGTGGCGGGACACTTTGGCACTGGGGCAAATATGGCCTTGCGTAAAAGCATTTTTGATAAAACCGGGCTGTTTGATGAGTGCCTGGGGGCGGGCACGCGCACCAAAGGAGCCAGCGATGTTGAGATGTTTTACCGGGTTATCCGGCATGGCTTTACCCTGGTCTACGAGCCGCAAGCCTTAATCTGGCATTACCATCGTCGCGATATGCTTGCACTGCGTCGCCAGATAAAAAGCTGGGGGCAGGGTAATTATGCCTTCTGGACTAAAACCTTTTTGCACGACCCACCCATGCGTTTCAAGGTCGCTCAAGCCTATGTCATCTGGTTTTTGCGGCGGATGTTATGGCAAAGTTTGCGGCGCAAGGGCAAAATCCGCCAACTCCCCATCGCCGAAACGCTAGGGGCAATGCAAGGAACAGTCACTTACTTTATGGCCCGCCGTGAAGCCAACAAATTAGCCCGCCGGGAAAGTAACGATTAGCAAACCTAACCCCCTAACCCCCTTCCCTAAAGTGGAAGGGGGAACGAAACTTCGTAGGGGCAGGTCCTTGTGCCTGCCCTGTATTCTTTCGTAGGGGTTGCCCTAGTATTGGGGTTAGGTTTGTTCTCCTATTTTTGCTCCTTTATTCT